>JGI24708J26588_10002129_pt1 | contig 15158 bp, 15 predicted proteins | sample BioPla1DNA2_FD_26588 | JGI IMG/M metagenome (IMG submission 26588) | reverse complement strand
AACAGTTTGTCGGGCAACTTTTATGGTTTCGATCAAGGTTCTATATATGCCCTGATGATCGTTGCATCGGTTTTGGCACGTTCGTTGGGGTCGGTAGGGAGAGCCGCAATCCGGTCAATTACTTCCAATCCTTCTATCACTTCTCCATACACAGTGTATTCTCCATCTAAATACGGATGATTTTGTTTTTTATGGGTACATTGACGGACATTTCCAGTGTATCCAGTCTTCCCGGCGTATATATTGTCCCTTGTACGATGTAGAATTGCGACTTTAGTTGGGCGCCCTGCGATACAGGAAGAAGGCAACCGCAGAGAACAAAATGTTTGGTATCCATGCCGCAATAAAAGGGCTCATTGCGCCCGACACGGCGAATGATGAACTGACGGTCATGAATAGAATATATGCCATGCTCAATACTAAGCCGATGCCGATGTTTAGGCCCATTCCGCCTTTTACCTTTCGGGCCGATAGGGATGCGCCGATAATGGTTAGGATGAAAGCCGAAAGCACGGAAGCAATACGTGAATGGTATTCAATCTGAAAAGGTTGAATATTTCCCATGCCTCTTTTTTTCTGGCTGTTGATGTATTGCCTGAGCTGGGGTAGTGTCATCATTTGTTGATCGGTTTTGGCGATGATAAAATCATTGGGGGCAATCTGCATGATGGTGTCGATGCTAGTCCCTGTGGAAATGTGTTCATGTAGGCCGTCGAAAGTACGTATCTGATAGTTGTGTATTGTCCAATGATAACCGGAATCGTATTGAATGGATTGGGCCGTGAGACGCGAAACGAGTTGAAGACTGTCAAATTTATCGAGAGAAAAATTGTAGCCTCTGTTGGTGGTAAGATCAAAATTGCCGAAATAGGCAATGGTTCCCGGAGCAACCATGAATTGAATGTCGTGATCGCCCACTTTTCGTTTTTTGGGATCGAAATATTTGGCTTCGAACTCGATGCGGGTTTTGTTGGCCGGGGGTATAATGTATCCGCCGAAAATAAAAGATACAATAGCAATAATAAGTGCCGAAATCATATAGGGACGAAGCATTCGTTTAAAGCTGATTCCATTGGTAAGAATGGCAATAATTTCGGAATTATTGGCCATTTTCGATGTAAAAAAGATGACAGCCAGGAAAACGAACAAGGGACTAAACAGGTTGGCATAGTAAGGGATAAAGTTGAGGTAGTAGTCAAAAACGATTTCTTTGAGAGGGGCATTGTTTGTCATGAATTTATCGATTCTTTCGTTGATGTCGAACACCACTGCAATAGAAAGAATAAGGGCAATCATGAAAACAAATGTCCCTAAAAACTTTTTAATGATATATTTGTCTATCAATTTTAGTTTAAAACGCTTATTCATTTCCTTTTTTGGCCTATAATCGTTTTGTTACGTTTTCTATGGTGTTTTTTTTCCATATGGAAAAGTCACCGGCAATAATATGTTCTCTCGCTTCGCGCATGAGTTGAAGGTAGAAAGCCAAATTATGAATGGATGCGATTTGCAGCCCCAGGATCTCGTTCGTATTGAAAAGATGACGAACGTAGGCTTTGCTGTATAAAGTATCGACAAACGATGTTCCGTTTTCGTCAAGTGGCGAAAAATCGTTTTTCCAACGTTCGTTTCGCATGTTCATAATGCCGTTTTTTGTAAATATCTGACCGTTTCGTCCGTTGTGTGTGGGTATGATGCAATCGAACATGTCTACACCACGCTCAATGGCTTCGAGTAAGTTGGCGGGCGTGCCAACACCCATAAGGTAACGAGGTTTGTCTTTTGGAAGAATCTCATTCACCAGTTCTATCATTTCGTACATTTTTTCGGCGGGTTCGCCCACGGCGAGTCCACCGATGGCATTCCCGTCGGCTTCTTTCGCTGCTACATTTTCCGCTGCGCGGCGACGCAGATCGGGATACACACACCCTTGAACAATAGGGAAAAGTGTTTGCGAATATCCGTACGGGCATTCGGTTTCGCGAAAACGGGCAATGCATCTGTCGAGCCAGCGTTCAGTCAGCTCCAACGATTTTTTTGCGTAATCATAATCTGCTGTGCCGGGTGTGCACTCATCAAACGCCATAATGATATCTCCTCCGATAATGCGTTGAATGTCTATGACTTTCTCGGGCGTGAAAAAATGCCTCGATCCGTCGATATGCGATTGGAATAAGGCCCCTTCTTCGGTGAGTTTGCGGTTGTCGGACAACGAAAATACCTGAAATCCGCCACTGTCGGTTAGCAGAGGTTTATCCCAACTATTAAATTTATGAAGCCCACCTGCTTGCTGCAAAATTTCCACTCCCGGTCGAAGATACAAATGATAAGTATTGCCCAAAATAATTTGGGCCTTAATATCATTTTTGAGTTCGGTTACATGAACCGCTTTTACACTTCCCGCTGTTCCAACAGGCATAAATATCGGGGTTTCCACTTGTCCGTGTTCGGTGGTAATCAAGCCGGCTCTAGCGTTCGATTTCGGATCGGTATGTTGAAGTTGAAAATCCAATATGGCTGCTTCCTGAAAATTTTAATGACAAAGATAGTAAATCTGTCATCATAAACTGAATAGATGGGATTTAAAAATAGTTAGTGGGATGAGAATTGCTGTCTTCGAAAGCAATATGATACCCGCTTAAACATTTTTAACGACAAAAGCAAGGGAAACCGCTTTAACATTTCTATTTTTGTAGCGTATAAAAAACTTCTATTATTTAATAATCCCATGATATGAGCCAAGCAGTTGATATAAAAGAATTGAATGAAAAGATCGAGAGGGAAAGTGCTTTTGTTCACACGATTATGACGGGAATGAACAAAGTGATTGTCGGACAAAAACATCTCGTGGAATCGCTTCTGATAGGGTTGTTGTCCGATGGGCATATTTTGCTGGAAGGGGTGCCGGGTCTGGCGAAGACATTGGCAATTAAAACACTGGCTCAGTTGATCGATGCCAAATACAATCGTATCCAGTTTACGCCCGACCTGTTGCCCGCCGACCTCATTGGTACGATGATATATAGTCAGCGTTCGGAAGAGTTTATTGTAAAACATGGTCCTGTTTTTGCCAATTTCGTATTGGCTGATGAAATAAACCGTGCACCGGCCAAAGTGCAGAGTGCTTTGCTTGAAGCCATGCAGGAACGACAAGTAACCATTGGCGAAAAAACATATATGTTGCCGCATCCTTTTTTGGTTATGGCCACGCAGAACCCTATCGAGCAAGAGGGTACGTATCCGCTTCCCGAAGCTCAGGTTGATCGTTTCATGTTGAAAGTAGTAATCGGTTATCCAAACAAAGAAGAAGAGAAAAAAATCATTCGACAGAATATTTATGAACCGGCAACCATTGATCGCCCTGTAGTTACGGCTGCAGATGTGCTTAAAGCTCGGGAAGTTGTTCGGGAAGTGTATATCGATGAAAAAATTGAACATTACATTGTGGATATCGTATTCGCTACGCGTTCCCCGAGCAGTATGGATTGCCAAACCTTAAGGAAATGATTGGTTTTGGGGCCTCTCCCCGTGGTTCTATCAATTTGGCATTGGCTGCCCGTGCTTATGCTTTTATCAAGCATCGCGGATATGTAATTCCCGAAGATATTCGTGGCGTGTGTCACGATGTGCTCCGTCATCGTATTGGGCTCACATATGAAGCCGAGGCCAACAATATGACTTCTGAAGAGATTATTAGCGAAATCTTGAATCAAGTTGAAGTTCCTTAATGTATTTTGGGTATTACCGGGGAATTGAATCAATGGAAACATCGGAACTTTTAAAGAGAGTACGCCATATCGAAATAAAAGCACGTGGTTTGTCGCAAAACATTTTTGCAGGACAGTATCATTCGGCTTTTAAGGGGCGGGGTATGATCTTTTCGGAAGTACGTGAATACCAGTATGGTGATGATGTGCGCGATATCGATTGGAAAGTGACAGCACGATATAATCGCCCTTATGTGAAGGTATACGAAGAAGAGCGGGAACTAACGGTGATGTTGATAATCGACGTATCAAGGAGCCTTACATTCGGTTCTTCTACGATGATAAAACAAGATATGGTTGCCGAAATTGCGGCCACGTTGGCGTTTTCGGCTATTCTGAATAACGATAAGATTGGCGTTATCTTTTTCTCGGAAGAGGTCGAAAAATTTATTCCTCCTCGAAAAGGGAGCAAGCATATTCTTTACATTATCAGGGAAATTTTAGGTTTTAAACCGAAAAATAAAGGGACGGAGATCAGTGTAGCCTTGCGATATCTCACTAATGCTATCAAAAAACGGTGCACCGCATTCCTTATCTCCGATTTTATCGATCCCGATGATTACAAACAATCCCTGCGAATTGCAAATCGCAAGCACGATGTGTGGCTATTCAGGTATACGATAAACTCAGCACCAATTTAAAACCTATAGGGTTGATGAAAGTAAAAGATCCCGAGACAGAGGAGGAAACGTGGATAGACACCTCGTCGCAAAAAGTAAGAAGCGAATACTCCACATGGTGGAACAAGAGGCAGGAAGAAATGCATGATGCTTTCCGACAAAGTGGTGTTGACTATATTTCGGTTTCTACCGATGATGATTATGTGAAATCGTTGTTACAACTGTTTCAGCAAAGAAGCTAAGGAAAACGTTACGTGAAAAGTTCGACAATTACATATGTGTTAAAGAAAGCAGGGTTATTTGCCTTGATGATTATCTTATTTTCGGGATATTCAATCGCCCAAAGTGTGTCGGTAAGGGCTACGGTTGAGCCACCGCAGATTATGATAGGGCAACAGGCTTTGATTAATTTGCAGGTTATTGCACCCAAAGACAAGGCAATTCAATTTCCGGTTTACGAAAAAGAGATCGTTCCCGGTATCGAGGTAGTTGCTATGTTGAAACCCGATACGGTGATTGAAAATAATGTGATGACGCTCAATTTCAAGTATGTTGTCACTTCTTTCGATTCCACATTGTACCACATACCCGGCATTCCGGTATTTGACGGAACAGATACGATATTTTCCAATTCATTCGGTTTAAAAGTGGTTTCTCCCGTTTTAAAAGATTCCACTCTTGCCTATCTTGAAAAATTGAAATNGGGTGAAACGGATTCCATCGATTTTAATCAACTTGCACTATACGATATAAAACCGATACAAAAACCTCCTTTTGTATGGACGGATTATTTGGATATTTTATGGATCGTTTTGGGGGTATTGCTCCTTCTTGCCCTTATTGGAGCGATTGTTTATTTTATCCTTCGGAAAAAGAAGAAAGGGTATTTTTTCACACCCACGCCGGTGTTGCCTGCTCATGTTCGTGCTCTCCAAGAGTTGGATAAGATGAAAGCCGAAAAAATATGGCTGCAAGGCAGGGAAAAAGAATTTTATACACAGCTCACCGATATTCTCAGACAATATCTCTATGAACGATATGGCATGAAGGCAAAAGAAATGACATCAGGGGAGATTTTGAATGAGATGCAGAAATATGTCGAAGCCGAGTCGGTTTATGAAAATCTGAAGCAAATTTTATCGACTGCCGATTTGGTGAAATTTGCCAAGTATAAACCTTATCCCGATGAAAACGATTTGAGCTTGATAAATGCTTACTTTTTTGTGAATCAAACACGTGAACCCGATCCTCTCCCCAATGAAAAGGATGAAGAGGGCGATGAGAGTAAAAGAAAAGAGCAGTTATGACGTTTGTACATCCCAACTATTTGTATTTGTTGCTGATCCTTATACCGCTTATCGTATGGTATATCGTTCGTTTGTCGAAGATGCAGGCTTCCTTTAAGCTGGCATCTACTCAGGCGTTTGAAGGGATGAAAAAAAATTTGAGGGTGTATATGCGTCATTTGCCGTTTGCTTTGCGNNTNATCGCTATCGCNCTCATTATTATCGTAATTGCACGTCCGCAATCGGTAAGCAGTTGGGAAGAAACGAAAACGCAAGGAATAGATATCGTTTTGGCTTTGGATGTTTCGGGATCGATGTTGGCGCAAGATTTGAAACCCAATCGGTTGGAAGCTGCAAAAAAAGTGGCTGCCGAATTTATAAATACTCGAAAGAACGATAAAATAGGTTTGGTGATTTTTGCCGGAGAAAGTTTTACGCAATGTCCGTTGACAACCGATCACAAGGTTTTGTTGAATCTCTTAAACGAGGTGGATTTTGGGTTGATTGAAGACGGAACGGCTATTGGTTTGGGATTGGCAACCGCTGTAAATCGCTTAAAAGATAGTGAGTCGTCATCGAAAGTTATTATCTTGTTGACTGACGGAACAAACAATCGTGGGCAAATTGCACCTCTCACGGCGGCCGATTTGGCGCGTTCGTATGGTATAAGGGTGTATACGATTGGGGTAGGGACCAAAGGAGTGGCACCAACGCCTGTGCAAACACCATTTGGAATACGTCTTCAAAATATGCCGGTAGATATCGATGAGGAAACGCTCACCGAAATTGCCTCAATGACCGGAGGAAAATATTTTCGAGCGGAAGATACCGAAGGATTGCGTTATATTTATAATGAAATTGATCAAATGGAGAAATACCTGATCAGTGTTCAGAATGTAAGTCGTAAAGAGGAGTTGTTTGTGCCTTTTGGCTTGATGGCTCTGGATTGATTCTTATTGAGCTTATTTTACGCCGAACATGGTTGAGAACAATCCCTTAAAAAACAATGAATTGTAATTGATATGTTTCGATTTGAAAATCCGGAGTTCCTGTATTTGTTATTGCGATGCCTTTTGTGGTGGCATTCTATATCTGGTCGAACATTAAAAAACGGAAAGACGTGGAAAAATTGGGCACACTGTCGTTGCTCAAGCAAATGATGCCCGATCTTTCGCTTAAACGATCGTATTTGAAATTTTGGTTGATTTTTGCCGCTTTGTGTGCCGGGATTTTTATGGTGGCACGACCGCAATTTGGAACCAAGCTCGAAACAGTAGAAAAAAAAGGAATAGAATTGGTGATTGCCATCGACGTTTCGAATTCTATGCTGGCACGCGATGTCGCACCTGACAGACTTACCCGTGCAAAACAAATCCTTACCCGTATCATCGATGAGAGAAAAGAAGATCAGGTTGCTCTGATTGTGTTTGCGGGTGAAGCTTTTGTTCAGATGCCCCTTACTTCGGATACGCAATCGGCAAAATTGTTTTTAAATTCCATCGATCCGGGTCTCGTGCCTGTTCAGGGAACTGCGATTGCGGATGCTATTCAATTGGGAATGAATTCTTTTTCGAGCGAAAAAAATGTAGGTAAAGCCATGATTATTATTACCGATGGCGAAGATCATGAAGGGAACGCAATGGAACTGGCGAGAAAAGCAGCCGAACAGGGAATTATGGTTAATGTGGTGGGAATCGGGACTCCGGAAGGTGCTCCCATACCCGAATCGATAAATAGCGGTAATTTCAAAACCGATAATGAAGGGAACGTAGTGGTGTCGCGTTTAAACGAACAGATGTGTAAAGAAATAGCCCAAAATGGGAAAGGCGTGTATGTAAGAGCAGATAATACTACTTCTGCCATTCGTGCTCTTAAAGCGGAATTGGATAAACTTCAGAAAAAAGAATCGACAAGTGTCGCTTATTCGGAGTACGATGAAAAATACTCGGTTTTTGCATGGATTTTGTTCGTATTATTAATCATTGAGATTCTGATTTACGATAAAAAGAACCCACTGTTTAAAAATGTTCATATTTTCAAATGAAATTGCGAATTACAAAATATAGCTTAATTTCGTTGTTGCTGATGGTTTCTTTCTCTCTTTCGGCACAAAAAGAAGTGCGTCAAAACATAAGAAAAGGGAACAAAGCATATAACGAACAAAAATACAGTGAAGCTGTCCGTTTTTATCAACAGGCGATTAAAGAAAATTCGCAGTCAAAGGAAGCTAATTTCAATCTCGGGATTGCATTCTACAAACAAAAGGAATGGGATAAGTCAATTGAACAGATGAATCGTTATTTGATGATCGAAAGAGAAGATCCCGTTGGGATGTCGGCCGCATGGCATAATATCGGGAATGCTTTTTTGCAAAAGAAAGAAGTGGAGAAGGCCATCGAGGCTTATAAAAATGCATTACGATTGAACCCCGATGATGAGGAAACACGATATAATCTGGCCGTTGCACAGAAAATGCTGAATGATCAACAAGATAAAAGCGATAACCAAGATCAAGAGAATCAGGATGATCAAAAGCAACAGCAGCAACAACAAGAAAATCAAAACGAACAACAGCAACCCGAGGATAAGAGAGAGAAGCGCCCGGAAAAACAGGATGCCCCGGAACAAATGTCGCGCGATAATGCACGTCAATTGCTTCAGGCAATAGAAGAAGACGAAAAAGAAACTCAAGAGAAGGTGCAGCAAATAAAAGCTCAACAACGCGAACAGAAGGCCCAAGAAAAAAGAAGACAAAATAAAGATTGGTGATAAACGAGGACAATATACACATGAAATACGTAAGGAAAAGAAAGACAGTATGTTTTTTTACTACGTTGTTTTTGACGTTGGCAATTGCCGCAAATGCGCAAGTAACCTTTCGTGCGTCTGCTCCATCTACCGTAGTAAAAGGTGAACAATTTCGACTTACCTATACGATAAATAAGGAGGGAAAAGATTTGCGGTTGCCTTCCGATATGGACGGATTTGAAATACTTTTTGGTCCTTCCGTTTCTCAGAGTTACAGTCAGCGTACGGTAAATGGGAAAACAACTTCCGAAAGTTCCTTTTCATATACCTATATTCTGGTGGCGCAAAAGGAGGGGACGTTTACTATTGGACCGGCTTCTATCAATGTCGATGGTAGCACCTATCAATCCAATGCCGTTCAAATAAAAGTTATTTCCTCCGATCAGATTCCCAAGAGCCAATCGCAGCAAGAGTCCGGTCAATCGGGGTCATCGTCTCCCACCATAAAATCTACCGATGCTTTTATTCGGGCAATTGTTTCGAAGAGCAATATCCATGAACAGGAAGGATTTACGGTTACTTTTCGACTCTACACTACACTTAATGTTGTGAATTTTGGGAAGATTGAATTTCCCGAATTTGAAGGATTTATGGTGGAAGAGATCGAACTTCCCATGAATCAGCAATTGAAGATAGAACAATACAACGGGAGGAGTTATTATACGGCGGATTTAAGAAAAACATTGCTTTTTCCGCAGCGATCGGGGAAAATTACTATTCCTTCGGGACGCATCGAAATGGTGTTTTCGGTTCCTTCGGGAAAGCGGATCACTACTTTTTTTGGATCTCAAGAAGTGTTTGTGGATGTGAAAAAAACATTGGTTACCAATCCGGTGTCGGTCAATGTTACTCCACTCCCTCCCGATAAACCCGAAAGTTTTACAGGAGCTGTCGGGACCTTTAATTTTCAGTCGAAAATCAGTACGAAAGAAGTAAAAGCCAACGAACCTGTTACCCTCACACTCGAAATATCCGGTACCGGTAATTTAAAGCTTATTCAGAACCCTGAAGTCGAATTTCCTTCCAATTTTGAGGTTTATGATCCTGTTGTAAAGAATGATTTACAGATAACAACAAACGGATTGACCGGGACACGAAAAATCGAATATCTCGCTATCCCCCGTTACGAAGGGACTTATGTGATTCCGGAAGTAGAATTTTCTTATTTCGATCTTAAGAATCGTTCCTATAAAACATTGAAATCGCCTCAATATACCATTCAGGTCGCAAAAGGCGATCCGGTTAAGACGACGGCGAGCAGCTATGTGAATCAACAGGAGGTAAAGGTAGAGGATGATATTCGTTTTCTGAAAACAGGAAAACCTACTTTTCAATCTCGAGACGATTATTTTGTAGGATCGTTGGCGTATTGGTTGTGGTATATTATTCCTCTTGGATTGTTTGTTGGATTTTGCATCATTAAACGACAGCAAGCAAAACAAAATGCAAATATTGCTCTTGTACGCCATAAACGTGCAAACAAAATAGCAATCAAGCGATTGAAAGTAGCCGAAAAATATTTGAAGGAACACAAACAGGAAGAGTTTTATAGTGAGATTTTGCGTGCATTATGGGGCTATTTTAGCGATAAGTTGTCCATTCCGCTTGCCAACCTGTCGAAAGACAACATCGAAAAAGAATTAGCGAATTACAATATCGATGACGAATTGATAAGGACTTTCATGGAGATACTCGATACCTGTGAGTTTGCCCGTTATTCTCCCGTAAAATCGGATGTGGCAATGGGTAACTTGTACAATGAAGCTCTCGAAGCAATTGGTAGAATGGAAAATCAGTTAAAGTTGAAGAAGAGTAAAAAATTAAAGTGACATGGCTCGATATAAATTCTTTTTATTGCTGATGTGTGGCCTGATGGTTAGTTTGCTAACTATTGCATCGGCAGATATCTTGGATGAAGCATCCGAAGCATACAGACGAGGCGATTATAAAAAAAGTATAGAATTGTATGAAAAAGTGATTGCCGAACATCTTGAAAAAGGCGAGGAATCACCCGAAATCTATTACAACCTTGGCAATGCCTATTTTCGTGATAATCAGATTGGGAAAGCTATTTTAAATTATAATAGGGCATTGCTTCTTTCGCCTGGAGATAGCGATATCCGGCATAATTTGCGTTTTGCAAATACGCGCATTGAAGATAAAATAATTCCATCCAATCGTTTTTTTCTTGCCGATTGGTTTGAAAGCGTACAAAACCTTTTCAATTCCAATACATGGGGTGTTATTGCGATTGTGTTGTTTTTTCTTTTTTTGGGTTGTATGGGTGTTTTTCTTTTTGTTCGTATTTTATGGGCGCGGAAAACGGCTTTTTATACGGGAATTGTGATTTTTGTGTTGATGATTGCGGCTAATGTGTTTGCTTTTAATCAGAAAAATGCTCGTATATATCGCAATAGTGCCGTGATAATGGCTCCGGCCGTTTCTATTCGCACATCACCTGACTCAAATAGCAAGGAGCTTTTTCAGCTTCATGAAGGGGCTACTGTTAAAATCAGGAAAATCGATGGAGATTGGTATGAAATAGAAATTGCCAATGGAAGTGTCGGATGGATTCCGAAAGATTATATCGAAATTATATAAGTAGCACATTATTATTGTCGATATTTTCATCATTTCTTCGTAATCAGAGTTGCTTGCTATAAGGAATATTTTTGATAAAATGATTGGCATTCTATAATTTTTTTCGTAAGTTTAAAGCGTGAATATTATCGTCAATTGATTCATTAATCATAAAAAATTAAAAGCCATGGCTAGAACGATTACATTTAACGAATTAAGGGCATTAAAAGACAAACTCCCCGATGGAAGTATCCGCAAAATAGCTCAGGATTTGGACCTCGAAATCGAAACTGTACGGAACTATTTTGGGGGATATAATTACAAAGAGGGGAAAAGTGTAGGGATTCATATAGAACCGGGTCCGGACGGGGGAATCGTGGTATTAGATGACACTACGATTTTTGATAAAGCATTGGAAATTTTGGGATTAACCGATTATCCTGAGCCAATTGAAGAAAAAGATGTTATCTAATCAAAAAGTTGCAGAAGATTGAATATTATCGCGTATCCATAGAAGGGTGAGTTCATATTTTTCTGCCAAAAACGAACAAAATGAAAAACGAAGAAAAGGAACTAAACCAAAGAGATGAATTGGTTACGGTAGCCATTCATACGTATGAAAAAGCACAAATTCTTAAATCCATTCTCGAAGCCAATGGCATCCCTGCCGTAATTACCAGTGTAAATATCATTCAGCCTAATCCCGCAGGAAGTTATCGCGTAAAAATCAGGAAAAGCGATTTGCCTGAAGCTTTGCCTATAATAGAAAACACCGATCTTTCTTATGTCGAAAAAACCGGTGAAGAAAAAAATAGGAGTAAAGATAAAGAAATCAAGAAGGAAATTCTTGTCCCAACTGATTTTTCCGATTCATCGATGAGGGCATGTGAATTTGCATTTCGATTGGCTAAGGACTTAGGTTGCGAGATAAAACTCATGCATGTTTTTTTCTCTCCTTATTATCCCGTATCTATGCCTTTTGGTGAGTCATACGCCGTCCTTCCTCCTGATGAGGAGCTTTATCTCGATGTTAGAGAGAGGATGGAAAAGGAGATGAAAAAATGGGTAGATAAGTTGAATGAGAAAATTGCTGCCGGAGAACTTCCCGAAATTTCTTTTAATCACATTTTACAAGAGGGGTTGCCGGAGGAGGAGATTATCAATTACTCCAAAAAAATGCATCCTATGGCTATCGTGATGGGAACAAGAGGTGCTAGCCAAAAAGACATTGATCTTATTGGTAGTGTAACGGCAGAAGTAATAGATGGATGTAAAACTCCTGTTTTTGCTATTCCAGAGCTGGCGCCTCCTAAATATTTGAGTGAAATGGAAAAAATTGGTTTTTTAACCAATTTCAGAGAAAGAGAGTTTGTTGCTTTTGATCGTATGATGGAATTTATAGGTAAATACCCCATAAAGGTTTATCTTGTTCATGTGAATAAAAAAGAAGATATGTGGAACGAGATTAAATTAGCAGGGATTCGTCATTTTTTGGAAAAAAAATATCCTTCGCTCGAAACGGATTATAAATTGATAGATAAAGTGGATGAGCCGCTAGAAGTGGTTATTGATAAATTTGTGAGAGAAAATGATATAGATATGCTTGCCATGTCAAGTTCCAGGCGAAATATTTTTGCTCGCATGTTTAATCCGGGCCTGGCAAGACGCATGCTTTTTCATTCGCAGACCCCGTTATTGGTATTAAAATAGTTTTATAAGTATAAAGTTGGTATAAAATTAAAGAGGGCTGAAAAAGCCTTCTTTAATTTTAAGGCGATACGATAATATTGGTCCTTAATTAATCCCTAATTTTGTTTTAACCATTTTTGTTGCATCAATGGCCGAATCGCTTACGTAGACAATGGGAGAGGAAGGGGTTGCTATATCCAAAATATAGGTAAATCCATTCTCGTCACCTACCGATTTTATTGCATCTTGAATTTTTTGATTAACCGGGCCAACCAACTTTTGGTATAATTCTTGGGCTTCTTTTTGGCTGTTTTGGATATACATCTGATACCTTTCGCTAATCTGTTCCAATTGTCTTTGTTGATCTTGCTTTACTGCGTCACTGATGTTGGTACCTACTTTGCTGAATTCTTCCAGTTTGGCATTGTATTCAGTTTCTAGAGCAGAAGCATTTTTCTTGATTTCCTCCTGTTTATCGCTCAATTGTTTTTCGATATCGGGTATTTCCGGCATAGCATTAAAAATTTCTTGAGAATTGATATATGCTATTTTAGTTTCTTGTGCTGCAATNCTCATACTTAGAGGAGCTATCGCNAAAAGTAGAATAAGTAATTTTTTTGGCATCATAAATTTCTTCATTAATGTTTATTATTTCAAAACCAACAAGCAAAGGTAAATTATTTATTTTTAATATCCTAATTTCACCAAGACTTGATCGCTAATGTCAATATCAGGCGATGCAAAAATTATGGATGTTGCTGAGGCTCTATCGATTACTGCCTTATATCCGGCTGAAAAAGAAATGTCTTTTATTGCATTATAAATATCGTCTTGGATGGGTTTCATGTATGCTTCTCGACGTTTGAACAATTCTCCCTGAGGACCAAAATATTTATCGCGCAGCTGTTGAATTTCTTTTTCTTTAGCCACAATTTCATTTTCACGTTTTATTTTTTCATCCCCTTTAAGGGTGTCGATAGCAGCCTGATAGTTCTTATACATTTCTCCTGCTTCTTTTACAAGACTGTCAATTTCGTTTTGCCATTGTTGAGATACGAGTTCCAGTTCTTTATTTATATTCTCATAAGCAGGAATTTTTTTGAGAATATATTCCATATCTATCATGGCGTATTTTTGTGCGTAACTCCCCGTTGTCAGTGCAAGGAGTAGTCCAATCAATAATAAATTTTTTTTCATACGTTGTTTGGTGTTGTAATTATATGGTTTGCGACAGGTTTAATATTTTTTGTTTTTGGAAATTTCTAAAATTCTTGTCCAATTATAAAGTGGAATTGACTGCCGCCATAATTTCTGCTTCCATTGATGGGATCGAAGCCATATGCCCAGTCAATACCCATTAGTCCGATCATTGGCAAGAAAATACGGGCGCCAACACCGGCTGATCGTTTTAAATCAAACGGGTTGAAATTGTTTAAATCCCGCCAAGCATTCCCTGCCTCAAGAAAAGCGATGCCATAGATGGTTGAATTTGGTTCCAGAATAAATGGATAGCGAAATTCAAGTCCAAATCGTGTATACGCCCGTGCTTGCGTAGCGATTGAGTTGTTTTCATAGCCGCGTAACGCAATATTCTCAGTAGCAAATGAACTTGAATAACCGGTCATACCGTCGCCTCCCACGTCGAATGTTTCAAAAGGAGTCGGTTTATTTTTGTCATAATAACCCAACACACCGAATTCAGCCCTTGTTGCAATAACAGGTGTGCGTTTTACGGATAGAGAGGTAAGCGGAGTAAATGTACGCATTTTCAGTTTCCATTTGTGATATTCGTTCCATGTGTATTTTCCGGGATCATCGAAAGTCATACTTGCATAATCTTTCCCATCCCATAAGGAAAAGGGAGGTGTTGCGGTTACGCTTAACGAAAATTGAGAACCTNTTCGAGTATAGATGGGATTGTCGATAGAATTTCTAGCCAATATCAAGCTCAACGTGATACTATTACTTGTACCCGTTTGAAAAGGGAAATAGTTCCATGTCCAGTTTTTTAGTTTGTAACGTTGATAACCCAGTTCTCCCTGTATATAGAAATAGTCGTCGGGCCATTCCAAACGTTTTCCGTGTCCTATTGAAGCACCTATTATCGTGAAAAGCTGATTGGGATCATAGGCATATTCCGCCATATCCTGATAATCGTATCCACCGTATCCATAACCACCATATCCGTATCCATAGCCGTAATAATAAGGATTATACATATCATAGTAGGAAGTCTGGGAATAGTAATTGGTGTTTAACCCCGTATATCTTGAATAATAAAGATTTACAGAGAAGTTATTGGGTCTCTTTCCTCCAAACCACGGCTCAATGAATGAAAACTGGTAAGATTGATAATATTTTCCATTGGTTTGAGCACTTAAAATAAGTGTTTGCCCTTCTCCCTGGGG
>JGI24708J26588_10002127_pt1 | contig 15164 bp, 13 predicted proteins | sample BioPla1DNA2_FD_26588 | JGI IMG/M metagenome (IMG submission 26588) | reverse complement strand
AAAAATTCTTAATACCTCTATAAGTATTAATAATTCTATTTAAAATTTTTAGTAAAAAAGGGGATATAAACTTACTTAATATTTTTAAATATAAAATTCCCCCTCCAAAAAAACCTAAAAACACATAGGCTCTCAATTGAGCCCAATTATTTTTATTAAGTAAATAAAAGAAAATTAGTCCAATACCAATCCAAAACAAAAAATCTTCTATTATAGTGGCTATCTTTCTTGGTTTAAAGCAAAGTCTACTTATTCTATATATATCATAAGCCAGTCCTGCTATCAAGCCTCCATAAACAGAAGTTAAGAATATATAAAATTGAATTTTTACAGTGGTATCCATATTTCTCTCCTTATATTATTTAAATATCTTACCAATTATATTGCCTTTTTGAGATAAGTCCTTATCACTATATGTAATTCCATTAATAATACCATCTATTTTTATATTTCCGTCATCTATGTTTAATTTTCCCACATTAAGACCTTCTCCTTTAATAATAATGCCTCCCTTTATAGTTATTAAAACTATTGTATTTTCATTGAAGCTTTCCACTTGCTCTACTCCTGTAATTGTTACTTTAGACCTATTTTCGACTAATATATTTTGGTTTTTAAATTCCATTTTTCCATCAGTCAACTTTAATCCCTCCCATTTAGATTGACNAACCCTATCCTTATTAATATTTATGAAATAAAAAAGGCTTTTATTACAAAAGCCTTAATTAATAATTTTATATAATTTTGTTGCATCATCTTTTTTTACATTGTCTAAAATTTTTAATACTTCTATTTTTACAGAAGAATTGGCAAAATTTACTTCAACTATATCTCCTANTTTTACTTCATCTCCTGCCTTGGCTTCTTTTCCATTAATAAATACTCTTCCTTGTTCACAGGCCTCTTTGGCCACTGGTCTTCTTTTTATTATTCTAGAGTTTTTTAGATACTTATCTATTCTCAAAATATTAACCCCCTTCTACAATTAACAAAAATAAAAATCAGGTCATTGACCTGATTTTTACTTACTTATTTACAGCTTCTTTTAAGGATTTGCCTGCTTTAAATACAGGTGCTTTTGATGCTGGAATTTGAATAACTTCTTTAGGATTTCTTGGATTTCTACCTTCTCTAGCTTTTCTATCTCTTACTTCAAAAGTTCCAAATCCTACTAATTGTACTTTTTCTCCAGTAGCTAAAGTGTCTTGTACAACCTTCATAAATGCATTTAATGCAGCTTCTGCATCTTTTTTCGTCAAATTACTTTCTTCTGCCATACTAGCAACTAATTCAGCTTTATTCATAATATTTTCCTCCTTATAAATAGTTAATTTCTCTTTCTTACTTATTCAATATTATTTTGAAAAATCCTTTTAAACATTAGTATAATTTTTGCCAAATTATTAATTTCTATGTAGTTTTGCTTCGTCCCAGAGTGCATCCATTTCTTCAAGAGTCATATTTTCTAATTCTACACCTAATTTCCTAGCTTTTAGTTCTACCATTTCAAATCTTTCAATAAACTTATTAATAGTTTTGTTTAATGCAATTTCTGGACTTACGTCTAAAAACCTACATACATTGACAACTGAAAATAACAAATCGCCTAATTCTTCCTCTATTTTTCCTACATCACCACCTTCAAAATTACTTATTGCCTCAATAACTTCTAGATACTCTTCTTTTACCTTGTCTAATGCACCTTCTACATTATCCCAATCAAATCCGACTTCTCCTGCTCTTTCTTGAACTTTATAACTACGAAGTAATGAGGAAGATTTTGGTACATCCTTTAAAGTATCAGTGTAAGTAGAAATGCCTCTATCCTTAAACTTCAGTTTATTCCAATTATATACTACTTCTTCAGATTTTTCTACCTTTTTTTTGCCAAACACATGAGGATGTCGAAAAATCATTTTTTTGCTTATCTCTGTGGTTATATCATAAAAATTAAAATCTCCTGTTTCCAAACCTATTTGACTATGAAAGATTATTTGAAATAGAAGATCTCCTAATTCTTCAATTAGTCCGTCTATATCTTCATTGTCAATAGCCTCTACAACTTCATATGCTTCTTCAATTACACATTCCCTAATGGATTTATGAGTCTGTTCCCTATCCCAAGGACAGCCTTTATCTGATCTTAATATTTCTACTATGTCTATAATATCGGAGATATTATATATTTTTTTATCTATTTTATCCACTTTAGGTATATATATACTTGTTAAATTGCCTACTTTATTAATTCTATCTAATTTGTATATGGGAATTTTATTAATTTCTTCATCTCCCACTACACCTGCATTATTAATTAGATATATTTCATATTCATCCCCATAAACCTGGGATAGTATTAGTTTTATATCAGAGGCGACTTTATTATTATACACTTGAGTTACTATACAATCAAGGTTTATATCTATATCATTCATTTTAAACTCTATTCCATCTACTATTTTTAAACCATGAACTGGATCTACACCTATTAATTCAATAATAGGTTCTATAAAGGATAATCCTGTTAGCAATTCTATTTCCAAATCTTTGTCCTTTGTGTTTAATAATAATTCTACAGTTTTTTCTGCCACCATAGGATTACCTGGTACAAGATAATTAATGCTTTTGTATTCCTTAGATTTTTTTATTAAATCTTTGACTATATATTCATATACCTTTTCAAAATCTTCTTCCCTTTCATAAATATAATCATAGGATTGGTAATTTATATTATTATCTATTAAATATTTTACTGTGGGATGACTTTCCGTCCTTAGATAATTTTTATCTCCTGATTTAATCCTATTTATTACACCTATGGTTAAAGCATCTACACTTCCTGGCCCTAAGCCTAAAATATAAATTTTTCCCATAAATATTACTCCTTAGTTTAACTATTTTTTAAGTATTCCTAATTTCACTAGTTTTTTAGCCACTTTGTCTCCATTGGATAATAAAATAAAATCTTCATAAGTTATGGAACCAGTAATTAAAAGAAGTATAAAATAAACTATTGCAGCTATAATTATAGCCATTATAGTGGCTAATTTATCCCCAATTGAACTTATTAAACCTAAGTGAACAAATTTAGCAACTAAGGCCATTCCAATGGATGATAATAAAGGTTTAATAAAAACTTCAATTAAATCCAATTTTAATCTAGTATACTTTTTAACAGCCATTAAGTCAAGTAATGCAGCTATTAAGTATGCCACAACAGTAGATATGGCTGCACCTTTTACATTAATATCCCTAATACCTGTTAAAGTATAAGTTAAGATTACTTTAATCCCTGCACCTATGGCTAAATTCACCACAGGAACTATTGGCTTACCTAATCCTTGTAAAATAGCTGTTAAGGATTGAACTAAAGTTAAAAATATTATTCCAAAGGACAAAATAGAAAGTATTTCCCCTGTATTAATTATTTCCTCTGGGCTAAGTTTAAAATATAATAAAGCTATAATTGGCTCTGATAGTATAAATAAGCCAAGGGCAGCTGGTAAACCTATAAGCAAAGTTATTCTCATACTTGAAGAAGCAGTTTTTCTTATTTCTCCATAATCCTTTTTAGTATTGGCCATAGATATGGTAGGTACTAAAGATATGGATAAAGCAGTGGAAAAAATTAAGGGCAAGTTTATTAAAGTTTGAGCATGGCCTGTTAATTGCCCAAATAGGGCATTGGCTTCGATTTTATTAAAGCCTATTGCCTCTAATCTTCTAAATACTAAAAATGCATCTATGGAATTCATTATAGGCACAATGGCAGCACCTATGGTTATGGGAATTGCTATAATTAATAGATCTTTTATTATTTTTTCTATACTATCTTCCTTGCCAACACTAGTACTTATTTCTTTTTTAATTTCTCCTTTTTTGGAAAAATATATAATTATCATAGTCATAGCTCCTACAAAAGCCCCTATGGACCCACCAAAGGAGGCTCCACCTGCTGCAATAGGTAAACCCCTATCTAATAGATAATAAGTCAATATTAAGCCTATTACAACCCTAAAAAGCTGCTCTGTGATTTGGGATAAGGCAGTAGGTGTCATAGTTTGCCTGCCTTGAAAATATCCTCTAAAAGCAGACATAATAGGCACAAAAAATAATGCTGGTACCAATGCAATTAAAGCATAATAAGCGTCTGGATTTTCCCAATTATTAACTATATTTTGTGCATTAAAAAAAACAAAAACGGAAGTTAAAAATCCTGCAATTACCATTCCTAGAAAAGCTACCCTAAAAGTCTTGTGAGCAGCTTTATGATTCCCTAAAGCTCTTTTTTCCGATACTAATTTTGCAATGGCTACTGGAAAGCCTGCAGTGGATATGGTTAATAATAATACATATAGGGGATAGGCTGTTTGATAGTATCCTATTCCTTCACTCCCCAATATATTGTTAAGGGGTATTCTATAAAAAGCTCCCAGTACCTTTACAATGGCACCTGCAATTCCAAGAATAGCTGCCCCTTTTAAAAAATTATCTTTACTCATAGTTTTTCCCCCTAAAGATTAATTGAAACTAAAACTATTATATCAAAATAAGTAATTTTCAAATAGATAAATTTACAATCTAATTTTTTATTTTATACTATTATTATTAAAAAATAGATTTTTATTTACAAAAAAGTATTATATCATATTTCCCATCTAAAACAATATAGCCTACCAAATTTGGTAGGCTTAAGTTTAATTTTCCATTTGTTTGGCTAAAAACCCTGCTGCCATTTCCACTAGTTTAACTTCAATTTCCCCCATAACCGCATCCTTATCCTTTGAAACTAAGATTACAGTACCTATAGGGTCTCCCTGCATGACAATTGGTGCAATGATTTGCGCTGTATATTCATCATCATTTGTGTCTTCATAAAATACTTTCATAGGTTTCATATCTTCTTTTGCAATATAAGTATTTCTTGATTCCATTATTTTTTCTAATTCTGGACTTATTCTTTTTTCCAAATATTCTTTTTTAGAACCACCTGCAATGGCAATTATTCTATCTCTATCAGAGATAATTGCCATATTGTTGGTAGTTTCGTATAGGGACTCGCAAAATTCATTGGAAAATTCTGTAAGTTCTCCAATTGGAGAATATTTTTTAAGTATTACTTCTCCATCTCTATCAGTAAAAATTTCTAATGGATCACCTTCTCTTATTCTCAAGGTTCTTCTAATTTCCTTAGGTATTACAACTCTACCTAAATCATCTATACGTCTGACTATTCCAGTAGCCTTCATTTCTTCCCTCCTTAAGAAAATTTGTTGTGCCATTATTATTTTACTAATAGGAATTTTTTATACATTTATGGTAAGTTTAAGTTAAAGTATTTACATTATGGCATTAATTCATTTGAAAATACATATTAATCCATATATATTTTTATTTTTGCTTCTGACCATAATCTAGAAATTTCTTCATCATGTTTCTCTTTTTTTAAAACTAAATCTATATCCTCCTTTAAATCCTCATAGTTTTCTTTTTTATCTTCTACTAAAATAATATGATAACCTAAAACTGTTTCTAGTAAATCACTGGTTTCTCCTTCATTTAAAGTAAAAGCTGTATCACTAAGTATTTCATATTGTGGTGCCAAGGCCATATCTCCTTTTTTAGTAAAATAGCCTAAATCTCCGCCTTTAAATGCAGTGGCCCGATCTATGGATTTTTCTTTGGCTAAATCTGCAAAATTTTCACCTTTTTCAAGTCTTTTTAATATTTCTTTACCTTCATCTTCTGTTTTAACTAATATGTGACTTGCTCTAACTCCTATAAACTCCCCTTTGTGTTCTTCAAAATATTTTTTCGATTCTTCCTCAGGTATAATGGTTTTATCTAAAAAATTTTCCTTATGTTTTTCAAATAATAACTGCTTTTTAAAATACTCTCTTAAAAATTCTTCAGAAAAATTGTTTTTCTCCATAAAAGCTTTGTACTGCTCTTCTCCACCTAATTCTTCTTTATAATTTTTTATTTCATTATCTATTTCCCCATTGGAAACAGTAATATTCATTGCTTCTACTTCTTTTAAAATTAACTTTTCAATTATTAATTTATTTAATACATTATTTTTAAGTTCTTCTAAAATTTCACTTCCTTCAGATGATTCAGAGAATATGTCTTCTCCATATTCCATTTTTTTTGATTCCTTAACTATATTAAACTCCTTTTCAAAATCTTCTTTAGTAATTCCTTCTCCATTTACTTTNGCTACTAAATCTTCTTTTTGACTTTGACAAGCAGAAACAGTTAAAGATATTATACAAATTATTACANCGATAGTTATAAGTTTTTTATTTCTTATTGTCAATTAAAACATCCTCCCTATTAAGTATATCTATACTACATTATATATTATTTTTCTTCTCATTAAAACTATTTATTTTTTCTACTAATTCTTTTAATTCTAAAAGTATATTTTTGCCATATTTGTATTTAAATTTAGGAGAATTTGAAAGGTCAAAACTTATTTTTCTACCATAGTTTTCTGATAAATAATGAATTAAATCTGGAGATATTTTGTCTATGGAACTAAATTCCAATACTAAGGCGTTTATAGATTGATAAATATTGTGAATATAGGCCTTACTTCCATTGTTTTTAATATAAGAAATATCCATTAGATTTTCTACTTCTTTTGGTATATCTCCATATCTATCTATTAGCTCATCTACTAGTTCCTCATAATCTTCAAGACTGTCAATGGCAGCAATTTTTTTGTAGATTTCAATTTTTTGTTGACCATCTTCAATATATGCTGTTGGAATATACCCATCTACATTTAAATCTATTGCGGTTTCAACTTTTTCTTTAAAGTCTTCTCCCTTTAGTTTTTTAATAGTTTCATTTAAAAATTTAACATATAAATCATAGCCTATGGCTTCAATATGGCCATGTTGTGCTACTCCTAAAAGATTTCCTGCTCCTCGAATTTCTAAATCCCTCATGGCTACTTTAAAACCAGAACCAAATTCTGTGAAATCTTTAATAGCCTTAAGTCTTTTTTCTGCAACTTCCGTTAACACTTTATCTTTTTCATAGGTAAAATAAGCATAGGCTAATCTATTGGTTCTACCTACCCTTCCTCTTAATTGATACAATTGGGATAATCCCATTTTATCTGCATTATATATAATTATAGTATTTACATTTTGTATATCTAAACCAGTTTCTATAATAGTTGTACATACTAATACATTAGATTCTCCCTCTATAAAATCTAACATTACATTTTCCAATTCCCTTTCACTCATTTGCCCATGAGCTATGGCAATATTAGCTTCTGGAACTAATTTTTTTAATTTAGTAGCCATTTTGTCTATGGTACCAACTCTATTATAGACAAAATATACTTGCCCTCCCCTTTCTATTTCTTTTAATATTGCCTCTCTTATCATTTGATCGTTAAATTCTACCACATAGGTTTGTACAGGATACCTTTCTTCTGGAGGCTCTTCTATTACAGACATATTCCTAATACCTATTAAAGACATGTGAAGAGTTCTAGGAATAGGAGTAGCTGTTAAAGTTAATACATCTACATTTTCTTTTAATTGTTTTAATCTTTCCTTATGTTTAACTCCAAATCTTTGTTCTTCATCTACTAGAAGTAATCCTAAATCTTTAAATACTACGTCTTTAGATAATAATCTATGGGTTCCTATTACAATGTCAACAGTACCAATTCTTAAGCCATCTAAAGTATTTTTTTGTTGTTTAGGGGTTCTAAACCTACTTAACATACCTATCTCTATAGGAAAGTTTTTAAACCTTTCTACTATGGTATTATAATGTTGTTGAGCTAATATGGTGGTAGGTACTAAGAAGGCTACTTGTTTTCCATCCATTACTGCTTTAAATGCAGCCCTTAAGGCTACCTCTGTTTTCCCATAGCCTACATCTCCACATAATAATCTATCCATAGGCTTAGATTTTTCCATATCTTTTTTTATTTCCATAGTAGATTTTATTTGCCCCTCTGTTTCCTCATATGGAAACAAATCCTCAAATTCACTTTGCCAAGGAGTATCAGGAGAAAAAGCATGGCCTTTTAGACTTTCTCTTTTAGCATATAATTGTAATAAGTCCACAGCCATGTCTTCCACAGCCTTTTTAGCTCTATTTTTAGTTTTTATCCATTCTGGACTACTAAGTCTATTAATTTTTGGCTTAACAGTGTCTGATCCTATATACTTTTGAATTAAGTTCATCTGGTCTATAGGTACATATAATTTGTCTCCGCCTTTATAGTTAATTGTAAGATAGTCTTTTTTTATCCCTTGAATATCCAATTGTTCAATACCTTTATATTGCCCTATTCCATGGTTTTCGTGAACTACAAAATCACCAGGATTTAAATCAGAAAAAGATATGGTTGTGGCTTTAGTTTTCTTTTTCTTTTTTCTAATTCTTTCTTTACTGGCACCATAAACTTCCTTATCAGAGATAAACACCAATTTTATATGGGGATACTCAAATCCTCCATTAATATTACCTGGAGTTATAAATACTTGACTAGATTTTATCTCTCCAATGCCATTTTTCACATAAAGGGTTTCCACATCTAAGTTCATTAAAGCTTTCTGTAATCTTTTGCCCCTATTTTCTGTACCAGAAAAAATTATGGTTTTATAGCCTTTGTATTTATAATAATTTAATTCTTCTTTTAATAATTCTAAATTATTATGAAAAGATTGAACAGATTTAGAAGAAAAGTTTAAAATAGATTTTGGGCTAAAATAAGGGTTTTGCTTAAGTAGTTCTGTATTTACTATTGTGATTTTTTCTGTAGTGGCTTTTAAAACTTCCATATAGTCCAATTTTATTTCTCCATGGGAAGATAAAATTTCTCCAGCTTCTAATTTATCTATAATTTCATAATTAAATTCTTCCCTTAGGAAATTATATTTTTCTTCAATTCTTTGAGGCTCATCTATAAAGACAATACTATTATCTTTTAAATAATCTATTAAATTAGATAAGTATTTTTCAGGTATATAGGGAATAAGCATATCTATATTGGAAATATAAAGTTTTTCATTTAAATCTTCTAAAATTTCCTGAAACTTATCCTCCATATTAATTCTAGTTTTAGAACCTTTGTCTAGATTTTTTGTAGTTTCTTCCAAGTCTTTTTTTATATTATTTATAATTTCTTCCCTAAATTCATTTAATATTAAAATCTCTTTAGCTGGACATATGAAAATCTCTTGAATGTTCTCCAATGACCTTTGACTTTCTAAATCAAAAGTTCTAATGGAATCTATTTCATCCCCAAATAATTCAATTCTATAGGGATAATTATTATTGGGAGAAAATATATCAATTATTCCACCTCTTATGCTAAATTGTCCTACTCCCTCTACCATGGTTTCCCTTTCATAACCACAATTAATAAGTTTATTACTTAATTCCTCTAGATTTATTATACTGTCCATATTAATTGAAATACTATATTTTTTAAATAGTTTTGGATCCATTAGTCTATCTAAAAGACTTTCTATAGAAGCCACTAAAACCATAGTTTCTCCTTCAACAAATCTAGAAAGTACTTTTAATCTTTGATTATGCCTTTCAGAGCTAATTGCATCAATTTTGTAAAAAAGCATTTCTCTAGTGGGAAATATTTCTGCCCCTTCCCCATTAAAATTTTTTATATCTTCATAAATTGTTTTAGCTCTATTTTCACTATGAGTAATTACTAGTACTTGTCTATTTGCATTTTGATTTAGGGCATAGACCATATGACCTATGGCTTCATCAATGATTCCATGAGTAGATATAGGGGTAGTATTGTTTTCTATATCTTTTAATAAATTCTTATAGGGTAATAAGTTTTTTAATGGGTCTATAAACATATTTTCCACATTATCAGCTCCTTAGCCACAATCCTATTAAGCTCAGGAATTAATTCCTGAGCTTAAATTACTTTAATTAAATTTATTCATAGCCATGTCTATTCCATCTTTTACTATGGTTTCTATGGCTAATGCAGCATTTTGTATTGCTATTTCTATTTCTTCTTGCTCTTCCTTTGTAAATTTACTTAATACAAAGTCTGCTAAATCTTGATTTTCTCTTTTTTTCCCTATGCCAATCTTTAACCTTGGAAAATTTTCATCTTGCAAATGGTATATTATAGATTTTAAACCATTATGAGTTCCTGCACTACCTTTTTTTCTAATCTTTATTTTCCCAAATTCTATATCCACATCATCTACTATAATGACTATATTTTCAATGGGTATTTTATAAAAATTAAACAACTCCATTACTGCTATACCACTGTTATTCATATAAGTTTGAGGTTTTACAAGTAATACCTTCTCTCCATCTATGGAACCTTCTCCATATACAGATTTAAATTTTATTTTATTTATTTTAATATTATTTCTATGGGCTAATAAGTCTATGGTTTTAAAGCCTACATTGTGCCTAGTATCTACATAGTTTCTACCAGGATTTCCTAGCCCAATTATTGCTATCAATATATCACCTTCTAACTAGTCAAACAATATACTTACTGATTCATTTTCATGAATTCTTCTAATTGCTTCTGCAAATATAGGTGCTACACTAACCACTTCTATTTTACTGCCATTGTTTTCTTTTATTGTAGGAATAGTATCAGTAATTATAAATTTCTTTATAACAGAAGATTCTATTCTTTCAATAGCTGGCCCAGATAAAACAGGATGAGTGGCACAAGCATAAACAGATTTTGCACCAAATTCTTTTAGTACTTGAGCTGCCTTAGTAATAGTACCAGCAGTATCTATTATATCATCTATTATAACCACATTTCTTCCTTCAATATCTCCTATAACATTCATAACTTCTGAAACGTTTGCCTTAGGCCTTCTCTTTTCAATAATAGCTATAGGTAAATCTAATAAATTTGCAAAATTTCTAGCTCTAGTAACTCCACCTAAATCTGGAGATACTATTACAGTTTCTTTGTCTATTATATCTTTAAAATACTCTGCTAAAATTGGAACTCCAGATAAATGGTCTACTGGAATATTAAAATATCCTTGAATTTGCCCTGCGTGTAAGTCCATAGTTACAACTCTATCTACACCAGCTACTGTTAATAAATCTGCCACTAGTTTTGCAGTAATAGGCTCCCTTGCTTTTGTCTTTCTATCTTGCCTTGCATAGCCATAATAGGGAATTACTGCATTGATTCTACCAACTGATGCTCTTTTTAGTGCATCTACAAGTATTAAAATCTCCATTAAATTATCATTTACTGGTGAACAAGTAGGTTGAATAATAAATACATCAGATCCTCTAGCGGTTTCATCTATATTTACAAAGATTTCCCCATCGCTGAATTTCCCTACTTCACAACAACCAAGAGGAACTCCTAGTTCTTTACATATGTCCTCTGCAAATTTTTTGTTGGCATTTCCTGAAAATACCTTAATTTTACCTCTCATAAAATCCATTTTAAACCCTCCTAAAATTTATTCTTTGGTTCTGTAACCTTTTTTATCTACCCATCCTTCTTTATTTATCTGTCTTGCCCTTGCTATAGATAAATTACCTTCCTTAACTTCATCAGTAATAGTAGAGCCAGCTGCCACATAGCCCCATTCTCTAACTACAACAGGAGCAACTAAATTGGCATTAGACCCAATAAAAGTATTGTCTTCCACAGTAGATCTAAATTTTTCTCGCCCATTATAATTTACAAATACTACACCACAACCAATATTTACATTTTTACCAACATCTGCATCTCCAATATAGGCTAAGTGTCCTGCCTTAGAATTATCTCCAATTGTAGAGTTTTTAACTTCTACAAAATTGCCTATTTTAATATTTTTGCCTAAATGACTATTGGGTCTTAAATGGGCATAAGGCCCTATATTACAATTATCATCTACAGTACTTTCTGTAATTGTAGAAGAATATATATGGACTTTATTGCCAATTTTACTATTTTCTATTCTGCAATTTTCACCTATAATACATTCTTCACCTATAATTGTATCTTTTGTAATTATAGTTCCTGGATATATTATACTATCTCTGCCTATTTTTGCACCTAATTCTATATAGGTATTTTCTGGATTTATTATAGTAATACCTTCCTCCATATATTTTTGATTTATTCTTTCTCTCATAATTTTTTCACAAAAAGCCAATTGTACTCTAGAATTTATTCCATGAATTTCATCTGGATTATCTATTAAATAAATTCCTACATTTTCTCCTTTGGCCTTTAATATGGGAATTACATCGGTAATATAATATTCTCCCTGTGCATTATCATTATCAATCTCTTTTAAGGCTTCTTTTAAATTCTTTCCACTGAAACAGTATATACCAGAATTTATTTCCTTTATATTTAATTCCTTATCTGTGGCATCTTTATGTTCTACAATTTTTAAGATTTCTCCCTTTTCATCTCTAATAATTCTACCATATCCTGTGGGATCTTCCACAATTGCAGTTAATACTGTTCCCTTGTATTGATTTTTTTTATGAAATTTTAATAATTCTTCTATGGTTTTGGAACTAATAAGTGGAGTATCCCCATATAGTATTATTACATTTTCATCATCTTCTATATAGTCTATAGCCTGCATTACTGCGTAGCCTGTACCATAAGGATATTCATCCCCCATAGGTTGAGTTAAAAATATAACATCTTTATCCTTAAAATTATTTTTGACTGTTTCTCCACCATGTCCAACTATTACATAGTTTTTTTCTACATTGGCAAGTTTACTAGCATCTATTACATATTCTAATATGGGTTTTCCACATATTTTATGTAATACTTTAGGAGTATTGGATTTCATCCTAGTTCCCTCTCCTGCTGCCAATATAATGGAAATATTCATATTAACACCTCGTTTTTTATTTATCTATCCAAATAATATTTTAACCTATTTTAATTATATGTCCACAGGAAAAGAGGATTTTTTTAAATTCCCATCATTTTAACATACTTAGACTTAAAATTTTCTTTTAAAGAATCTATTAATTACTTAATATCTACATAAAAAAAGGACTAAAAAAGTCCCTTTTTAGTCCTCTGATGTTAACACCTTTTCATATTCTTCAAAAATTGCATCTTGAATCTTTTTTCTAGTTTCTGCATTAATTGGATGTGCAATATCTCTAAACTCCCCATCTGCCATTTTCCTACTAGGCATAGCTACAAATAATCCATTTTGTCCGTCAATTATTTTTATATCATGGACAACAAATTCATCATCAAAGGTTACAGAAACAATGGCTTTCATTTTACCTTCTTCTTGAACCTTTCTAATTCTTACGTCAGTTACCTTCACAGTCTAAATTCACCACCTTCCATAGAAGTCCTTTTAAAAATTAAAAAAGTATTGAATATTCTATATATTCTAGATGTTTTAAAAAAATCCTTCTTATTTAAGAAAATATTTTATTTTTTTCATTGTTTTTTAAAAATAAATCTAAAATCCAACAATTCTCCTTGTTTGAATTTATTTATACTCTTGTTTTTACCAATAATATAATTATCCTTTTATTATTGCCTTTTTATTAAAATAATAATATGATATAATCAAACAGTGGCAAAATTAGATAATTAGAATAAAATAATATTAATATGTAATTTGGTAATAATAGAAATGAAATAACTTTAATTGAAATCTAGGAGGTAAATTTATGTTTACATTTTGCATAAGCGACCACAAGTACTCCCATGTTCATTTTATTGGAATAGGTGGAATTAGTATGAGTGGTTTAGCAGAAATTTTATTGACAGAGGGCTATAAAGTTTCTGGTTCAGATGCAAATAATAGTCATATAGTGGAAAGATTGAAGTCATTAGGGGCTGATATATACATAAATCATAACGAAGCCAATATTGGGAACGCAGATTTAGTAGTATATACAGATGCAATCTCTATGGACAATGTTGAATTATTGGCAGCACAAAACAAGAATATTCCCACTGTAGATAGGGCGACTTTTTTAGGTGCATTAATGAAAAATTATACAAATTCCATAGCCATATCTGGAACCCATGGCAAAACTACAACAACTAGTATGATTGCTACTATATTAAATCGTTCAGTTTTAAATCCCACAATACTATTAGGTGGAAAATTAGATGAAATAGGTGGAAATGTACAATTAGGTAATAAAGAGTATTTGTTAACAGAAGCCTGTGAATATAAGGGTAATATTCTAAAGTATTTTCCCACTATGGCTGTAATTCTCAATATGGAAGAAGACCATTTAGATTATTTTAAAAATATTCACCATATAGTAGATACCTTTGCAGGTTATGGGAAAAATATTCAAGAAAATGGATTTTTAATTATAAATATGGATGATGAAAATGCTAATATGGTGGTAGAAAATACTAATGCTAATGTAATTGGATTTGGAATAAATAATAATGTAGATTATTCTTGTGAAAATATATCTTTCTCAAAGGAAGGCTATCCTAATTTTATGTTAAATATTAAGGGAAAAGGATTATATCCAGTTAAATTAAATGTAATGGGTATTCACAATGTATATAATGCACTGGCAAGCATTGCAGCAACTCACACCTTAGGAGTTCCTATTGAAACCATATTAGACGCCATAAAAAATTATAAGGGCACACATAGAAGATTAGAAGTAAAAGGAATTATTAATGGTATTAAAATTATTGATGACTATGCCCATCACCCAACAGAAATCAAAGCTTCTTTAGATGCCTTGAAAAATTCCAGTTATAATCAATTATGGTGCGTTTTTCAACCCCATACTTATACTAGAACAAAATATTTATTAAAGGATTTTGCTACTGCTTTTTCCCATGCTGATAAGGTGATTATACCTGATATATATGCAGCTAGGGAAAAAAATACAGGCACAGTCCATTCTACTAATTTAGTAGCTGCACTAATTAAAAATGGTATAGATGCTAAATATATATCTTCCTTTGAAAGTATTGAAAGCTTTCTATTGGAAAATGCTAAACCAGGAGATATTATAGTAACTATGGGTGCAGGCAATGTATACACCATAGGAGATGCTCTTTTAGAAACTGATGAAAAAAAGGCTATTTAATTAAGATGTAGACTTAGAATAAATAAAAGATGCTTAAGAACAGGTTTCTTTTTAGAAGTAAATTTTAAGCATCTTTTATTTTTAATTAACTA
>JGI24708J26588_10002126_pt1 | contig 15169 bp, 15 predicted proteins | sample BioPla1DNA2_FD_26588 | JGI IMG/M metagenome (IMG submission 26588) | reverse complement strand
CCTTGCCCAGACGGGCCTTCCCCGCCATATGCTTAGGCTGTGGCAGGCGGTGAAAAAAGAGATCGAACGTCAGGACCTGAAGTTCATCTTCGGATATGTTAAGGAAGACAATGAGAGGTCTATAGGCGTTCTGCAGAAGTTTGGGGCAAAGGCTGTGGAAACAAGGGAGTTTTTGACTATGCCCGTCCACGGGAGGTTCTGCAGAGATCGAACAGGAGTGGGCAAGGTCAATGTCATCAAGGCGGTTGATCCTGTGCAGGAATACAGGGAGCTGGAACAAAGCTTCGGCTCCCAGGATCTGTTTTTGGAATCGCCTCGGTCCGGCCACCTTAAGGAGCGCTACATGTTCAGCAAGTTTAGCTTCGGCGGCTCATCGGTGAAAGTCTGGGACACAAACGCCGATTACACCCAGCGGGTGCTGAATATGCCGACGCTGTACAAAGCTGCCCGTCCTGTATTGAGAGTTGGNTCNAAGNTNATGTCCGTTCCCCATATTCCAAACATCGGCGATGCAATCAGAATATGGCAGTTATACGATTTGATCATAGACCGTCCGGAAGACCTCATGTATATCCTGGAACGCGTGCGGCTGGCTGCCCGGGAAAATGATGTCCACTATCTGGTGGCCTGCCTGAACTCCCGGGACAGGGGGTATGATCAGATTGCCAAAAAGGCATGGGTAAGGCTGAAGTACCATCTCTTTTTTGTGCCTATGGGCGAGGTTCCTTTACCCCAGGAGCCTACCTACTTTGATGTGACCTATCTCTAGCCAAGTCTCCGAGGTGCGATCATGAAGCTGTTGAGGGAGTTTTGCCGCGGTGAAGGCCTGAACTTGGCGGGGAAAGTCATTAGCCGCCAGGCTGTCCGTGCCATCATTCTCAATGGGGAACAGATTTTGATGGTCTACTCTCCCGTGAACCATGACTACAAGTTTCCCGGAGGAGGAGTCAAGGACGGGGAGAGCCATGCAGATACTCTGTCCAGAGAAATCAGGGAAGAATGCGGGCTGATTCTCTCGGAGATTCAAGGAGAGTACGGTTTGGTTGTGGAATATGCCGAGGCCCGTGAGGCGGACTATGATATCTTTAAACAGCTGTCATATTATTATCTGTGCAGCATCAGCCCCGGTTTCTTAAGGCAGGAGCTGGACGGGTATGAAGAGGAACTTGGTTTTCGCCCCCAGTGGGTGGGTTTGGCAGAGGCCCTTTACAGGAACCGGTCCGTTTTGCAGGGGGAGTATGGTGACCCTCCCAGGTGGACAGAGAGAGACACCTATGTACTGGCCAGACTGGCAGAATCCTTTGCAGCGGATGGAGGAGGGGAAAAGTGAGGATTTTTCAGGTCGACTCGTTTGCAGGCCAGATGTTCAGAGGAAATCCTGCAGCAGTGTGCATGTTTGTGGAAAACATGCCTGATCAGTGGATGCAGAATATGGCAGCGGAAATGAACCTTTCGGAGACGGCGTTTTTGACCAAGGTGGACGATGGGTTTGAGCTGCGCTGGTTTACGCCCGCCACCGAGGTCGAACTGTGCGGACATGCTACTTTGGCTGCAGCTCATGTCCTCTGGGAGACCGGTGAGCTGGATGAAGCCGCAGCGGCAAAGTTTTATACCAAGAGCGGCGTGCTAAAGGCAGTCACGAACGGCGGCTGGATAGAGCTGGACTTCCCACTGGAAGAAGAGCAAGAAGCAGAGCCTCCCCAGGAACTGATCGATGGACTCAAGGTACCCTTTTTGTATGTAGGCATGAATAGGATGGATTACTTGGTTGAAGTGGAGTCGGAAGAAGTCCTAAGGCAGATCCGCCCTGAACGTGAAATTCTTTCGCGGTTGAGCAACAGAGGCGTTATTGTCACCTGCCCGTCGGAAGATGCAAGTTATGATTTCATCTCTCGTTTTTTTGCACCAGCTTTGGGCATTGACGAAGATCCGGTAACCGGTTCAGCCCACTGCTGTCTAGGCCCTTATTGGAAGCGAAAGCTCGGCAAAGATCAGTTCACAGCATACCAGGCCTCGGCCAGAGGCGGCATGCTGAAACTGCGGGTGGCCGACAGAGTGTATATCAGCGGCCGGGCCAAGACTGTTTTCAGCGGCGAAATTAATTTGTAGAATGAAGAACATGATAGATATGCTGTACATTTTCATGGACCCGAGCTCTTCGGGCAACTTCACTAGTCATGTCAGAAAGGCGGAGGAAATGAAACTTGGTTTGATAGTCAATCCCATTGCAGGGATGGGTGGACGTGTTGGATTGAAGGGAACTGACGGAGCTGAGGTGTTGCAGCAGGCGATCAGCCTGGGGGCAGTTCCTGAGGCAAACTCCAAAGCCAGGCGGGCGCTTAAAGAGCTGCTGCCGCTTCAGCCGAAACTCCAGATCTGCACCTATCCAGGGGCAATGGGAGAGGATGTAGCTAAAGAGCTTGGTTTTCAGACTGAAGTAGTTGGCGCCGTCGGGACCCAGACCGGCCCAGAAGACACCATGGCAGCAGCTGAGAAAATGCTGGCAGAGCAGGTTGATCTGCTTTGCTTTGCAGGCGGTGACGGGACGGCTCGCAATGTGGCCGCGGTGGTTAAGACCGCCCTGCCTGTGATCGGAATCCCAGCAGGAGTTAAGATTCATTCAGGCGTCTTCGCCAGCCACCCACAAGCTGCAGGAGTGCTGGCCCTGAAGTATCTCTCCGGTGAAGAGCTTGAGCTGGTGGATGGAGAAGTGATGGATATCGATGAAGAGGCCTTTCGGGCAGGAGTTGTCACCACCAGGCTCTATGGGGTGATGAGAGTTCCTTCTGCACCTGAATTTGTCCAGATGACAAAATCCGGGGGAAGTCAGGCACCGGAGCAAGAGGTCCTCCTTGGCATTGCCGAACGTATTGCAGAGGAAATGAAAGAGAACCCAGAGACCTTTTACATCATCGGTTCTGGCAGCACACTCAGTCCGATTATGGAGGTGCTGGGCCTGCCCAACAGTCTGCTTGGCATTGATGTGGTACGCAACCAGGAGTTGATTGCCCAGGATGCAAATGAGCGGAAAATCCTCGAACTGATTCAGGGGCAGCCTGCAAAAATCATCGTGACTGTAATTGGCAGCCAGGGGTACGTTTTCGGACGCGGCAACCAGCAGATCAGTGCTGAAGTGATTCGGCAGGTGGGCAGGGAGAACATTCTCATTGCGGCCACCCGCAGCAAAATCGAGACTCTACAAGGGCGCCCGCTGCTGGTTGACACTGGGGATCCGGAGGTTAATTCCTGGTTTAGCGGTTATGTCAGGGTGATAACCAGCTTCGCCTCGGAGATGGCTGTAAGAATCAAGGGATTCGCATAGCAGAACGAAGATGTGGGCAGCGACAGGCATTTCGCTGAAAAAATCAGGCGAAAAAGAAGGAACTGGGGTGGAATCCAGAGAAACATAACATAATTATCTGCATCATGACTGTCTGAACAGCGCGGAAGATCTAGGTGCCGTATATGTTCTTTGACACAGGCGAAAATGTTGTCAGCTCTCCGAGGAATCTATGGCGTTTTGTATTTATTTGGTGCTCCGGCGTCGTATGTTGCTGGGAGCGCCTTTTTTTATAATGTCCGCTCGGAAGGTAGGTGCTTGCGTGAACATACTGTTCGAACTTGTCAAGGAAAACGTTAAAGCAGTGGTGCCCATAGCGTTGATTGTGATCCTGCTNAACTACACTTTAGTACCGCTGGGATTGCCAATCNTNCTNCGATTTCTCGCAGGCGCAGTCCTAATCATCATAGGGCTTTCANTCTTTCTGCTTGGTGTGGAAATCGGCATCACACCAATGGGCAGCCTGACAGGCTCTTCCTTGGTTAAGACGAACAAGCTCTTCCTTGTTCTTCTGGCAGGGTTGGTCCTTGGGTTTTCCATCTCAATTGCAGAGCCCGGCCTGATGGTGCTGGCACAGCAAGTGGATTTCGTCACCCTCGGTGCCATATCCTCACCCATGCTCCTGGTGGTTGTTTCCATCGGTTTAGCGATCTTGATAGCGCTGGGTTTTCTCAGAGTCTTTTTCAATGTTTCGCTGAAGGTGTTCTTGCTGGGATGTTACATATTCATTTTCTTTCTGGCCTTTTTTACCCAGCCTGAGTTTCTCGCCATAGCTTTCGATGCCTCCGGGGCAACCACAGGCATACTGGCTGTACCCTTTATCCTGGCTTTGGCAGTAGGCATAGCACGTCTGCGCAAGGACAGCAAGGCCTCTGAAGAAGACAGTTTCGGCTTGGTGGCCATTGCCTCAGCCGGAGCAATTATGGCGGTAATGGTGCTGAATGTGATCATTGGGACCAAAGAGTACTCCGTAGCCAGTCTAGAACCTCTCCAGGTTGAAAGTGTAAAGATCCTGCAGCCGTTCCTGGGTTACATTTCCGGGGCGCTCAATGAGAGTTTGATCAGTCTCCTGCCCCTGACTGTAGGACTGTTTTTGCTGCAGAAGACTTTGTTTAGGCTGGAACGGAAACCTTTTGAACGAATGGTCAAAGGCTTTGTGTACGCTTTTATTGGACTGGTGATATTTTTGGTAGGGGTAAATGGAGGGTTTATGGAGGTCAGCAGCGAACTGGGACTTCGCCTCGCGCTCATGGACAATAAGTTCTGGCTTGTGCTGACAGCTTTTTTCCTGGGCTTCTTCACCATCCTTGCAGAACCGGCGGTTTTCGTTCTGACTCACCAGATAGAAGATGTCACCAGCGGATATGTTAAGCGAAGGGCGGTAGGTGCAGCTTTGTCTATTGGTGTAGGTCTAGCTGTAGCGCTGGCGACCATCCGCATTCTGACGCCTTCCATACAGCTGTGGCACATTCTGTTGCCAGGCTATATTCTAGCCATTGGCATGATGTACTTTGTACCGACTTTGTTTGTCGGAATCGCCTTCGACGCTGGAGGGGTCGCGACTGGCCCTATGACTGCAACATTTATCCTGGCATTTGTTCAAGGTGCTGCCAGCGCCTTTCCCGGGGCGAACCTGCTGCGCGATGGATTCGGCATGATTGCTTTAGTCGCGATGGCTCCGATTCTGACGCTGCAAGTTCTTGGGTTTATATTCCAGGCCAGATCCCAGAAACAAGGAGTTGATAGAGATGCACAAGGCTGAGCAGAAAGATAAGAGATATGAGCTGATCTGCGTAATCGTAAACTTTGGGTTGGGAAGCAAAGCGCTGAGCCAAGCAAGAAGAAGCGGTGTAACCGGGGGTACAATCATGCTCGGCAGGGGAACAGTCGAGAATCGTTGGCTGAGGTTCCTGGAACTGACCGATGTCCGTAAAGAGATTGTGCTTATGGTCAGCGAAGAGTCGGTCAGCAGGGCTGCGCTAGACGCGATCGACCACAAGCTTCATTTCAGCAAGCCTAACCACGGTATAGCTTTTACAATGCCCATTGGAGAGGTTATTGGCATGGCGGGACACGACGCTGATTTCAAGTCGGAAGATGGAGGTAGAGAGAGCGTGTACAAAGCGATTTTTGTGATAGTAGACAAGGGCAGGGGAGAAACCGTGATGGATGTAGCCAGGGAAGCCGGCGCCCGGGGAGGAACAATAATCAATGCACGGGGCTCAGGCATCCATGAAACCGCTACCTTTCTAAACATGGAAATTGAACCTGAGAAGGAAATCGTGCTGATGCTCATCTCCACGGCATCCTACGGCAACATTATCACCGCCCTTAGGGATAGGATGAAAATCGATGAGCCGGGCCAAGGCATTCTCTTTGTGCAGGACGTCAAGGAAACCTATGGGCTTGTTAACGGTTAGCCAGCATTGTTTGGACCTGTCAAGCGGTTCAGAGCCGCATTCCTTTCGCCGGGAAGACCGGCTGAAGGTGTGCGGCTTTTTTATCTCCAGGGACTGGAAGGTCTTGCTGGGTGTTTGTTGAAAAACATAGACAGCAGAAGAACTGCACACAAAAAACTGGGAAGGTAAGGGATCGAGATGGCGAAAATCATAAGAACCTATCGGCAAAAGGTTCCCGCAATGCGTTTTATCGGCAGGAAGTACTTAGATGCAGACAGGGTTGACGGTACATTTGCTGCGCACTGGGGCGAGTGGTTTAAGCAGGGGTGGTTTGAAAAGTTGCAAAGCACCTTTGATCCANAGGCACTGTATGAAGACGGCGATGCTACGGTGGGACTGATGCGCTGGAAAGAAGAAGAGCCCTTCGAGTATTGGATTGGTGTCTTTTGTCCGGAAGGTACGCCAGTGCCTGAGGGTTTCCTGAGCGTGGACTTTCCGCCTGCAACGCTTGGTGTTGCCTGGGTGTACGGGAAAGAGCCAGAAATTTATGGTCAGGAATACGAGTGTGCAGAAACCTTGAAAAAGCAGGGCATGGAGATTATCAGCGATGAAGCAGGGGCTTACTGGTTTTTCGAAAGGTACACCTGTCCCAGGTTTACAACGCCAGACGAGGATGGCAACGTTATTTTGGACATCTGCCAATACGTAGCCTCATAGCAGGAAGGGAGTTGCAAAGTGGTTTTATCTGACAAGAAGATTAGAGAGCTGCTGGATCAGGGGGAGCTCGTTATCCACCCGTTAGAGGACGACCAAATCAAGCAGGAGGGTGCACGGATGGGTCGGCAGATCCAGCCGGCCAGCGTTGATCTGCGCTTGGGATCGCACTTCCTCAAGCTCGATGAGCACAATATACCCTACATCGATTTGGAGAATCCTGCTAAGTATATTTCTTTTGAGAAGGACGAGATTATCCTGCCCCCCCATTCCTTTATTCTGGCTACTACGATGGAGTATGTCAGGCTGCCTAACAACCTCACAGCTTTTGTAGAAGGCCGCAGCTCCATCGGGCGGATGGGGCTGTTTATNCAGAACGCGGGCTGGGTAGATCCCGGCTTTGAAGGGGAGATAACTCTGGAACTGTACAATGCCAATCAGCTCCCCATTAGGTTGAAATCAGGGCGTAGAGTGTGCCAGCTGGTTTTTGCCCAAATGGATCAGGAAGCCTTTTACCCCTACCAAGGCAAATACCAGGGCCAGAGGGATGCCACCGGCAGCCAGGTCTACCTGGATAGCGAGAACAGGCAGAAGCAGAGGCAGAATTAGAGGAGGAAACCCTTCCACTTTCCGTTATCTCCAGGAATATCTCGGCGGCAAGATGAGCGCGGTTCAGACCAATGGATTCAGGCGCTTTTTTCAACGCGTCACCGTGAATCACCGCTGCTGATATCCATGGTTGTCCCGAAAGGGCGGACACTGTTGGCTGGGCTCTTTTACATACAGGCAGATGGTTTCCACAGAAGTGACGGATACATTTCAGAAAATCAAGGAACAACAAGAGAAGGGAAGGTACTGCGGCGTTAGCTTGAAGTACTTTTTTCCTGACTTTCGAGAACTTCCCTTTGGCGATGATTACAGGGAGCTTACGCTCTTAAATCGCCAGGAGTTGATCGATTACTAAACGGGCAGAGCTTGCCGGGGGCTGTATGCAGCTTATAGCCGGCGGCCCAAGTCAAGAAAGGGGCAAGACGTTGAGAGTTTCAGTTTTAGGCTGCGGGCGTTGGGGAACCTTTTTAGCATGGTATGCCGCAACTGTCGGCCATGAAGTAGTTTTGTGGGGGAGGGAAGGCTCCGTCAACTTTCAGCGCCTGAAAACCGAGAGGCGAAACGATTATCTAGAACTCCCGCAACGGGTCAGCCTGTGCAGTTCGCTGGGGGTGGCGCTGGAAAGCGATTTCATAATAATTTCCATTAGCGCCCAAGGTCTAAGGGAGTTTACACAGGAGCTGAGGGGCTATGAGCCTTCCGGCAGGATTTTCATACTCTGCATGAAAGGCATTGAATCAACATCTGGAAAGCGGCTTTCACAAGTATTTACTGAAGAAATTGCCACTCAGTGTTCGGTTGCGGTCTGGGTGGGTCCCGGTCATGTGCAGGATTTTATTGCCGGGATTCCTAACTGCATGGTGATCGGCTCTGAAGATATTGGGACGACCAAGCGAGTTGTGGAGACCTTTGGCAGCGATCTGATCCGCTTCTATTACGGTCAAGACATGATTGGCAATGAAGTTGGCGCTGCTGCCAAAAACGTAATTGGCATCGCCGCAGGCATGCTTGACGGTTTGGGATGCAGCAGTCTAAAAGGTGCTTTAATGGCCCGCGGGGCTCGGGAGATCTCACGGTTGGTAAGGGCAATGGGAGGCAACGAGCTGACAGCCTATGGCTTGAGCCATCTCGGCGACTATGAAGCCACACTTTTTTCGCCCCACAGCCATAACCGGCAATTTGGACAGGCCTTTGTAACAAGCGAGACCTTTGGCAAACTGGCCGAAGGAGTTGAGACGGTGAAAGCACTGCGGCTCCTCTCCGAGCTCTATGAGGTGGAACTGCCGATCTGTGATGCCATACATTCCATATTATTCGATAGAAGAGACGCTAAGGACGTTCTCCTAGGCCTGTTTTTAAGACCGCTAAAATTCGAATTCTGAGCACATGTGGGTACAATGCCGCTAGAAAGTTCTTTCGTTCACTATCTCTGGTTCTTATGGTATAATGAAAATTAGTGCTGACAATGCTAGAGAAAGGCAGCGAGATTAGTTGAACATACTGGTTGGTTATCTAAGAGACAATACACAGGCCGTTGGGCCCATTGCCATTATTGTTATGTTACTCAATTTTACCCTGGTGCCGCTGGCGATGCCTGTCATTGTCAGGTTCTTGGTGGGGGCTCTTTCATTAATCATTGGACTGTCCATTCTTCTCGTCGGTGTAGAGATCGGAATCACTCCCATGGGCACTCGCACTGGGTCCAGTTTGGTTAAGACCAATAAGCTTTGGCTGTTCCTTTTGGGAGGAGGCCTGCTGGGATTCTTTGTTTCCATGGCTGAACCTGGCTTATTGGTGTTGGTCAATCAGATCGAATATGTAACGGCTGGGGGCATCAAAGCTTCCACTCTGCTGGCGTGGGTGCCAGTGGGATTTGCGTTAATGATTGCTATGGGTTTTGCCAGGGTGTTTTTGGGCCTGTCCATTAAACTGTTTTTTGCTGTGGGCTACGGTGTGATTCTGCTCCTGGCCTGGTTTACATCCAGGACCTCATCTGAGTTTTTGGCAATTGCATTTGATTCTTCGGGATCGATTACCGGAATCTTGGTTGTTCCGTTTATTATGGCGCTGGCTGTGGGCATATCAAGCATGCGCAAGGACAGCAAACAAGCCGAGGAAGACAGTTTTGGCTTGATTGGCGCTGGAGCCATAGGTCCGATCTTAGCAGTGATGATTCTGAACATGCTTACTCCTGCGCAAGAGTATCCCGTAATTAGTCTGGAGCCGGCCGCTGTGGAGGCAGGATCGGTTATGGGCCCGTTTTGGAGCATTCTGCCTACATCATTGAAAGACAGCATGATAGCCCTCTTGCCTTTGGTGGTTTCGCTTTTGGTTCTGCAGCGAATTTTACTCAAGTTCGAAAAGAGGCAATTTACCAGAGTACTGAAAGGCTTTGTTTATACGCTGCTGGGAACCTTCCTCTTTTTCATGGGGGTAAACGGAGGGTTTATGGAAGTAGGCAGCCAATTGGGCTATCTGCTTGCCTCTTTGGATAACAAGTTCTGGCTGCTGCTGGTCTCCTTCCTGCTTGGGTTTGTGACCATTTTGGCTGAACCTTCGGTCCATGTCCTAACCCATCAAATCGAAGAAGTGACCAGCGGTTATGTAAAGCGCAAGGCTGTGGCCGCATCCCTTTCCATCGGCGTGGGGAGCGCCATCTTGCTCTCCGCGATCCGGATCCTGGTGCCCTGGCTTACTTTGTGGCACATTCTGCTGCCGGGCTATCTCATTGCGATTGTAATGATCTACTTTTCACCCAACCTCTTCGTGGGAATCGGCTTCGATGCAGGCAGTGTTGCTACAGGACCTTTGACCACTACTTTTATCCTGGCTTTTACCCAGGGTGCGGCAAGTGCCTTTCCCGGCGCGGATCTTCTCCGTGACGGGCTGGGGATGATTGCCTTGGTGGCCATGATGGGGATTATTACGCTTACAGGCCTCGGCGTTGTTTTTGGCGTGAAGTCCAAAAAGCAAGGGGTTGAAGCTGATGTCACAAGCGATGCCTGAAAAAGGCGGCTATGAGTTAATCTATGTCATCGTCAACCATGGACTGGGCAGCAAGGTTTTGAGCATGGCCAAAGAAAGCGGAGTCTCTGGAGGCACCATCATGCTCGGACGCGGCACAGTGCAAAGCCGCCTGTTGCGTCTCCTCGAACTGACGGATGTCAGGAAAGAAATAGTGCTGATGGTTGCCGAAAGGTCTTTGGCCCGCAGTATCCTGAAGCTGATCGATGCAAAACTCAACTTTAGCCGGCCCAACCACGGGATAGCTTTTAGAATGCCCGTTGGAGCCTTCATAGGCACCGGGAGCGGCGACTATGAGTTCAGTGCAGATGACGGAGGTGTCAGCAAAGTGCACAGAGCTGTTTTCGTTGTTGTGGACAAGGGCAAGGGAGAACAGGTGATGGATGTTGCCAGAGCAGTGGGGGCCAGGGGAGGCACAATTATCAACGCCCGCGGCTCCAGCACTCAGGAAACCATCAGGCTCCTTAACATGGAGATTGAGCCAGAGAAGGANNTCGTTCTGATCCTGACCAGGGAAGAGTCTACAGCCGGCATTGTGAGAGCTGTCCGAGATAATTTGAAAATTGATGAACCGGGGACTGGTATTATTTTCGTTCAAACCGTCAGCGAAACATATGGTATCCTAGACGCATAACCCTTACGCCTGCAAACATATATTGAGTGACGAATAGTATAATAAACTATGAGGCGCAGGCTTACATCGTCAAAGGAGGTAAGGTACATGCTCGAGTTGATTGGGGCTATTGTTGTCATTTGGATGCTGATCCATCTATTGGGCAAGATAACTCCTTAATAGAGATTGGAATGATGTTTGGACCCGCTTGCTCGCCTGGCGCTCCAGGCAGCATTGGAGAGATTCCTCAAGGCGTCTCTCCTTTATTCTTTTGGTGAGGAGAAGCAGCATGGGAGAAAAATCGCGACGCATCTTGGCCTTCCTACGCAAGGATTTATCTGAGTCAATCAGAAACAGGACGTTGTTTATCGCTGTTGTGCTTCCAGTTATGGCCTCTTTCCTGTTTGGCGTCCTGGACAATGCTCAGGCACCGAAGGAGTTTTATGTAGCTATTTATGAAGAGGCGGCCTCGGATTTTACCCAGTTTGTAACCTACACCGCGCTCAATTTCACGGTGGAATCGGTCCCCAATCCGGAACAGGGAAAGGCGCTGGTTGAGAGCGGATCAGTGCACGGATTTATCCAGGTGTTGAGGGAAGATGAGTTTACAGTCTTCCTCGACAGCGGACGCCCGGTTTACTTCTTTGCCTTAAGCGAGCACATCGAGCAGCTGATCGAACTTTATTTAGGCGTACAGCCCCGCTACGACCTGGAGATCGTCGCGGTGGGCGAGACTGACGTAAGCCGTTCCTTGCTGCCGGTCTGGATTACAGTTACTCTGAGCATGATCGGTGTGATGGTGGTCTCAGGCATGTTTGCAGAGGAAAAGGATACCAGGACCATTGAGGCAATTGGAGTTTCGCCTGCCGGATATGGGGAGCTGCTTTTGGGCAAGGGCCTGTTCGGCATCCTGCTCAGCTTAGGTACGGTAGGCCTCATGCTTCTGCTGAACCGCGTCTTTGCCCTGGAATGGGAGGGTCTGCTGGCCCTTGCGGCACTTATTCCAGTCGGTGCAGCATGTTTTACTGCCATAGGTCTTTTGATCGGTGTTTTGTCCAGCGGCCAATCTGCGGCTCGCTCGGTTGCTACTGTGATTTACTTCCCTATGCTCTTCCCAGCTTTAATCGCCGAGCTCTCTAGCTTCACACGCATGCTGGCGGTTTTCTTTCCCACGTTCCACCTGTTTAGCGGGTTGGAGGCTGTTCTGCTGCATGGCGGAGGGCTGGGTGTCATCTGGTCTGAACTCCTGATTATGCTGGCCTTTTCATTGACCCTTTGGGGAGCAACATTGCTGGCTTACAGAAAGATGGTGGATTCATATGACTAAAAAGGTCCTGGCATTCCTCATCTCTTTCGCTGTGGCAGCGGGGGGAGCCGTTTTTGCCACCGACTTCGACGTTAGTCAGCTGCAGAGCTTTGTGGCCCAAGTGTACAGTGATTATGCTGCTGCATCCTTTGCCTCTGTCTATAGCGTCATGCATCCATTGATCAGGGAGACCGTCCCAGAGGATCGCTACGTAGAGTTTCAGAGGCAGCACTTTGCCGAGCTGAACCTGGAAATCAGCGAGATTGAAACGGGCGAAGTGACGGTAAATCCCGGAGTGCCCCGTGCACTGCGAGAACTGCTTGCCGGTGAGGCAAGTTGTGAGGTTTTTGGGGTGGAAATCAGTTACAGGGTGCGGCTGGAAACCGGAGTGAAACTGAACCAGAAGATTGCCAAGACGGTATACGTGGCCCTGGCTGATCCGGGGGACGGCAATAAGACTTTGTACTTGCTTTGGGATCCGACCACATTGGAGGAAGAGGAGATGGAGGATGGCAGTCATTGATGTGCGGAAGCTCACGAAGCGTTTCGGCCAGTTTACGGCTGTGGACGGGATCAGCTTCTCCGTGTCCGCGGGGGAAGTGTTCGGATTTTTAGGTCCGAATGGTGCGGGAAAGACATCGACCATCAGAATCCTGACCGGCTTAAGCAGGGCAACAGAAGGCAGCTGCCATGTCCTTGGCGAACAGATGACTCCCGAGAACAAGAAAGTCCGCCGCAAGATAGGCGTTGTCTTTGAAGAGGCAAACCTTTACACCCGTTTGTCAGGCAGGCAGAACCTAGAGTTCTTTGCCGCGTTGTACGGAGTGAAAAAACACAGGGTTTCCGAGTTGCTGGAGGAGTTCCAGCTGGCTGAAGCAGGCAGCAAACTGGTAGCCAATTACTCCAAGGGAATGAAGCAGCGTCTTCTGATCTGCAGGGCACTGTTGGCTGATCCGGACCTTCTGGTTCTCGATGAACCCACCAGCGGCCTGGACTTGGCTTCGGTGGAGCTGATTCGGGGACAGATCCGATCCTGTGCCCAGCTGGGAAAAACAGTGTTCATGAGCACCCACTCCCTGGAAGAAGCGGATGAGCTGTGCAGCCGTGTGGCCTTCATCAATCATGGGAAGATCATCGCTGAAGGTGATCCTGCCTCCCTGAAACTGCGCTTTGGCCAGGATTACCTAAAAGTGGACCTCATCCCTTCGGTGCCGCTGGAGGAATTCCGGCAGGTGGTGGATTCGGTTCAGCCCATCAAAACTGAGCAGGAGGGTAGGGTGTTCAGTGTTCTGTTAGGCCTCAGCAGCAATGAACTCGGAGGCAAGATCGATCAGCTGCGCACCGCCGGGCGCATTTTGCGCATCCACTCCCAGGAAGCTTCTTTGCGGGAGGTCTTCAAGTCAGTGCTTGGATGATGGAAAAAGGATTACAGGAAAACCCAGCGAATTGTATCAGGAGGTTTTCCTCATCAGATGCAGCTCAAAGGATGGAAAAAAACAGGGAGAGTGCTATGGAGAGCTTTACGGTACCTATACATCATGTTCAGCCAACGCAGCTGTATATCAGCGAAGTTAAGCTTAAGAAAGTAAGAACCTACTTAGAGAACGCAGATTTTAACTCCCTTGATCCTCTGCCGGTCAAAAAGATAGGCGACACAGTCTTCTTTACNGACGGCCATACCAGGGCCCTGGCCTTGTTNGAGCTGGGCTTCGGGGATATCAGGGTTTATTGGGATCAGGACGAGCTGGATTGGCTCCAGTATCTGATTTGCCTCGCCTGGTGCGATGAGGCGAAGATTCGGGAGATAGCCCACCTAAAGGACAGGGTTGTAGATCACTCGACATACAGGCGCCTCTGGCACAAACGCTGTGATGCTATGCAAAAAGAAGTCAAAGAGGGCAATTATCCCGCGGTTTGCACTAAACAGATCGCCAGCCCCGAAGAAAAATCCGCAATCGCAGAGTCTATTCTGCGGGCTCTGCCAGAGTGGTTCGGCATTGAAAAAGCGCTGCAGGATTACGTCCGGGGAGTGGCACAAACNCGACTTNTTTGCAGTTCAGGTGGGAAACAGGCCTGTAGGATTTGCCAGTATTGTACATCACAACGAGTTTACGAGTGAGATCTATTGTATGGGAATCTATCAAGAAGTTCACAACCGTGGGTTAGGCAAGCTGCTGCTGGAGTCAGTGGAGGGTTTTCTCAGAGGGGAAGGCAAAAAATTTCTGACGGTAAAGACCCTCGGCGACAGCTGGCCCAGTGCAGAGTACGGGCGTACTAAACGTTTCTACCGCTCGGTCGGGTTTTTCCCTTTGGAGGAGTCTACCGAGATCTGGGACGGCACCCCGTGCTTGATCATGGTTAAGCCGCTTTAAGCGAAAGGCACCCCGCCAACGGGGGTGCCAGATTTCTTGAGGCTGAACTCACGCAGGGGTGACCTCGCCTGCAATATTGCCGGTCACGCTCTTTGTGCGCCAGGCCCCTCGCCTGAAAAAGGCAAAAGTGATGATGGAGCCCATCGTCCAGGAAATCAAGAGAGAGATAAAGACCGATTCCGGTCTGCCTGTAGGATGGAGTTCGCTGCGGGTGAGATAGGCGAGCCCATAGGCAATCGGTACTCGCAAGCCTACTGTGGTTATCAGGGAAATCCACATGGGCGTCATAGTATCTCCCGCACCGCGCATAACGCCTGACAGGCACTGCGTGACTGCAACTGCGATGTAGCCTGCAGCCAGGATGCGCAGCATGCGCACGCTGAAGTCAACCAGTTCAGGGGTGTCGGTAAACACCCTCATCAGGTAGTGGCCAAAGAACAGCAGCAGAATCGTGATTGCGGTGGATACGCCCACTGCAATGACAGTGCCGTGCTTGGTCCCTTCTTCCACACGATCGAGGCGTCTAGCGCCGATGTTTTGGCCGGTGAAGGTGGTCATAGCATTGCCAAAAGAAAAGTTGGGCATCATGGCAAAACCGTCGACGCGCATGATGATCACATTGGCGGCTATGACCATTTCGCCGAAACTGTTGGTCAATGACTGTACAGTAATCATAGCCAGCGAGAAGATGGCCTGTGTCAGACCGGATGGCAGTCCGAGCTTGATAACCTTTCTGGACAGTTCAGGATTGACCTTAAGCATTGACCAGTTGAGGTCGAAGTGTTCTTTCAT
>JGI24708J26588_10002123_pt1 | contig 15178 bp, 11 predicted proteins | sample BioPla1DNA2_FD_26588 | JGI IMG/M metagenome (IMG submission 26588) | reverse complement strand
CATGCATATTATTAAAAAGCTTAAGGGGCTGTCCTTATACCCTTATGTAAACCCATAAAGGTGTGGGTTTCATAACGGTACACTCGACTCCTTAAGCTTTCATCTTTATTACTAAATAATCATTTCAATTATTTTAACTGTGTTTTCCTGATCTTTTTCATATGTCTTCCTGACATCTTTCACATGCCTTTCTGATATTTTCATTGGTCTTACTGAATCTTTCATTTGTCTATCTGATATCTTTCATTGGTCTTTCTAATATCTTTCACATTTCTTTCCAATATTTTTTATATGCCTTACTGAAACTTTCATTTGTCTATCTGACATCTTTCATACGACTTTCTGATATCTTTCATTGGTCTTTCCGAATCTTTCATATGCCTTTCATGGAAGGTTTCCTTGATAATCTTGATCTATTTTCCTTGATTATCTAAACTAAAGTTTTATTTCACACTACTTTTTAAATGTTTGAATCAATCCCATGGTTAACTTAATTACCATCTCCGCCATATAACGGGAGGTCTTTTTCATATCTTCGTCTAGCCATTTTTGTACTATTCCAACACACCCTGTTATCGTAAAGGAGTATACATATTCCGCATCTTCCTTGGTGAGATTACTATTATGGGTCAATTCTGTGATGATTTTATCATAAACCAAGGTCATAATCTTTTTCTGAAAACTCAAATCTCCACGCTCACTAAGAAGTAGCTTACACAGCTTGGCATTTTCCTTGATATAGTCAAATATTTTCTCAGCCAATGCAATATCATCCATTCTCTTATTCTTATGATCCAGCTCTGCCAAATGAGCACTAACATTATCAAGAAGCTCATTCTCAATCTTTCTTAGCAAATCATATTGATCTGTATAATGGGTATAAAAGGTCGAACGGTTGATATCAGCATCTTCACAAATTTCTTTGATGGTAATCTGTGAAATCTCTTTCTTTTCTAAAAGATTGATAAAACTTTCCTTTAATACCATCTTGGTATATTTTACTCTCCTATCCTCCCTAGCCTGCTTCATGTAAAAAACCTCCAAATCCCATAAAAATGTTGTTTATCCATCGTTTTAACAATTTAAGTTTATCAACTAACATTTACTAAATATCTGTTTGTTGATATAACATCTTGATGTTATTAAAATATAAATAAGATTGTTTGTCAACATCGTGTTTAGTAAACAAAGGAATCATTATAGATGATAGGAATTATTAAATAAGGTCATTTTCTTATTAAGAAGATCATTATCTTATTAAGAAGCTCATCATCTTATTAAGAAGATCATCATCTTATTAAGAAGATCATCATCTTATTAAGCTAGATTATTAATCAGGATTATTAAATAAATAATAATCATTATAAGAGAAAAATTATTAAAGAATAGATCTTAGAATATGAAGGAGGGGTTTTATTGGATAAATTTTTCCGTACAATTATTATACATAAAAAGATGGTTCTAATTATCTTTTTACTTGCAGCTATCATAAGTGCTTTCCTATCAACTTTCGTACCGGTGAATTATAATATGGTCGACTACCTTCCGAAAGATGCTTCATCTACCATTGGGGTTAAAATTATGGAAGAGGAATTTAGTGGAGATATTCCTAACGCTAAAATCATGTTGACCGATGTATCGATACAGGAAGCTTTGGAATATAAGGAAAGGATTGCAAGCATTAAAGGCATCACCTCTCTTAGCTGGCTGGATGACATAATAGGCTTAGATACCTTAACTACAATCCCCCTGGAATTTCTAGATGCTAGGGTAATTGAAAATTATTATAAAAATAATAAGGCTCTCATTTCCATAACCGTGGAAAGTGGTAAAGAATTGGAAGTTGTAAAAGAAATTTATGAATTGATTGGTGAGAACAATGCTGCTGGAGAAGCAATCAACTCTGCAGAAACCCAATCCATGTCCGTTTCTGAAGTTTTGGAAGCCATGATGATATTACTCCCCATCGTAATTATAATACTAATCCTTACAACCAGCTCCTGGGCGGAACCATTGTTTTTTTTATCCACCATTGGAGTTGCTATCTTAATCAATATGGGAACTAATATTATTTTTGATGAAATATCCTTTGTTACAAGAACCGTTAGTCCTGTTTTACAATTGGCAGTATCACTAGATTATGCTATCTTCCTTCTTCATAGCTTTAATGATCATCGTACATCCAATGATCCTGAAAATGCTATGATATTAGCAATGAAAGAAGCCCTACCAACGGTAGCTGCCAGTGCAGCAACTACCGTCATTGGCTTTATGGCATTGATTTTTATGAGATTTGGAATTGGCGCTGATTTGGGACTAAATCTACTAAAAGGTGTTATTTTTAGCTTTCTATCAGTGATGATATTCTTACCGGTAATTACCTTGTTGTTCTACAAAATTATTGATAAAACAAGACATGGCAAGTTAATACCTAGCTTTCAAAAATTAGGAAGTCTATTTTTGAAGTTAAGGGTTCCCTTTCTTATACTTGCCCTGGTAGTTGTCATTCCCAGTTTCCTGGCTCAATCCAAAGCGGAATTTATGTATGGTTTGGGAAGCATAACTGCGGCATCTCGGGTTGGGAGCGATAGCTCACGGATTGAGGAGGTGTTTGGTAGAGATCATCCCCTAGTTTTACTTGTGCCAAAGGAAAATCCAGGAACAGAAGCGGATCTTTGCAAAGATTTATCCCATCTTCCCCATATTACCAATGTTGTAACTTATGTTACATCCGTGGGATCCGAAATACCTGCGGAATTTGTACCTGAGGAAGCCTACCAACAGTTCTATTCTGACCAATATACCCGAATAATTCTGTCTACGGATACCACAGAGGAAGGTCCAGATGCCTTTGACACTGTCCAGGCGGTAATGGATACTGCAGCCAAGTACTACGATGCCTATTACCTATCCGGAACCAGTGCTACCCTGTATGATATGAAAAATATCGTTTCCACCGATACAAGGCTTGTAAACCTAATAGCTATTATTGGTATATTTTTTGTTCTACTAGTTACCTTTCGTTCCCTAAGCATTCCATTTATTTTGATATTTACCATTGAAACTGCTATATGGATCAATCTTTCTTTCCCCTATTTTACAGGAAAGAGCCTAAGCTTTATTGGTTACTTAATTATTAGTACGGTTCAACTGGGTGCAACCGTTGATTATGCCATTCTAATAACTAACACCTATTTTCAAAACAGAAAGAACCTAAGGAAATATGATGCCATGAGGCTCACCATCAGCAATAACTTAATCGCAATCCTCACCTCAGCGATTATCCTTGCTTCTGCTGGTTTTGCCTTAGCCTTAACCTCCAACAATCCGATTATCTCAGAACTGGGAATATTATTAGGTAGAGGTACTCTCCTCTCTTTGGCCATGGTTTCTTTCGTGTTACCTGCATTACTTTTAATCTTTGACAAAGTAATCCGGAAAACTAGCCTAAATATGAAAATGTAAAAACGACACATTACCAAATAAATATAATTACAAGGAGTGATATGGATTGAAAAAATTATTTTCCCTTGTTCTCGTTTTCATATTACTGATTACTTCCTCATTCCCAGTAACAGCTACTACCATCCCATCAGCTAAGGAAGAGGTTGTTTATGGTATTCTAGGTCAAGATGGTAGTGTAAGAAACCTCTATGTAGTAAATATCTTTCCTGGTAGTAAGATCATTGATTATGGGAATTATTCAGAAATACGCAACATGACTAGCTCGGAAGAAATAAAGCAAAGTCAAGATAAAATTACAATTGATACAATAGCCACTCCCTTTTACTATCAAGGAAACCTAATTTCGAAAGAGCTTCCTTGGAATATCCTAGTCAAATATTATATAAACGATAAGGAAGTATCGGGACTAGATCTTGCCGGACAAAGCGGTCAACTTAAGATTAATATTTCTGTTTCACAGAACCCTAATATTGATCCGATCTTTTATGAAAATTACGCATTACAAATAGCCCTGACCCTGGATAATAAACTTTGCTCCAATATTAAAACGGATCAAGCCACCATTGCAGAGGCTGGTGGAAAAAAACAAGTTAACTTTACCCTACTACCAGGTAATCCTTTTGAAGCAAGTGTAACCGCTGATGTGAAAAATTTTGAAATGGATTCCATTACTTTTAATGCTATCCGTTTAAATTTAAAAATGGATATTGACAGCGATGAATTTTCCAGCCAGATTTCCCAACTAATCACGGCTGTAGAAGAACTAGACAGTGGTGCAGGACAATTACTGGATGGCCTTAAGCAGTTATCGGATGGTATGGATGAATACGTTAATGGAATGAAAGCTTATCACGACGGCATGGGACAGCTTTCTACAGGGGTAAAAGATTTAAGTAAGGGGGCTTCCTCCTTGGAAGAGGGTCTATCCCAGTTAACGAAAGAAAATAATACTTTGGTATACGGTGCTCTCGCTTTACAAGAAGCAGCCTTTGATGCAATCAATATGCAGCTAAGTGGTTTTGGTCTAAATCTGCCTCAGATCACTCCCGATAATTATAGTTCCATCCTATCAAATGTGCCCCAACTAGAAGAGCTCAAACTACAATTGGATGGTATTATACAATTTACCCAAGGTTTAAAAGAATATACCCAGGGAGTAGCAGAGTTGGGAAAAGGTGCAGCTAGTTTAGCAGACGGTACGGAAAAACTCCATGATTCAATCTTAGAAATAGCTTCCTCATCTAAGGATCTATACGATGCCGCAGTGAACTTAAACAACGCCATTAAAAACATTGAAGATGGGCTTGCATCTTACAAAGATGGTACAGAGAAATTTAAAAATGAAAGCTCTCATATGGATGAAGAAATCGAAAAACAGATTCAGCAGCTTCTAGCTGAAATCTATGATTCTGATTTTCAAGCCAAATCCTTCGTTTCAGATAAAAACAAGCAAGTTGATTCGGTTCAGTTCGTCCTGAAGACAGAAGCAATACAAATTCCAGATACACCTTCAGTGATCGTTCAAGAACCAGTAAAATTAAATTTCTGGCAAAAACTTTTAAAACTATTTGGTCTTTATGATGGCTAAGCTAATTTAGGAAACAGGTCTATCCTAATGAAACATAGGGAACCTTGATTTTTGAATGAATGAAATTCAAATAATCGAGGTTCCCTTTCCATTTTCCAATCTTACCTTGAATTCTTACTGATATACCATCTAGGATTCCAATTTCATCCCAAATAAATCAATTATAAATAATCCCTTTAAAAAAATTCCCAGGATGTTCTGTAATAAAACTCCCTTCATCAAATAGAAGATTATTTTTCGTTTTTATTTGTACCTGATTTAGAAAGCGAATTAGATCCTTTCTATCATTTTCTTCAATCATTAATTGAATACCGTATACATATAAATCATAATCATATTCCTCTGTCCACACTGGTGTCCCACTAACATATAGTTCTTGATTTAATAGATTTGTTTTGAATTTTAAAACAATTGATTTTTGTAGAGGAAATTTAATATGTGATATAAAACACAAACCCCCAGGTCCAAGATTTTTCACCAGTACCTTTGTATTTCCAACATCCAACCTTTTTCCGTTGAGTTCTTTAATTGTCATAGAGGTTTCTAATAATTGATTAAACTCAATTCGAAAGAATTTCCGACGTTCTTCTCTAGGTTCTATCTGAAGATGATTTACCACTACTGGTTTACAACGCCCTTTTGCCAAAACACGTTCAAAATCCTCCCTAGGCAAGGGTTTACTATAAATTTAACCCTGGCCTGTATGGCAGTTTAAACTTTTTAACAAGGATAATTGTTCCCAATTTTCAATACACTCGGCAACTATTTTTATTTTCAGCTCCTTTGTTATATTTACAATTCCTTTTACAATAATAGAACTGGTTAAATCTGTATTAATATTTTTGATAAAGCTGCCATCAATTTTTATGATATCAATGGATAAGGAATTCAAATAAGCTAAGGATGAATATCCCGTCCCAAAATCATCTAAGGCAACTTGAATACCATATGATTGCAATTTTTTTATGTCATTCACAACTTTCTCCACTTTACTTAAAAAAATACTTTCCGTTATTTCAACGATAAGAAAATGAGGATTTAAGTGATAGCGCTGAATGACATTAATAATTTTATCGACAAAATCATTTTTGAAAAACTGTATACTGGAATAATTTATGGATATTTTTATCTCCGGCCAATCTTCCATCATCCATTGGCGATAGGTTTTACACACTTCTTCGATTAGCCAGTCACCAATTTTTATAATATAACCTGTTTCTTCAGCAATGGCAATAAACTCTTTGGGAGAGATGATCCCCCATTCCGGGTGCTCCCATCGAATTAACACTTCAGCGGCTAAGATATCGTTGGTCTTCAAGTCGACCATAGGTTGATAATAGATTTTTAATTGATGATTACCGATTGACTTAAGAAGATCCCTTCTTATGACAAACTCTTTATAATTTTGAATATCAAAGTCTGAGGAATAAAATTTATATATATTTCTACCTTCTTTAATGGCTCTTAGTAAGGCAGCAAAAACTTGCTTTTTGAGTATATCTACATTTTGGGTTTGATCACTATAAACACAGATACCTAAATTAGCAGAAACATTAAGTTCATAACTATTTACCAAAAAAGATTCCATCATCAAATCTAGGATTCCCTTAGCAATTTTATCATAATTGCCATAAGTCATTTGCTTGTCAATAATAATTGCAAAATAGCCATCCGTATATCGACTAATATAGATCCCATCGCCCAGGAATTCTCTTAATCTTTTTACAATCCTTTTTAACAAACTAATATGTGTTTCATAACCTAAATTATAAATAATATCGTCGAGTCCAAATAACCCCAATATCATTAAAGCAAATTTTTCTTGTTTCTTAACTTTTTCCTTCCAAAGATTGGACAAATGTTTATTAAAATGAATTCTGTTAGGTAAACCTGTAATTTCATCCCTATTATTAATACAATGCAATTTTCGCTCCATCTTAATACGTTTCGTGACATCTCTAAAATTGATCACTATTCCCTTAATAATTGGTTCATCTAAAAAATTTTGCATATTAACTTCTAAATGAACCTCTTTGCCTGATGGCGTTTTTATTACAAGGATATCTTGAGCTGGTTTGTCTGGAAATTGTATTATTTGATTAATAAGATGCTTTATCTTTAATTGGTATTCCTGGGTATAAAAATCATAAACATTTTTCCCTATTCTCTCTTCCGGAACCATACCAATTACTTTTTCACAGGATTCACTGATATAAGTAATGGTCCCATCGGGAGAAATAATTTCAAATACATCTTTGGATTTTTCTATGAGAATTTGAAATTTCTTTTGTTGTTTTTGAATTTCCTGCTGTTGTTTTTCAATTTCCTTTTGTAATTCTTTCTTTTCGGTAATGTCTTGCATCATGCCATAAAGATAAAGGGGCTGATTTTCTTCCTTAAATACAAATTCCATCCTTAAAGACACACATCTTTCTATTCCATCCGGTCGAGTAATAAAAAGTTCTATGTCAAAGGGTGTTCTACTGGGATTGTTTATATAATCTTCAATGATTTTGACATCCTTAGAATCGGCACATTTTATAAATACCTTTAATATATTTATTTCTTCTTGCTTCTTTATTCCCAATATTCGATATACTTCATCGGAACAATAATAAATATCTTGAAGCAAATCCCATTCCCAACTACCCATTTGAGTCAAAGCTTCTGTTCGATTCAGCAATTTATTGTTTTTCTCTAATTTCAACTCTAGAAGCTTTATCTTTGTAATGTCCTGTAGTGTCCCTTGAATTGCAATTACTTTTCCTTTTTCATCGAATACCGGTTCGCCTTTTTCTTGTACATACTTTACCAAGCCATCCGGTTGCATGATACGAAAAATATTTTCTACACATTTTCCCTTATAATACAAATCCAAGGCTTCACTTATCTTTATCCGATCATTCGGGTGAATTAACTTTAACATACTTTCAAAATCATTGGAATAATCCTTAATATCAACACCTAAGATACGATAGAGTTCATCGGATCCAAAAAACTCATCTTTTATTAAATCATATTTCCAGCTACCCACACCAGAGACTCTTTGTGCTTCATTGAGATTATAACTCAATTCCATTAGACAATTTTTAAGAAGTTTTTCTTTGGTAATATCTCTTATCACACCAACCATTTTGATTGGTTTCAGATCCTTATCTAGGATTGCTTTGGTCTTTTCATGTACAAACTTGACTTTTCCATCGGGACTAAGAATTCGATATTCAATATCATATTCCTTCCCAGTTAGTGCAGCTATGGTTGCTTCTTTTACTTCATCTAAATCATCAGGATGTATAAATTTGTGAAAGTTCTCTAATTTACCATCGAATTCTAGAGGGGAGGTGCCTAATACTCGGTATACCTCTTCGGACAAAAAAATCCTATCCTTTATAAGATCATGGGTCCAGCTACCAGTATATGTAATACTTTGGCTGTATTTTAGGTTTTCCCTTACTATTTTATTTTCTTCTTTTTTAGCTTTTTCTGTGAATTTACTAATCTTACCAATAAATTTATTAAACACATTTTACCTCCAACGAATCCGGACTTCTGACAATAGAAAATCTTCTTTATATTAGCATCTACAAGGATAGTATAATTACTCTAAATGCAAATTATAAATATATTTAAAAAAACAAAGAACCAGAGAAATGGATCATACAGTTTCTCTAATTCTTTGTTTCTTATGTTAACTCAATTCTTTCAATTTTTATTTATTTTTCTAAATTTTCTCAGCTAATCAATTTGATTTTTCCATTTCCTTAATATTTTATAGCTAGTAAGCATACTAGCTATAAAATCAGCTCACCAATTACCTGAAAATTGAGTAAGCTTCACCTATCATTTAATAATTTTTAGAAACTTCTTTTTACCAATCTTAATAACATCAAAATTATATAATACTTGGCCCAAATCATCTAGATTGATTTTTTCACCATTGATTTGAACTCCATCTTGTTGAATCAATCGAATAAATTCACTTTTACTTTGTACAAATCCTCTATGAACCAACTGGGGAATCACATCATTTAATGTATCCATATTAAGTTCTATTAGCAAGGTTGGTATATCATCTGGAATTGCTTTTTTAGTATAGGCAGCATCATAATATTTCATTGCTTTCTCGACTACTTCCTTAGAATGATAGAGTGATGTTATAATTTTTGCTAGTTGATATTTCATATCTCTTGGGTTAAGACCCTTCAACAAATCTCTTTTTATTTTATCAATTTCATCAGGATGCACATCCGTGGTTAATTCGTAGTACTTAAGGATCAAATCATCTGGAAGCTCCATAACCTTTTTAAACATAACTTCTGCTGCTTCATTTACACCAATATAGTTACCGAGACTTTTGCTCATTTTTTCAACTCCGTCCAATCCTTCCAGAATGGGCATAAAAATTGCGATTTGTTGTTCCTGCCCTAAATTTTTTTGAAGGGTTCTACCCATAAGAATGTTAAAGGTTTGATCCCTTCCCCCTAACTCAATATCTGCCTTTAATTCAACGGAATCAAAGGCTTGCATCAGAGGATAAAAGAACTCATGAAGTCCAATAGGAAGCCCCTTCTTATATCGTTTTTGAAAATCATCTCGTTCCAGCATTCGGGCAACGGTCGTAGTAGATGCAAGCTGTAACACCTCTTGAAAATTAAGTTTTGACAGCCATTCACTATTGAATCTGACTATTGTTTTTTGTCGATCCAATATCTTAAATATTTGCTCACAATATGTTAATGCGTTTTCTTTTACTTGCTCATCGCTTAGGGCTACTCGTCCTTTGGATTTTCCTGTGGGATCACCAATCTTACCAGTATAATCGCCGATTACAATGATAGCCCTATGGCCCAAATCTTGCATTTGTTTGATTTTCCGTAATACAACGGCATGCCCAAGATGAATATCTGGCGCAGAAGGATCCAGTCCCAGTTTAATGGTAAGTGGTTTCTTTTGTTTGTAAGAAGCATCTAATTTTTTAAATAACTCTTCTTCATTGACGCATTGTTGAACCCCTTTACAAATAATTCTTAATTGTTCCTGTGGTGTTAACATAACTTCTTCCTCCTTAAAATTAAACAAATAGATATTTGCAATCTCTATAAGAAAAGAATAATAAAAAAACTCCCGTCCTAATGTTTCCAAAAGGACGAGAGTTCATCTCGCGTTACCACCTTCGTTTATAGACAACTCACATTGCCTACCTTACAGAGTACAGCTGCTGCGATACCCTTGCACTTGATAACGGTGTGCTTTCCGTCGTAGCCTACTTGAATAATCCTTTCGGTACGCAACTCCAAGAGGTATTCACATTTTTTATTCTCGCGCCTCTCATCAACCGGCTACTTTCTGTTAGAAATCAAAAATGCTACTATTTCTTTTCAACGTCTTTTCTTATACTTCGAATGCCTAACCATTCTTCGTTATGCAAATATTATTTTTTTGTATGCTATCACTTTTTCTTCCTAGTGTCAAGTAATTTTAATTGTGAAACTTATAAATTAACCACTTATACTTATTTTTTTTGATTTTTTTTACAATATTTTTCTTTGATATTAGTTTTCTATAATATCTTTCTTTGATTATTTTTCAATTTATTTTTTATACTTACTACTTATATCACTTTACTTACTTTTCTACACTTATTTTTTTACTTACTTTACTATACTTATTTTTCTATACTATCATTGATAAAATCAACAAAGTCTTTGCTGATTTCATATCGATTAATAAAACCTATATTTTCATAATATACTGAATCATAATATATACCATTTTGATTATAAATCCTAATTGTAATAGGATTCCCTAAGGCATTGCCTGCAAATCCCTGACTCGGTTCCACCGATCCGGAAACACCATCTCCCATATCCATCATCCCCTGAGATGAGCTGGGTGTATCCCAACCTGAATTTGATACCGATGTTTCATTCGAAACGGTATCCATTTTGTCTGGTGCCACTGCATCTGTAGCATTTTTAACAGGTTCAGGATTATCTAGAACCACCTGGTCAGGAGCAACTTTATCCTGTATCGCTTGATTCGGAGTGAGATTATCAATCTCTACCCCTTGATTAAAGCTGGAGTTATTAAAATTAAACAAGCGATCAAAATATTTATCACTGGAATTCTTTAATTGGGAATAGTAATTGTAAAATATAGCAATCTCTTCCCTATCCGTTAATTTTCCTATGATATCCACACGACCTTGTAGTTTGCTTTCTTCTGAATGGCTAATAAATTCAATCGTTTTAATATCATCCGCTTTATCTATCCCATATATCTCCAAATACCGAAGGGCATCTTCATCTTGATTATTATTGTAACTTTCAAAAGTAAAGAAACGGAACAGTTGATATTCCTCACCTTTTTTCACTGCAACAATAGCATCGGAACCAGCAGGAAGATATTGATAAACTTTACTACCAATCAAACTTTCGTCGGGGCTAATGGTAATGGCAGTAATCTCTTCACCGATATCGCTCTCCTTTACATGAGAGGGCAGTCCATATTCCTCTCTTAATTCGTCATATAATAAGCTATAATTTTTGTCATCGATACGAAAGAAATTCAATAAGGGTGCCACTGCATCCTCTCTACCAGTATCTAACTCATCGGTTACTAAATCATCAGTTACTAGATAATCCTGTGAATTTCCATGATGATTATTGTTTTGATTTAAAAATTTATAAGTATACATTCCTCCCACAAGCACGGCTGATAAAGCCAATACTGGGACCACTTTTTTATATGAAAATGATGCCATAGGGACCTCCTTCTTATTTTCATTATGATTTAATATGTTTTCTAGCATCCTTTTTTTTGCTGTTTCACTTGGTTTTATTTGATCTAAAGAATATTTTAGTTCCTCTTTGTTCACTGATCATCACCTTCCATTTCCATCTTCAATAGTTTTCGGCCTTTATGGAGATACCCTCGAATTGTAGCTTCATTTTTATTCATCATTTTTGCTATTTCTATTGTGGAATAGCCTTCATAATAATATAAATAAATGGCTGTCTTATATTTTGTGGGTAAGGCCATAACTTTGTCTAAATTACTGTCTGTTATTGTGGTCTGCTCTGTAGCTAGATCCAAGGCATAATCAATGCTTACGGTTTTCGACCACCAATGCTTAAAGTGGTCTTTGCACAGATTGGTAGCGGTTCTTATAAGCCATGCCTTCTCATGCTCAACACTTTGAAATACTGTCTTATCCTTCATCAACCGAATAAATGTATTTTGAACCATATCCTCTGTATCTGATTTATTTTTCATAAACATGAAACAGACACGATAGATCGTATCTACATGGCGATGATAGATTTGAATTAATTCTTCGTTCGAACGTATAAGAGATCTCTGCAATTGACATCCTCCTTTCAATAGTAATACGATTGAAAGTGTGAAAACGTTTCGTAAATCATAAATTTCTTTTAATAATATTTTTCACATGATTCTTTTTTCCATTCTTCGATATATAACAACGAAAAATTATAAAATTTTAAAATTCATCATAAATTTCAAAAATAGCTTCATACTAATAAAGAATAAAAAACAAAAAAGGGGATGTTATTTTTGAAGAAATTATTATATATCACCGTGAATTCAAAACCGGAACATTTATCTTCCAGTAAAACGGTAGGTNGAGCATTGGTAAAAAAAATAATGGAACGATATCCAGAAATTACTTTAGAGGAACTCGATTTGTATAAAGAACACATACCAAGATTAGAATATCAATATTTCGAAAGTAGAAACTGTCTGGTAAATAAAGAAGCATTTAATCAACTCCCCGAAAAAGAACAAAAGGAAGTTCATAAAATCGTCGAGTTGTGTGATCAGTTTATTGAAGCAGATATCTATGTAATCGCTTCCCCTATGTGGAGCTTGTCTTTCCCTGCTCCATTAAAAGAATATATCGATTGTATCGTTCAATCCAATAAAACCATATCCTTTCCCGATAATGATAAAAAACCAGAAGGGCTTCTTAAGGATAAACCAAGGACAGTTATCTATGTTCAATCCTCCGGTGGAAACATTCCATGGATGATGAGACCCATCTTAAACAAGGGACTTGATTATGTGGAGGATATTGTGAAGTTTATGGGAATTAGTAATTTTGAACGATTATTAGTCGACGGTACTGGAACCACTGAGCAAGAAAGAATGGATGCCATTCATGGTGCTATGGAAAAAATTGATGGTATCATAGAAAAAATTAAAGTTGAAGAACCAATGTTAGTCTAGGTAAAAATCATCTGATTTCGTATCGGAATTATCTGATTTCGTATAGGATTAGGATTTAATTTAACATTGGAATTATCTGATTGCGTTTAGGAATTACCTGATGTACTATAGGAATAATATGATTGATGAAATATGAAAGTGCGTGCCATCAAGAATAAGATGGCACTTTTCATTTTAATCTTTTATTGAATCAGCAATATTTTGTTCTTATGGCTGTTATAAGTAAATCATTGTCCTCCATACATTCATACATTCGCTTTAATGACAATTATTACTGATTCCATGATAGTATAATAGGAGTTGATCTTTCGACTCTTGAGCTATTGGTTCAGATAACAAGTATCTTGGATCAGCAAGAGCTCCCAACAAAAATTTTGAGGCAAATTTTAATTATTTAGGATTCGGTACAAATCTGTTGAGAATACATTATTGGTTATATTTCTCAAGAGTTCATATACCCTCTTCGAATATAAAACAAGGATTTTAATAGTAAATCTTATAGTCACAAGGAATTAGGGATTGATTATTATAAATTGCATGTAATTATTTATCTTGATAACCAGCAACAGAATAATATATAATTGATGGTAGATGGAAAGTTTTTCTATCCACTAATCTTTGAGTTGCACAGCATGGGCTGAACTTTTTTAAATTATTTTCACTTTTAAAGCAAAAGTAATATAATATAAAATAGCTACTATGCTATTTCAGCATTATTGTAATGTTATGATGATTAACTAGGTTAATACATAAATTTACTGTCAGAAATAGAGGATTTTATTATGAGAATCAGAATTCAACCAGATGTCCCCCATGGAGATATTAGTTTTGCTTTTTCCGCTTATGAAACAATAATCGATGAAAAAAAACAAGATCATATCCCCTTGTACTATCATGTACATCCAGAACTAGAACTTTTTTGGATCATGGAAGGTTCCATGAAATTTCAAGTTGGTGATAAAATAATTTCAATGGAAGCTGGTAACCTTGTCCTTGTTAGACCTGACCATGTTCATGGCTCTTCGGAGAAGGACAGTTTACAGTTAATATTCCGTGCAATTTTGATAGATCAATCCTTTGTAAGAGCTCTTGTAAACGATCTTGTCCAACAACAATATATCAATAAAATCTATAACACTGACCATCCCTATATTTTTATTGAACAAGATTCTGCAATGGAAATCGTTCACTTGCTAAACAGAATCTACGAGGAATACATAAAAAAGAATATTGGTTATGAATTATTAATCAAATCCTTGGTATATCATGTCTTTTATTTACTCATTCCATATCTAGAAAAAGGAAAAGAAAAAAAGCAAAATCATGTAACAGGAGAAAGAATGAAGGATATCGTTCAATATATTGAAAAACAGTTTTCTGAAAATATTACTCTAACCGATATCGCAAATCATTTTGCAGTAAGCGAGGAGTATTTTAGCAGATATTTTAAGAAAAGTTTTAATATAACATTTAGTAATTATCTTTTAAGTATTCGTTTAAATGCCGCAAAAGAAATGCTCCGGGATACCGATTTAACAATCACTGAAATTGCATTCCGCAATGGTTTTACGGATCCCAATTACTTTACAACTTGTTTCAAGAAAATGTTCCAAAGTGCACCTAGGAATTATAGAAAAATGATTCGTGCAAAAATTTGAGCTTTATTTCCTAAGGAGTTTCTATTCCATAATTATAAAAAAATATAAAATATAAGATATTATTAGATTGTGTTTTAAAAATAATCTTTGGCTGTCGCTTTAAAAGCGGCAGCTTTTTTCATCAAAAGATATCTTTTGATTGTTCTTTATTTGATTGTTCTTATTTGATTGTTCTTTATTTGATTGTTCTTTATTTGATTGTTCTTTATTTGATTGTTCT
>JGI24708J26588_10002121_pt1 | contig 15187 bp, 12 predicted proteins | sample BioPla1DNA2_FD_26588 | JGI IMG/M metagenome (IMG submission 26588) | reverse complement strand
TTTGACTTTTAAGTACATCTTTCGATGAAATTTTTCTTAAGGTTGAAAGCGAATCTACAATACAAATATCATAATCAAGCATGATTAACTTATTAAGTGTTTCAATTCTTTCATATTTTAACAATTCAGATGGACTGATGGCTTCTATACGTAGTGATTCATCATATGTATATGAAATAATATCCAGTGATTCATCAATTGACTTTAATGTATTTTTTAAATTCTCTACTTGGTTTTGATTTTCCTTAACGACAAAAATCGGAGTTTTATTTTTTAATAATACTCCGTAATAAATCAGACTTTCTTGAATGATACTCAAGTGTGANCCGACTTTCTCTCTAGATAAAAGCGCATCGATGCTTTTATGATGTTTAATGTATTTTTTAAGTGCTTCCATTTTTAATTATACTGATTCATCAATTCTAATAATGGTTTTCCTTCTAAGTAATCTATAACACAATCTGCAGCTTCTTTAATAGGTGTATCTGGATCTATTTTACCTAAGACATAATCCTTAGTATCAATCAATTTATTGTTCCCTATTCCGATTCTTAATCTGAGAAATTCTTTCGTATTTAAGTGATCGATAATGTTCTGGATGCCTTTTTGTCCTCCAGAGCTACCTTTATCTCTTAATCGTATTTTTCCTACCGGTAAGTCTAGATCATCGGTAATAACAAATATCTCAGATGAATCTAGATTGTAGTAGTTCATAATGGGCTTAACAGATTCACCAGATAAATTCATAAAAGTTTGTGGTTTTATAAAAATGACTTTCTCTTGATTTACAAAAGTTTCTCCAATTAACGCATTAAATTTTCTTGTGGATATATTAACATTGAGTCTTTTTGCGACTTCATCAATGACTAAAAAACCTGCATTATGTCTGGTTTTTTCATATTGTTTTCCTGGATTGCCTAATCCTATGACTAGTTTCATAATACCTCCTTAGAATAAAAAGAATAAGGAAGATCCTTATTCTTTTGTCTCATCATAAATAATTTTAAGGTGTCGGTGTCTCCCTTTACCTTCACTTTCCGTACGAATATGTTGCATATTAGATAACTCCTTATGAATGATTCTTCTTTCATCATTTGGCATTGGATCTAATGCGGCAGTCACTTTAGTTCTTTGTACGGTTTTAGCGACATTGTTTGCCAGATTTTTGAGTTTTCGATAACGGTCCTGTTTGTAATGGTTAATGTCAACCATTACATAAAATCTACGCTTGAACGATGAATTCACAACTTGACGCATTAAAGTATTGAGTCCTTGGAGTGAACGGCCGTTTTTACCGATTAGTATTGCATTATTGTCAGCATTTAAATTAATGTCGACATTATTACGATTTACTTCAACTTCAATATTTACATCTTGATTTAAGGCTGTAAAAAATTCATCTAAGTAATTTTCAACGAACTTCTGTACATCTACTGATGAAAACACTTCCGCACTAACTGAAGCACCGAAGCCTAAAAACCCTTGTTTTTCTTCAGTAATATAATAAGTTAATTCCTCTTTGCTGACATTTTTATCCAATGCAGCTTTTTCAAGTAAATCATCCAAAGTTTTTCCGGTATATACGTCCATTGTACCCTCCTTTCTGATTATTTTTTATCTACAAATTTATGATTAATATATAAGGTTTGTAAGAGTCTGGTTAATGCTGTGATTCCCCAGTAGACACTCATACCAATATTCCAGGTAAACGCTAATAAAGTAATCATTCCCAATGAGAAAATCATCATCCCTTGTGGATTTGGGCCTTGTTGTCGGCCTTGATTTTTATGTTTGTTTTTTCGATTTTGTAAATACTGAGGTAGGAACATAGATAATGCTTGGAATATTACCATAAAGATGTATATAGTAATGTAAACCATATTACCAGTTTGGAATCCTTCTTTTGGTGTTCCTAAGAAATCATGTCCCATAAAGGAACCGTGAATAATCAAATCAGCACGTTGCACTGCTTGGAAAACAGCAATCAATAATGGTAACTGAATTAACATTGGAATCAATGATCCCATCATATTGATTTCATGTTTTTCATAAAGTTTTTGAATCTCAGTTGCTTCTTGCATTTGAGATTGACGATCATCTCGCCCTCTATATTTTTCTTTAATTCTATTTACATCAGGCTGCAATGCTTGCATCTTTTGTTGTTGAATTGTTGAATTAATGGTTGATCTTAATTTAACTGCATCAATCAAGATGGTTACGATAATTAATGACCAAAAAGCTCCCGTTTTAGAAGCAACAAAGTTAAATAATTGTGCAATTGGCCAAATGATAAAAATTGCAAACCAACCATAACCTTCTTTACCCCATGGGAAAGGATCTCCCAACCGAATAATATATTGATCCATAACTTGACGAGTTTCTGGATCTATAACACTTTTACAACCCACTAAAAACACTAATAATAGTCCAATAATGAGTAGTTTTTTATATTTTTTATTACTAAACATCCCTAATCTCCTAATCTTCTATAACATCAACTTATATTTTAACTTGTTTTAGTAAGTTTTCCAAGTCTTTTTCATTTTCTCTAAAACTTCTTGACAAGTACATCTTTTTCACAATTATGATAAGGTCGTAATCGCATTCATAATATTTAAAGTCTTTTAACATTTCGCGAACTTGACGCTTAATTAAATTTCTTTGATGTGCCTTCCCAAGTCTAGTTGGCACAGAAATTCCAATCCTGGCATAATTTTTTTCTCTTTTTTTCGCATAAATGACAAAATTCCTAGAACCGAATGTTTTGCGCTTCCGTATGATTTCAGCGAATTCGATTGAATCTTTGATTCTAAATTGTTTTTTCATAATTAATAAAAAGTCACCCAACCGGGTGACTTATTAAGCTGACAACTTACTTCTTCCTTTTTTTCTACGGCGTGCTAATACGCGACGTCCACCCACTGTTTTCATACGGGCTCTGTAACCATGGACCTTTTGGCGTTTTCGTCTACTTGGTTGATACGTTCTCTTCATAGAAAACCACCTCCAGTTCTTATATTTATACGAAGAGCAAATGCTTTAAAAGTATATAGGAATTTAAAGATGATGTCAATTAAATATAAAAGTTATTTTATTGATCGATCAATATGTCTATCTTTTTTAAAGAACAATCTATTATATTATCTTACATATTACCTCATAATACAAATTAAATTTTACTTTTTTAAAAGATATTATATTTAAATTGTGTATAAGTGATTATATAGTGTGGAAAATTTTGCTGTTCCAGTCTCTGTTTATAGTTATCCATGATAATAACCACATATAAATTGTGGTGTTTATAAGCATATGGTGGAAAAGTGGATAAATGCACTAAAGGCTATTAATAAGATGCTTTTAGATAGTTGATAATTAGTGGGTAATTGAAATTATCCACAAAACTTTCCACACTTCCCACATATGTGGAAAACTTTATTTAAATTCCACAATTACTCCACATTGAAAAGATGTGGAAAGCAGTGGAAAACTGGTAGTTATCCACTGTTAAATAGGTTTATTAAAAATGGATATTGTGGATAATTTATTTGAATGAGAATTTGAACTTTTAAAGGCCTTTTTAATTTGTTATTATAGGTGCACAAAGGGGGTCCATTTGTATGTATTTAGATGATTTATGGCATGAAGTTAAATCGATGATTAAGAAATCTGAATATTTCGATGATACGATTTATGAAACTTATTTTGATAATTCACAATTAACTAATTTAAATAATAATAAAGCAGTGATTGCAGTCGATTCTTACTTTCAACAGTTAATTTTATCCAATGAGATCAGTGTGATATCCTCTAGCTTATCGAGAATTTTGAATATTGATGATATTGAGTGTGAAATTGTAATTAAGAATGAAGGTACAAATACCCCAATCGCTCAATTTAGTAAACCTGTCGAAAAAGTTATACAGGAAGATGGTGTATCTCCAAATCATACTTTTGAAAATTTCGTTGTAGGATCTAGTAATAAGGAAAGTCATTCGGCTGCACTTGGATGTGCCTACCGTCCTGGGCAATTCTTCACTCCCTTATTTATATATGGTAATTCCGGTCTAGGTAAAACACATTTATTACACGCTATCGGAAATTATGTTAAAAATCATAATCCAGATTCTAGTGTTCTTTATATATCGAGTTCTGATTTTGTTAGGCATGTCGCAAACTCTATAAGTAATGGTACGATAGAGGACTTTAAGGATCAGATGAATAATTTGGATGTTTTATTAATTGATGATATTCAATTTATCGCCGGTAAAGAAAAATCACATGAGATTTTCTTTCATATTTTTAATGAATTAGTCAATAACCGAAAACAGATTGTTATTACAAGTGATCGTTTACCAACGGATATCAAAGGTCTAGAAGATCGTTTAATCAGTCGATTCTCTTCTGGATTATCAGTAGGAGTTGACTCTCCTGAATTTGAGACAGCTATGGCCATTTTATATATGAAAATTCGAAATCAAAGTTTAGATGAAAATCTTTTCCATGAAGATGCCTTAGCCTATATCGCTACAAACTTTTCTGACGACATACGTCAATTAGAGGGAGCTTTAAATCGATTGTTATTTTTCTCAATAGAGTTTAGTGAAAATGGACAAATTACACTGGATACTGCTTTAAGTGCATTTAGAGGTGACTTTACTCCTCCTAAGGAACTGGATCCAAAAACCATCAAAAGGATTGTGGCTGACTATTATGGTTTAACTATTACGCAACTCGTTGGAAAATCTAGAACCAAAGCCATCTCAAATGCGAGACATATTGCAATATATCTTATTAGAAAACATTTGGATCTGGCTTATAATAAAATAGGGGAGGAATTTGGTAAAAGGGATCATTCCACCATTATAAGTGCCTGTGATAAGATTGAAAAAGGGATAACAAAGGATCCCATACTTGCTTCAGCTATTATAGAATTAGAGAAAAAATTATTATAATATCCACATTTTTTATCCCTATAATTCCCACATGAATTATGTTAAAATAGATATGTATATAGTGGAGTTAAGTGACTTTTCCACTTTTCCACAGTACTAATAATAATAAAGATACTTAAAAGTATATATATTACTTAGGAGGCAACATGAAATTTTCCATTAATAAAAATGTTTTATTGAAGTCTTTAAATTCAGTTGGTAGAGCCGCGTCAGTACATTCACCTTTACCTGTTTTATCTGGAATAAAAGTAAGTGCTAGAGAAACTGGTCTTTGGTTACTAGCTAGTGATACTAATATTACGATTCAAGAATGTATTGAAATAAATGATGACAATAAATTAGTTATAGACAAGTATGGCGAAGTAGTATTAGATGCTCGTTATATTTTAGAAGCAGTTAGAAAATTAGATTCAAATATTGTAAGCATTGAAATTATTGATGGTGCCTTAACACGTATTAGTGGTAATAAAGCTGAATACGAGATTAATGGTGTGGAGGCAAGTTCCTTTCCCAGTATTGATTTGGAAAAGCCTTCTATTGGTTTTAAGATTTCTGCCTATAAATTGAAAGAAATTATAACTCAAACGGCTTTTGCTTGTTCAACGACGGAAGAACGCCCTATTTTTACAGGTGTTAACTTCATTGCGGATAATAATCAATTAACTGCCGTCGCAACCAATAGCTATCGTTTAGCGAGAAAAGTAGTATTGCTTAATGATTCAGTGGAAGATTTTAATATTACGATTCCAGCTTCTAACTTAAATGAAGTATCGAAATCCATTGATAAAAATGATGATATTGAAATTTATGTGTCAAATAGAATCGTTCAGTTTTACGTAGAAGATACTTTAATTCAATCACGATTAGTGGATGGATTATTTCCAGATGTGAATCGATTGATTCCTACGGAATTTGCTTATGAGTTAACGGTAAATTCTAATGATCTCATTTCATCAATCGACCGTTCATCTTTTTTAAGAACAGATGGTTATTGGAATGTACGTCTAGAAACAAGTAGTGATGAGATTGTTATTTCTTCTCGTTCTCAAGAAATTGGATCATCGCATGAAACTTTAAAACCAATTGAGTATAAGGGTGGTAATTTTAGAATTGCATTCAATGGTAGATATATGATTGAAGCACTTCAATCTTTTAAAACGGAAAATGTAAAAGTTTTATTTGTTGGAGAAATGCAAGCATTCATCATTATCGATCCTAAAGATGATTCAGTTGTACAATTGGTGTTACCGGTCCGTACTTTTGATTAATTCAGGTCTACAAGCATAATTCAAGGCTTGTAGGCCTTTTTTTATCGTTTTCACATGTCCGACCACTGTAAAATATTAAAAGCTTTATAAGGCCTTTAAAATGGCTTTTCATCCGACGATATGCTATAATATAGAAGTGTTTAAGGGTGATTTTATGAAAGAAAAACAATTTATTATGACTTTAGGACAATTCTTGAAATATCAAGATTATGTAGGTTCTGGAGGCGAAGCTAAAATGATTATCGACCAACTATCTATTTTTGTTAATGGAGAGAAAGAAAATAGACGTGGAAAGAAACTTTATGAGGGCGATGTTATTGAAATTGAAGGAGATAGCTTCGAATTAATATTAGAGAATGAAAATTAATGAATTAAAACTAACCAATTATCGTAACCTATCAAGTCAAACATTTAAATTTAATCAACATTTAAATATATTTGTAGGTGATAATGGGCAAGGAAAGACTAATATTATTGAAGCGATTACCTATTTATCTAGTGGTCGTTCTTTTCGTGTGAACAAGGATGAATACTTAATCAATTATGAAAGTGAATTCGCGAAAATTGAGAGCGTGTTTGACAATCAGGACAGCTTACAGGTAGTGATTAGTAATCAAGGTAAGTATTTAACCTATAATCAAGCCACAATTTCTAAACTCAGTGATTTTATAGGTATCTGTAATGTCGTATTATTTCAACCTGATGATCTTCAATTTTTTACACAGTCGCCAAGATTACGTCGAAGAGAAATAGATTATGAGTTAGGTAAAAGTTCTAAAAAGTATTTAAATCAGCTATTGGTAGTTAATAAATTGATATCTGATCGAAATGCCTACTTAAAATCCGAAAAGATTGATGAGATATTTTTAGAGGTTATAGATAAGCAACTCATAGAAAATTCCATAGAAATTATTAAACAAAGGAAACTTTTTATTGAAGACTTATCATATTCTATAAATCAATACTTCAAAGAATTATCAGGAATAGATGTTAAGATTAATTTAAAATATCATGCACCCATTAATTTAGAATCAACAAACTACCATGAAGCTTATTCAATTAAATTAAAAGAAAGTTATCAAAGAGACAAAGAATTTAAAATGACACATATCGGTATCCATCGTGATGATTACATATTTCAAGTAAATGAAATTCCTGTAGTCAATGTCTTATCACAAGGTCAAAGAAGATTACTGATAATTGCATATAAGCTTGCGTTGATGGATTGGTTTATTAAAAGAAATGATGTTGTCCCTATCTTTTGTATGGATGATTTATTTTCTGAATTAGATCGAGACAAACGTTTGAAAGTACTGGATTTATTAGATGAAAGACTACAAGTATTTATATCAACTACTGATTTAAGGTTTATTGAAACGAAAAAAGAGAAAGTAATTTATAAAATTACTCAAGGTGAAGGAGGAATCATTCATGAATGAAAAAGTAACTCATTCGTACACATCTTCGGATATAGAAGTGTTAGAAGGTTTAGAGGCGGTTAGAAAAAGACCGGGAATGTATATTGGGACAACATCCGCTAGAGGATTACACCATTTAGTATGGGAGATAGTCGATAACTCAATTGATGAGGCATTGGCAGGATATGCAGATGAAATTACTGTCCATATTTATGAAGATAATATGGTAGAGGTAATTGATAATGGTCGTGGTGTTCCGGTTGAAATTCACTCAAAAACGGGGAAATCTACAGCAGAAACAATTTATACAATTCTTCATGCCGGAGGTAAATTCGGTGGTGGTGCCTATAAGGTGTCTGGAGGACTTCATGGAGTGGGTGGAGCAGTTGTAAACGCATTATCTTCATTCATGGAAGTGATTGTTTTTAGAGATGGTAAAGAATACTATTTGCGCTTTGAAAATGGAGGACAGGTAGTACATCCACTAGAAGTTGTGGGAGACTCAGACAAAACAGGAACAACGATTCGCTTTATGGCTGATGAGACAATCTTTACGGAAGGGATTGATTATTCTTATGAAGTTTTAAGAGATCGACTCAGACAGATTGCTTTCCTTAATAAAGGCATAAAAATAAACTTTATTGATGATAGAAGAGAAAGTGAAGAAACATTCCTATATGATGGTGGTTTAAAAGAGTATGTCGCTTTTATTAATAAGAATAAAAATCCTATCCACAAAGATATTCTTTATGGAGAAGGAGAAGAAGAGGATATAATTGTAGAAGTGGCCCTTCAGTATAACGATGGTTTTGTGCCAGGTCTTTATTCATTTTGTAATAATATCAATACGCAAGAAGGTGGAACTCATGAGGATGGTTTCCGTTTAGCGTTAACGCGAGTAATTAATAATTATGCACGTGAACATGGCATGCTGAAAAAAGATGATGAAAACTTCCAAGGAGATGATGTTAGAGAAGGTTTAACTGCCGTATTAAGTATTAAACATCCTGATCCACAATATGAGGGACAAACGAAAACTAAATTAGGTAACTCAGAAGTACGCCGAATCGTTTCAAGCATCTTTGGAGACATTTTAGAGCGTTATCTGATGGAGAATCCTGACAGTGCTAAAATTATCATTGAAAAGGCAATCGTTGCATCTAAGGCTCGTGTCGCAGCTAAAAAAGCTCGTGAACTTACACGTCGAAAAGGCGCCTTAGAAATCTCATCACTACCTGGAAAACTATCAGATTGTTCAAGTAGAAATGCAGAAGAATGCGAAATATTTATCGTTGAGGGGGATTCAGCTGGTGGTACGGCTAAACAAGGACGTGATTCAAAAATTCAGGCGATCTTACCTCTACGAGGTAAGATTCTAAACGTTGAAAAAGCCAGACTACATAGAATCTTTGACAACAATGAAATAAGAATGATGTTGACGGCTTTTGGAACGGGAATTGCTGATGAAATGGATTTAGAGAAACTTAGATATCATAAAATCGTTATCATGACAGATGCCGATGTTGATGGAGCGCATATTAGGACGCTTCTATTAACGTTTTTCTATCGTTTCTTAAGACCATTAATTGAAAATGGCCATATTTATATTGCGCAACCACCGTTATATAAAATCNCACGTGGAAATAAGGTAGAATATGCTTATTCAGATGAAGAATTAGAAATATTTAAAGAAGAATTTGGTGAACGATTCAGCATCCAACGTTATAAAGGTTTAGGGGAGATGAATGCTGATCAATTATGGGATACGACAATGAATCCTGAATCAAGAACTTTAATTCAGGTACAAATTGATGATGCCATTGCAGCTGATGAAATTTTCCAAACATTAATGGGAGATGAAGTTTTACCAAGACGTGAGTTTATTTTAGAAAATGCACAATTTGTGACAGACTTAGATTACTAGGAGGCAACATGGAAAGAGTTAAAACAGTCAATATTTCAGAAGAAATGAAAAAATCTTTTATTTCATACTCAATGTCAGTTATTGTCTCAAGAGCGTTGCCTGATGTTAGAGATGGATTAAAACCGGTACACCGTCGAATTTTATATGCAATGCATGATTTAGGAATTACATCAGATAAACCATATAAAAAATCAGCAAGAATTGTCGGAGATGTTCTCGGTAAGTATCACCCTCATGGTGATTCGTCAGTATATGATGCTATGGTTAGAATGGCTCAAGATTTCTCATTCAGATATCAATTAGTTGATGGTCATGGTAACTTTGGTTCAATTGATGGTGATGGTGCCGCCGCTATGCGTTATACGGAAGCAAGAATGTCAAAAATNGCAATGGAAATGTTGCGTGACATTCGAAAAGATACCGTGGATTTCCAGCCAAACTATTCAGAAGAAGAAATGGAACCAACGGTTATGCCATCAAAATTCCCTAATTTATTGGTAAATGGAGCTTCTGGGATTGCTGTAGGAATGGCAACCAATATACCGCCTCATAATTTAGGTGAAGTTATCTCAGCCCTAATCGCTTATATAGAAAATCCTGAAATAACCGTAATGGAACTAATGGAAGAACATTTATACGGACCGGATTTTCCAACGGGAGGATATATATTAGGTAGAGCAGGTATTAAATCTGCCTATGAAACGGGTCGCGGTTCGATCGTTATGCGAGCCAAAGTTGACATTGAAGATCTTGGCGGAGGAAAACATAAACTAATCGTGCGAGAAATACCTTACCAAGTCAATAAAGCCAGATTAGTAGAAAAAATTGCAAGCTTAGTTAGAGAAAAAGAGATTGATGGTATTGTTGATTTAAGAGATGAATCTAACCGTGAAGGAATTAAAATTGTCATTGAATTAAGACGAGATGTTCAACCAGATGTCATTTTAAATCAATTATATAGAATGACCGCTCTTCAAACGACATTTGGTGTTAATATGTTAGCTTTAGTTGATAGAGAACCTAAGTTAATGGGTGTTTTAGAAGTTCTAGAACATTATTTAAGTCATCAAATTGAAATTATTACAAGACGAACACAATTTGACTTGAATCGAGCTGAAAATAGAGCTCATATTTTAGAGGGACTCTTAATTGCGCTTGATAATATTGATGAAGTGATTCGTATCATTAGAACATCAAGAGATGATGCTGAAATTACGGAAAAATTCAAAGAGAGATATGGACTCTCCGATAAACAATGTAAAGCTATCCTAGATATGGCGCTACGTAGATTATCCGGATTAGAAGGTGAAAAACTTCAAACCGAATATGATGAACTACACGCTCAAATCACAGATTTTAAAGATATTCTAGCAAACCATCATCGTATTTTAGAAATTATTCAAGATGAATTATTAGAAATAAAAGATAAGTATGATGATGAACGTCGCTCGGAAATAATTGAAGCTGATATTGATATGCTTGATGAGGATTTGATACCTGAAGAAGACATTGTGATTGCACTCACAAACGAAGGGTATATTAAACGTACCTCAGTTGCAGAATTTAATTTACAAAACCGAGGTGGACGAGGCGTTAGAGGTATGACGACTTATGAAGAGGATTTTGTAGATCAGTTTGTTGCTATGTCGACTCACGACTACCTATTATGCTTTACTAATACAGGTAGAGTATTTAGAATTAGAGGATTTAATGTACCAAGTGCATCGAGAACGGCACGGGGTATTCCAGTTGTTAATTTGTTAGATCTTCAAGAAAACGAAATAATCAATACATTGGCCAGAGTCAAACAAGAAGATGAAGAAAGCAAGTATGCATTCTTTGTGACTAAGTTTGGAATTGTGAAACGAGTTTCTATTGATGAATTTGAATCAATTCGTCAAACTGGTAAAATTGCTATTACATTAAGAGATGGCGATGAACTTATCACAGTCAAGCAGACAACTGGAGATAATGAAATCATTATCGCTGGTAAAAATGGTAAAGCCGTAAGATTTGATGAAAATGATGTTCGCGTCATGGGAAGAACTGCAGCTGGAGTAANAGGTTTCAATGTCGATGGATCTGAAGTTGTAGGAGTGGCTACCGATCGTGAAGGGGATTATCTTTTAGCCATAACGGAAAATGGTTATGGAAAACGAACAGAAATATCAGAGTACAGATTAACCAATCGTGGTGCTAAAGGAGTAATCACCATAAATATTACAGAACGTAATGGAGACTTGATCTCAGTTCGTGCGGTCAAGGGTGATGAAGAAGCCTTGATCATTACGGTAGATGGAACCGTAATTCGAATTAACGTATCAGATATTGGAATTTATGGTAGAAATGCGATGGGAGTTCGATTGATCAATATTCGTGATGAAAATAGAGTATCATCCGTCGCAATTATAAAAGAAGAGGAAGAATAAACCTTTATTTTAAAACATAGTATTTAAATGAAAAACCCACTATATAGTGGGTTTTTCAACTATAAGACAATAAAAATACAGTCTCTAATTTGCAAAAATAAAAGGTTCAATAAGATAAGTGACTTAAATTAACTTGATAATTACCAATATAGATATTATAATTAAGATAAATCGAAGATGGGGACTAAAGTTTTTTAAATATTTCAGAGACATGTTGGTTGGTGGGAAACATGATAGGTAAAAACTGTTCCACCCCTGAGATTGTCGGCAACAACCGTTATCTGTTTAAGAAATGTTTCACGTGAAACATTTGAAGTAGGGTGGCACCACGTTTCACACGTCCCTAAAAAGGTGTTTTTTTTATTTCTAGGAGGAAATTATGTTAGATATAAACTTATTTAGAGAAAACCCAGAACTCATCAAAGAAAACATAAAAAAGAAATTTCAAGATGATAAATTACCTCTGGTCGATAAAATTATTGAATTAGACAAAGAGTACAGACGTGTAAAAACCAGAGCTGATGAGTTAAGGGGCCAACGAAATTCAATTTCGAAACAAATCGGTAAATTAATGGGCCAAAAGAAATTTGAAGAGGCTGAAGCAGTAAAAAAACAAGTTCAAGCAATTGCTGATGAACTTAATGAAATGGAATCACAAGAAGGACCACTTCAAGATAAGTTGAATGAATTACTTATGTTAATTCCGAATATCATCGCGGATGATGTTCCTATCGGCAAGGATGATTCTGAGAATGTTGAGTTGTATAAAGTTGGTGAACCTGTAGAAAAAGATTTTGAAATTCCATATCATGTAGATATCATGGAATCTTTTGATGGAATCGATTTAGACAGTGCAAGAAAAACAAGTGGTCATGGATTTTATTACTTACAAAAAGATATCGCAAGACTTCATTCGGCCGTAACAGCATATGCTCGTGACTTTATGATTGATCGTGGTTATGATTATGTTATTCCACCATTTATGATTAGAGAGAGCGTAGTCAGCGGAGTAATGAGTTTTGAAGAGATGGAAAACATGATGTATAAAATAGAAGGTGAAGATCTATATTTAATAGGAACCAGTGAGCATTCAATGATTGGTAAATACATTGATACAATCTTAGATGAAGAGGATTTACCACATAAACTTACCTCCTACTCACCATGTTTTAGAAAAGAAGTTGGAGCCCACGGTATTGAAGAACGTGGTGTTTATCGAATCCATCAGTTTGAAAAACAAGAGATGGTAATCGTATGTCATCCAGATGACAGCCATAAATTATTTGAAGAACTCGTTAATAACGCTACCGATTTCTTTAAAACATTGGATATTCCTGTACGTGTATTTGAGTCTTGTTCTGGAGATTTAGCTGATTTAAAACATAAAGGTGTTGATATAGAAGCTTGGTCACCTCGACAAGAAAAATATTTTGAGGTGGGAAGTTGTTCAAACTTAACAGATGCCCAAGCAAGAAGATTAAAGATAAGGGTTGATACTAAGGATGGCGAGCGAGTATTTGCACATACTCTTAATAATACGGTAGTAGCGCCACCAAGAATGTTAATTGCTTTTTTAGAAAACAACTTGCAAAAAGATGGAACAGTATTAATTCCGAAGGCCTTGCAGCCATATATGGGGTTTAAAGAAAAGATACAATAATAAAAGCGACTCTTATTTAGAGAGAGTCGCTTCTTTATTTAAAAAGTATTCAATAGTTTTAATTACAGACAATTCTTCGTTAGTACCTATGACCTCATATGCCTGTTTTTTCATCTCGTTAGGTGCATTTGCTACGACAAATCCATATTTAGGCAACTTAATCATTTCTAAATCATTAAAATAATCACCAAAAGTAACTACTTCGTCCTTATCTATATTGTACATGTTCATAATATGTTGAAGAGCTTCCGCCTTATTGACACCCTTATTCATAATATCGATCCACACTTTACCTGCTTCCACTGCGTAAATGCGATCAGATAGATTATCTTTAACCACTTGATTAAAATTCTCATGACTTTTAGTTGGACTCAAGGCAGTTACTTTGATCACATCGTCCGTATATTTTCTCAAATCATCAACCAAGGTAAGATGTGTGTAGTACTCTTTTAGATGCTCATGATGGGCTTTATTATCGTTCTCAATATATGCTGTTTCAGGGGTAATGACCACCGTCGTAGAATCTTCAGCTGCTTTTAAAATTTCGATTGTATCAAGCACATCTTTTTTATCCATCCGATTAATATATACAATTTCACCTTTGTGTTTTAAAATGGCTCCATTATCAGAGATAAAGGTTATTTCAGCATCGACATCCTTGAATTTAAATTCTAGATTGGTGAGTGTCCGTCCGCTAGCAGCTATGAAAATTTTGTTTTGATCATTTATTTTAGATATCAGTGTTTCTATATTAGGGGGTAATTGCGAATTGTTATCAAGCAACGTACCATCCATATCAGTTGAAAATATTTTAATCATAAGTACCTCCTAATTAATTATAATGTTTCACGTGAAACATTGCAATCTATGTAAAACATTGTATAATATATATGTCACTACAACACAACCTTACTAACCAGGTCAGGGTAGGAATACAGCAGCCTTACGTAAGCTCTTGTGTGTGTAGTGGCTTTTTTTATAGGGAGGACCTATTATGCACAGTAAATATATGAAAGAGGCTTTAAAACAAGCACAACAAGCGTATGATAAGGATGAAGTTCCTGTGGGAGCTGTTTTAGTATATGAGGATAAGATTATAGCTAAAGCTCATAATTTAAGAGAAACAAGCCAATTGGTCACGTCGCACGCAGAATTATTGTGTGTAGAAAAAGCAAATCAAATTTTAGAAGACTGGAAGTTAGAGGACTGCACCTTATACGTCACCTTAGAACCCTGTGTAATGTGTGCAGGCGTTATTCTACAATCTCGTATCAAACAGGTTTTTTATGGTGCCGCAGATCCTAAAGGCGGGGCATTTGGTTCAGTTGTTTCAATGCATGAACTGAATCCAAAACTAGAGATAACTGGAGGTATACTTGAGGAGGAGTGTTCTTCAATATTAACGAAATATTTTAGAGAAAAACGGAAATCGCAACTTAAAATAAAAAAAGTTCAAAACAAAAAAGATTTCGAACAGTATTTAAAACTAAGATACCAAATCTTTGTGGAAGAACAACATGTAGATCCTAATGTAGA
>JGI24708J26588_10002117_pt1 | contig 15196 bp, 6 predicted proteins | sample BioPla1DNA2_FD_26588 | JGI IMG/M metagenome (IMG submission 26588) | reverse complement strand
CTACAAAAGAAGATTTAAAGAACAAATAGCGTAAAATTAGATTTTGTATAAAGATAGTAAACAAAAAGAGGATGTGCCTTTTGACACATCCCCTTTTTATTCTGTTTTTATAAAGAGATTTTCAACTTATAAGTTCCTGGTTTATATAATTTGCCTTTAACCTTAGCTTGTGTACCTTGCGGTACGATTAGTTTAGTAGAATAATGCTTTTTATTTTTTTCTATTTGAATAGATATTAAACCGTATTCAGTTGGAATTACTGCTTGAGCTTTATTCAACTGGCCAAGTTTTGGATTAACAGTAAAAGTCTTAAAACCAGGTTCAACTGGAGCAATACCACAAACATACCGGCTTAATAAAGTTAATGGAGAACCACTCCATGCATGATTAGTTGTTCCACCACCAAAACCATCAGGTCCAATACCCCAGCCTTCAAATAGTGTTGTTAATTCTGTATATTGCATCATTTTGGTGTATCTTTTCTTCATTCGCTCTAAAGCATATTCTGCTTCATCCATTTCAAAAAGAGCTTCAAGAACGTATTTTTCCATATAAGGACTAGCATGAAACTCCTCCTTAAATACTTTTAATATATAAGGGAACTTCTCTTTCTCAGCAAGTCCAGATAAAACGGCCATAGCTTGAGAACGATCGTCGGTTTCCCCAATATAATCAGGACTTCTGTAAGCTGATCCATTCCAATATCGAGTATTGAAGTTGGCTTCTATTTTACTCATTATGTTATTGATATGAGCTACATCAGTTGGTTTGTTAAGAATTAAGGCAAATTCTTTCTCAGCTTTTAAGGCTAGATAATACCAAGTATTAAAAAGAACACCCATATCTATATTTTCTCCCCAGTCTCCCCAGCTCCAAGCTCCTTCTCGATGTATAACTAGTCCCTCGTTGTCTAGCTCAATAACTTCATGTAAGTACTTTTTCATGCCTTCATATACGTGAGGGATAAATGAGGAGTCGTTACTAAAGAAGTATTGTGTATAGAAACCATACCATCCTATAGAGGCCAACATCTGCATAGGGAGTTCTTTATTCCAATTTCCTGCAGGGATAGGAGAAAATAAAACGCCATCTTCTTTTTGCCAATTAATTAATTCATAAATTCCTTTTATGGCTAGTTTGTGGCTTTCCTTATCAAATATATAGAATGCTTCTCCCAATTCATTAACTTCATCTCCCCACCATTGTGCTCTTTCTCTATCAGGACAATCCATGTAGGTGTCTCGCATAGTGACATATAGAGTTCTAGCTGATTTTTCCCATAAATCATTATAAAACTTATCATTACATTCAAAGCTTCCTAAAACTTCGGTGTTATATCCTGTTTCTCTATACTTTAGTTCTAAAACTTCTATGTTTTCAGGGATAGTATAAATAACATAGTGTCCATTCATCCATCCTAAATTTTCGTAACTCTGAACTCCTTCTTTTGTAATATATTCAGCTCTAACACTTTCTGTTCCTCCACCTCTATAGTGGTCCGTTAGGATGTGGATTTTTTCACCTTCAGGAGCTTTTATTTTAAGATAAGGTGTAACTTGAGCATTATAGGGTAGTTTACAGAAAATAGTGTCACCTGTAGTTGATTTTGTTGTCGATATATAATCTTTTAATCCAAAATCTTTCCACTGTGGTATGGGACGTTTAACTAACTTTCCAAAAGGCATTTCTTCTGCTTTACAGATAATTTCAGCTTTGGGTAATTCACCATCGAAAGATGATAAATTCCAATTCTCAATTTCATTTCTAGCATCAAAACGAATATTACTTTCTGGAAGTCTAAAGTTTGGATGGGGAGCTTCCGTATTTTGATAAGCATCGTATACAGCGCAGCTCCAACTTTCATCTGAAATAATATTTACTTCTGGGGAAATAGCTTGGAATAATAAGCCTGCTTTACCACTGTTGTAGTGACTAAATCCATCTTTACCAAAATGCCAAACTAAAAGTGAAATAGTGTTCTTCCCTTTATTTAGATAGGGAGCAATATCTACTTCATCAAAATAAGTGGCATGAAGGGCTGGACCTCTTTTTAATCCACCTTCAAAAACAATCATTTGATCATTTATCCAGAGCCAATACTTAGAATCTGCAGCTATTTTCGCCTCAAGGTTATTTAATTCAGATTCAATGTTTATCTCTTTTCGATATATAAGCCAAGTATTTGTAGCACTTTGACATTGTTCTGTAGAAATCCACGATGCATACCAATTCAAATCCATGCCATGGATTTGAATTGTGGTTATTATTAATAATATGAATAGTAACTTTTTTTTCATTGCTTATTCTTTATAAATAAATTGATGATTTCCTGAGTTAAGGGTCTTCTCAGTATTATTGACAATTAATGTAGCAGTAGTTCCCAATGGAATAGATACATTTAGTTTTATTTCCTTGTTTTCTCTTTTCCATTCACTTTTTATTAATCCTTTTACAGAGTGATAACTTCCTTTTACCCAATCTAAGTCTTTCACAAAATGAGGAGTAAGGATAATATTTTTAAAACCAGGATTATTTTTATCATAATTAATACCAGCTAAAAAATTCATCATCCAAGCTGAAATATCACCCATAAAAACGTGATTCAGTGATGCATCTTTAAAATTCTCATCTAAGGTCCATGTTTCTGGTAAAGTAGTATATCCCATTGTTTCCACCCAATAACCCCAAGATGGAGCCTCTGTTTTAAGAGCCATTTTCATAACATCATCTATATATCCATATTTAGCAAGCATAGCAGGAACAGCTTTACTACCTAATAGGCCAAAATCGAGAAAGTAGTTATTTTCAGCAACTTTTTTATGTAAGTTTTCAGCAACTAGATTCTTATATTTATCTTCTACAATATCTAAGTATAGTGCTAAAGCTTGTGCTGTTTGTGTTCCTTCTGCATAAATTCCAGTTACTGGATTGAAGTGCTTTTCATTAATCAAACTCTTGAGGTGTTCAGCTTTCTCTTGATACGTTATATATTCTTTGTTTAGGAGTTTACTAAAGAAAGCCATTAATTTGTTGTCTAAATAGTAAAAAGATGTGGATGTATATTCAGTATTAGTGGTAGATTTCCAGAATACCCAGTCTCCTAATCCTGTAGTTAAGTATCCATTAACTTCTGTTGTTTTTATATACTCTAGGTATTTTTCCATTGTAGGATAAAGAGTTTCTATACAATGTGTATCACCATAATAATTATATAATGCATAAGGGATAATGAACAATGCTGCATCCCATACTGGACCAGGGAATTCTCCGAATCCCCATCCGCTAGAAGGTATTATTCCTGAAATTTCACCATTGTCTCTTTGATTGTCGATGAAGTCGTTCATCCATTTTTCGTACATTGTTATACCATCAAACCCTAGTAAAGCTAAATCAATAGCGATATATGCATCAGCTGTCCATCCATTTTTCTCGCGCTGAGGGCAGTCTGTTGGAATGCTGTGAATATTGCTTCTGTAAGCTTGCATAGTAGCATCCCATATTTTATTAAATAAGTTGGATGAGCATTGAAAGTTTCCTACTGGATTTAAATCCGTGTGAACAAAAAGAGCTGTTAAGCTATTTTCTTTTAGTTCAATTGGTTGGTCACTTATTATTTCTACATACTGAAAACCATTGTATGAGAATTCTGGAGTGTAAACTTCTTCCTTCCCATCTCCTTTTAAATAGAAAACATCACTTTGAATAATTTGCTCTTCTTTTTCTGGATGGTAGTATATATTAATATTACCCTGCTCTAATCTTCCATTTTCCTTTAATAATTCTCCATAACTAACTCTTACTTTTGTACCCTTATTTCCTTTAACTACTAACTTGCAAAAACCAGACATGTTTTTAGGGAAACTATATACATAAATATTGTCATTTATTTTATTGAAATGACTCGCTTCTATTTCTTCAGTTACTCTAATTGGGGGCATTTGTTGAGCCACTAGTTTGTTTGTTGGGCTGTTTATAGTTGTTGCAGGTTGCCAATTAGTGTCTTTAAAGTTGGATCTGCTCCAGCCTTCTTCTTCTTTATTTATGTCATAAAACTCCCCACTATATATGTCATTGTATAGAAAAGCTCCTGTGTTGGTTTTCCAACTTTGATCTGTTAGTATTATATCTTTACTACCATCTTTATATTCTACATGTAGCTCTGCTATCATGCTTGGTCTATCTCTCCAATAGGCTGTTTCAAAATCCCAAACAGCTAGTGATTGAACGTTGTACCAACCATTACCAAGAACAACTCCTATTGCATTAGAACCTTTTTTTACATGATGAGTAATATCATGAGTCACATAAAGAATTCGTTTATCAAAGTGTGTATAGCCTGGGTCTAGATAATGATCCCCAACTCTTTCTCCATTAATGTGAATTAAATGGTATCCAGCACTTGCAATGTAAAGTCTTGCTTGGCTGATTTCTTTGTCTATATCAAACTCTTTCCTAAACAATGGAGCCGGCTCATAATCCTGTGTGTGCTGATCTCTAATCCATTTAGCTTTCCAATCTGATGTGTTTAGTTTGCCTGTTTCAAATGAGGCTATGTTAGACTCAATTGGTTTTTCTTCTTCTTTATTCCATACAAACACCTTCCAATAATATTTAGTATGAGACTTGAATAAATAGGTGTTAGGATCGTATATAATGAGCTCATTAGGATTTGTTCCGATGTGAATTTCATGTTTATCGGGACTGAAAGAGCTTGACTTACCTTCATACTCCCATGTAAATCGTGGTGTGGTAAGCTCTATACCTAAAGGTTCATTTAAATATTCTGTTCTTAAGTTTGTTATATTTACTTTGTCAATGGTATTGCATCCAATGAGAAATAATATAAAAGCAAAGTAAAGTGAGATTTTTTTTAGTTTCATATTTATTTAGTATTTGTCATTTCAAAAGTTAGTGTTCCACCTTGAACTATATCTTCATGTTTAAGGATAAACGAATCTAGAGGAGTTCCATTAAGAGTAACAGATTTTACATATTTATTTTCTTTTGATAAATTGTTAGCTATAACAGTGAATGTTTTATCTTGAGCAAGATTAAGTTTGATTTTAGAAAATTGAGGAGCTCCTATAACGTATTCTTGGTTTGCTGGGTTCACTGGATAAAATCCCATAGCAGAAAAAATATACCAAGCAGACATTTGTCCACAATCATCATTTCCACAAAGACCATCTGGTTTAGGCAGATAGAAGCGATCAAATATTTCACGAATTAAAGATTCTGTTTTCCATGGTTGGTTTGCATATTGATATAAATAGGCAACGTGATGGCTAGGTTCATTACCGTGTGCATATTGTCCTATTAACCCTGTTACGTCGTCTGTAAATCCTGTATTAATAACATTCGACTCTAAGAAGAATAAGGAGTCTAGTTTATTAGCAAAATACTCTTTGCTTCCCATTAACTCTACAAGACCTTCAATATCATGTTGTACATGCCAAGTATATTGCCATGCATTTCCTTCGGTATAATCTCCTCCAGCTGTTGAAGCATGTGATAATTTTAATGAGTTAAAGGGTGTTCTCCATTGACCTTTAGAGTCTTTCCCTCTCATTAATTTGGTGTTTGGATCAAAAAGGTTTTTATAAAATAGAGAACGTTTAGTAAACTCTTCATAGTCTTCTTGATGGCCTAAAGCTAAAGCCATTTGTGCAACGCAATAGTCATCAAAGGTTGACTCTAATGTTCTAGATACAGATTCTACGGTAATTATATCAAAAGGGTAATATCCATATTGATTGTAAGTGTTCCAATCTGAATTAAAGTGGTTTTCAGTTGAGCTTGTTTTTATAGCATTATAAGCTTTCTCTATATCATAGTCATTAAATCCTTTTAAATAAGCATCAACAATTACAGGTATTGCATGATTGCCTATCATACAGTGATTTTCTTTTCCCCAAACTGTCCAGATAGGTAAGTAACCCTGGATATCATAGTGTGCTAACATACTTCTAATCATACCATTTACTCTTTCTGGAGCTAGTATTGTATAGAGAGGGTGTGCAGCTCTATAGGTATCCCATAACGAAAAAGTTGAGTAATACTCGTTGTTTTTTGCATGATAAATTTGGTCATCTAAACCTCTGTATTTACCATCTATATCTGCTATGTTATTGGGTTGTATCAATAAGTGATAAAGCGATGTATAGAAGTTGGTTTTATCTTCTATTGGTCCTTCAATTTCTATACGTGATAAGAGATTATTCCATCTCTCTTTATTTGCATTTTTAGTGTCCTCAAAATCCCATTTTGGGTTTTCTTTTTTTATAGCTTGTAGAGCTGCTTCAGCACTAACTGTAGACATTCCTACTTTGACTTTTAGTGTTTGGTTTGGTAGTTCATTAAATGATAGTAGTAAGCGACTGGCTTTTTCTTCTATTGATTTTTTCTGTAATGTATCTATTTTTTGAAAATCCTGATCTAGTTCTATAGCATAAAAGTATTTTCTTTTTACCCATGCTTCAACTTCATTATATCCTATAATTGTATTATTATTAAGTATTTGATGATGTCCTGCTAGTACATGATTTTCTACTGTTTTTCCCCATCCTACAATTCCATTTTGTAAGTCAAGTAATAATTGACTTGTATTTGCTTTAGAATCAAAAGAGAATTGATAGAAAGAAGTTCTAGGTGTTGTTGTTACTTCTGCGAATACATTTGCATCGGTAAGTTGTACAGCATAATACCCTGCAGGAGTTATTTGGCTTTCTTTGTCATATCTACTTCTAAATATAGAGTCTTTCGGATACTTAGTGAATGGGTAAAGTAAAATGTCTCCTAAATCGGGTCCTCCAGTTCCATTTAAGTGTGTTTGGGCAAAGCCAATAATAGAGTCGTCTGCAAGATTAAATCCAGAACAATATCTCCATCCATCATTGCCCGTTTGTGGACTTGCCTGAATAAGTCCAAATGGTGAAGTTGCTCCAGGAAAAGTATGTCCGTTATCCGCTGTTCCAATCAATGTGTTAACAAATAACGTGAGGTCTTTTGTTTCTTGTGGTTTTTGACAACTCCAAAATACAGATAGTAAAACTGTAATTGTTAGTAAGTGTTTCTTCATTCTAATTAATTGTTTAATAATATTTAATTATATTTTATTCGTGTTTTAAGTCTTTCATGAAATCACTAGGTGTTTTTCCAAATTCCTTTTTAAATATTGTTGTGAAGTAGGATTGACTTTTTATTCCTATTCGCAATAAAATATCAGCGATAGCTATATCTTCTTCTGCCATTATTTTTATTGCTGCTTTAAGACGTAGAGTTCTTACATATTGTTTAATTGGCATTCCGATAACATCATTAACCTTTTGATAAAGTCGTGTCCTGCTATATCCCATTTCTTTACATAAAAAGTTGACATCTAAATCAGGGTCGGATATGTTTCGTTCAATAACAGTGGTTAATTCTTGATAGAAATCTTTATCTTCTTCTTGCAATCTATCCTCTACTGTTATTGACAAATAATTTGTAGATAAATAGTTCTTCATTTTCTTTTTAGAGTCTAACAAGTTGTCTATAGTAGAATTAAGCAAGGCTAAACTTATTGGTTTTTCTAAATAAGCATCAGCTCCATAATTAAGTCCTTCTATTTTTGACTCTATAGAAGTTTTAGCTGTTAGTAAAATGAAAGGAATATTTGTATAGCTAGAGTTGTCTTTTAATGTTCTACATAACTCAAGACCATCCATTTTGGGCATCATTAAATCTGATATAATTAAATCGACTTTTTCCTTTTTTATTATGTCTAAGGCTTCTAATCCATTTTCAGCTTCTATTATTTGATACTTTTTATATAATGATTGTTTGAGTAATAATCGTATTTCAAAGTTATCTTCGATAATTATGATTGTTGGTTTTAATAAGTTGCTAGTGTTACTTATTGATTCTTTTGTTATTTTATAGTCTTCTTTTATACAGTCTTTGCTTTGTTGTTCTATTGTTGGTAAAATATTTTGTTCAGAGTATTCACTTTCAGCACATGGTAATTGAATGATAAAGTCAGTTCCTTGCCCATATTCACTTGAGACGCTTAAGTTACCCTTATGATTTTTTACAAGCTTTTTTACAAGTGATAGACCTAGTCCTGAGCTCATAGGGGTTTTATAGTTGTCGTTTTCTACCTTATAGTAACGATCACATATACTCAGTAAGCTTTCTTTTCTAATCCCTATTCCAGTATCTATGATTTGAATGTATATAGAGTGCTCTATACTTTTGGTTTGCTGTATTATTTGATTTATTGTTGGATGTTTATGTTCAATCTTTTTGTTTGATTTACTAATAATTACCTCAATTTTTTTGTTGTTGGGTGTATATTTAAATGCATTACTTAGAAGATTAAATAACATATTAGTTACGCATTCTTGGTCAACCCAAATATTATCTTGGAGGTTGTAGTCTGTAATATTAACAGAGAATTTAATATTTTTAATTTCAGCTAAGTTCTGAAAGTTAGAACATAAACTACTAAAAAATGGTATAGTTTGTGTTTGTTGAATCTGTAAATCTGGAATATCATCTTTTATTTGATCTATTTTTATAACATTATCGATAAGATGACTCATGCGAATAATATTTCTATTCAATATGTTCTCGGATTCCTTAGTCCATTGTTGGTCTTTTGCTAGTTTTTCGACAGTAGCTTTAATTAAGGTTAAAGGAGTTCTTAGCTCATGAGATATATTTGTAAAAAACTGCTGTCTAAGATTTTGTATATAGTTGGTTTGAGATTCTACAAATTGCTTAAGATGTAATTCTCTTCTCAATTGCAACCAATGTTTTGTATAAATATATATGAGAATGAAAGCTACTAGGCAGAGTAACGTATAAACTAATTTAGCTGTTGTAGTTAACCACCAAGGAGGAGATACGATGATAGGTATTGAGTAAATGGTTGGGCTCCATACTCCATCGTTATTTGTAGCCATTACTTCCAATGTGTATTTTTTATAGGGTAAGTTAGAGTAGAATAAAGTTCTTGAGCCTAATGGTACTTGTCTCCAATCATCTTGATATCCAACTAATCTGTATTTAAATTTGCAATCTCTAGGAGAGTTGTAGTGTGTAGCAGTTAAAAATATCTTGATGTGATTTTCAAAATAATTTAATTTAATTTCCTCACCAAAAAGTCTTTTTTTATTATTGATTTCAATCTGTGAAATATTTGGTGTTGCGTGAGTCGTGTTGTTGGATATTTTATTTGGATTAAAGTAGACAAGCCCGTCTATACCACCCATATAAATAGTTCCATCTGTAGCTTTATATGAGCTACCAATTTTATAGCTATTTAGGCCTCCTGGTATTTTGTATTCTTGAAGTTCTTTAGTTTGCGTGTTATATTTAAATAAATTGTTCCCCCCAGCCCAAATATTATTATTGTCGTCTATTTCTAGTGTTTCTATGTTTTCAAATTTATTATTAAAATTCAGTGATGTTGCGTGATATTTCCCGTTTTTTTGTAATATCATTTTATTTACACCCCCACCTAGTGTTCCAAGCCATAGTGTTGAATCATTTTCTTTTCGAATTGTACTTATAAAGTTGGAATTAAGACTGTGTGTTTGGAGTTCATCAGCTTCATATGTTAATATGGTATCTATTTTTCCACTGGTGTTTAGTTTTAATCGTATTAATTGCTCTCCAGATGAGTAAAAAATTTCCGGAAGGTTTTTATCTGCATATAGGCTAATTACTCTTTTTGGGATAAAAGCTGTTGTTGCTGGCTGTGAATCTTTAAATATGGTACATGTAAAGTCATTATGATTTTGATCTATTCTAATAACTCCATTTTTCCATGTTCCAGCCCAAACCTGCCCATAGCAATCTTGACTTAGACTGGTAACTTCATCTGATGGGAAGTTTGATACTTCATTTAGTCTTGTTATTACTAATGGGCTAGTATTTAAATAGATGATATCAAGCCCTGATGTATGCCCAACCCACAATTGATTATTTTGAAGTAAAAGAGATCGGATGTTATTGCTTCCTATTGAAGTGTTGGTTTTATCAGTTTGAACTTTAAGTACTTCATGAGTTGTTTTATTAATCCTATTTAGTCCCGTTGAGTGTGTTCCAACCCATAAGTGTTGTTCATCGTCAGCAATTGCACGAATTATTTTTTCAGAAAGAGAAAAGGGATTGTTAGGTTGGTATTGTATTCTATGAAAAGGTTTTTGGCGTAAATCAATAATATTTACACCACCTGCATAGGTAGAGATGAACAGGTTGTCTGTTTTGTCAATAAATAGACTAATAATATAATCAGAATTTAATGTTTTTGTAGATTCTCCAGCATAAAAAGTTGTAATAACAGACTCTTTATTCATGAAAAAGAGTCCTTTGGTAGAAGATATCCAATAATTATTATTGTAGTCCTCTACAATATCGGTAATTAAACCTTTTTTGAAGCTAATTGGGGTTTTTTTTAAGCTTTTGAGTTTATATAGCGAGCCTTCTTTGTTTTCTGACTTTATGAAATGCACACTATCACTTTTGTATAAGTTGTTGTGAGTTGCTATCAGTAGTTGGTTTTTGCTATCAAGAAAAGTATACCTAACTTCCTTACCTTCCTCTTTGAGAATAGAGTTAGGCAACTCTAATTGATTTATATCCTTTTCATTAATAATAAAACAGCCTTGATCTGACGAGACCCAAACTCTATCTAAGCTATCTTTTCAAATGGAGTAACACTTAGACTCTAAATTTATAAGAATAGGTATTAGTTCATTTTTAGAGTCGTTTCTCTCATATAAAAACAGTGAATTATCACTATTTTTAATGTAAACATATTTATTTTTTACAGTTAGGATTTTTTCTAGGTTATTTATGCTCTTTGAATCTTTTATCTTTAGTGAAATATATTCTTTTTTATTAGGATCAAACAGTTGAATTCCCCCTGCTGTTGCTAACCATAGTAATCCTTTATCGTCTATTGAAATATCTAGTATTCGGTTAGTGTAAGTGTTGTTTAAACCTTCTTGTGTTTGGTGAAAAGTTTCTATTAAATGTCCATCATATTTGCATAACCCAGAATAGGTGCCAATCCAAATGATTCCATTTTTGTCTTGAATAGTTGCATTAGCGTCTGTATGAGGCAATCCAGATTCAATTGTTAAATGTTGTCTGTTGAAGTTGTGTACTTTTGTATTGTTCCCAAGTACGAGTAATGGTACAAATGAACAAAAGATGAGTATTGTTATCTTTTGTGTGATGTAAACCTGTGCTTCTTTTTTCATTGTGCTAAAATATATTAGGTTTCTTATTTTTGATGTTCTTAAATATACATAATAAGTTCTTAAACGTACAAATCGGTGGTAAAATACAATAAAGAAAATAAAAGGGACGATAAGGTGTTTGTTTGCTTGTGCGTTCATCTATTTTTGTTTGTGCAAACATTAGGCTAATGCTGCCTTTTGGATTTGTGAATAAATTATAAATCTAATATTGTATAAAACAAACTATGAATGATTATCGATCTTTTTTATTTAACCTTTATTAAATCAAATTAATACTATGAATATGAATGAAACTAAAAAGCGAATATTATTTAAGTCGCGATTATGCATAGGTAAAAGTATTCTATTAGGAATGTTTTTACTCCTATCTATAGGAGGCTATGCAAATGAGTTTTTGGATGTGGCATCTAAGGTACCAGTAAAGGGTCTGGTAGTAGATGAAAATGGAGAGCCATTAATAGGTGTAAATGTGATAGTGAAAGATTCACCGAACACGGGAACTATCACTGATTTCGATGGTAATTTTAGCTTAATTGTTGATGTACCTGTTACTTTAGTATTTTCTTATTTAGCTTATGATACTAAAGAAGTCAAGGTAACAAAAAACATAAGCTCCTTGCGTATCCAAATGAATCCAAATACTGAGTTGTTAGAAGAAGTAGTAGTTGTTGCTTATGGTGCACAAAAGAAAGTTTCTGTTACAGGCTCAATTGCGTCAGTTGATAACAAGGAATTATTAAAAACTTCTACTGCCAATGTGGCTTCTGGTTTATCAGGTAGGCTTCCTGGTTTAGCTGTAATGCAGTCAAGCGGAGAACCTGGGCGCGAGAATGTAAATCTTTTCTTGAGGGGAGCAGCCACAATGAATGGTATGAGTCCTTTAATATTAGTTGATGGTATCCCTTATGATAACATTTCAAATATTGACCCTCATGAGATAGAGAATATCTCAATTTTGAAAGACGCATCAGCAACGGCTGTTTTTGGGGTTAGAGGAGCAAATGGTGTGATTTTAGTTACTACACAACGTGGAAAAAAAGGCTCTGTTCAAGTCAATGCTTCTTTAGAGTATAGTATGCAACAATTTGCATTTAAACCCAAAAGGGTGAACTCTTGGGATTATGCAAAGTTGAGAAATGAATCCCTTATGAATGAGGGTGCGGGTGAATATGCTGAGTTCTCAAAAGAGGATATTGAGTTATTTGAAACTTGGCAAACAGGAAACCCAGAAGATCCCTATTGGCATCCTAATCAAAATTGGCAGAAAATACTCTTTAAGAGTTTTGCTCCAATGATTAAGGGAAATGTTAATTTGTCTGGAGGTAGTGATAGAGTACAGTATTTTGTTAGTACTGGTTATGTTAATCAAGGAGGTATATTTAATACTGAGAAAAAAAGCTTCTTAGGATATAATCCTCAGTCATCTTTGAATCGTTATAATTTTAGATCTAATATTGACTACCACTTTAATAGTAAAATTAAGGCTTTTGTTAATATTTCTAATAGTGTGGAAAAAGTTAACTCTCCGAATGTAGGAGTATCTGATATTTTTATTGGGTCTTTAACCCATAGGCCTACTTCTCCAGGTCCTTTGTCAGACACCTCATATAAATTGCAAATGTCTGGAGAGAATTTGGTGGACTCGCATCCGAACCGTATTGTTGCTGACCCATTAGACCCCTTGAAATCTGCTTATGGTTTATTAAATAGGGGGTGGTTATATAAAAGAAACAAGATCAAGCGTTAATGCTATTACTGGATTAGATTTTGATTTAGGGTTTATTACTCCAGGTTTGACTACACGTGGACAAATCTCATTCAATGGTCGAGCTAGATCTTCTACTCATGCAAATAGAGAATATATTAGATACAAATATTTGAAAAATAAAGAGAATGAGTATGTGTATGTATTAGACGATGGTGATGATGACTCAGAGGGTCCTATTAGTTTAGGGAAATCAACCTCATCTGGTTATTTTATCAATATGCAATGGCAATTGAATTACTCTAGAGTTTTTGGAGATAAGCATAGAGTTGGAGGATTATTTTTAGCTCAAAGAGATTATAAAGAAGCATCAGAAGATGATCCTGTTACGGATAAATATCTACCATTTAATGTTATAGGCTTTTCAGGTAGAGCTTCTTATTCTTATGCTGATCGTTATTTAGCAGAAGTTAATATGGGTTATAATGGATCGGAGCAATTTTTACCTAAAAAACGCTTTGGTTTCTTTCCTGCTTTTTCAGCTGGTTGGGTAGCATCTAATGAGAAGTTTTTAAGAGATAGTAAAGTTATTACAAATCTAAAACTTCGTGCTTCATATGGAAAGGTTGGAAATGATAAGATTGGCAATAATCGTTTTTTATATTTAGATGATATCAATACTAATGGTGGTTTTAATGATGACGTTTTAATATTACACATTCCAAGTTTAGGACATGGAGGTAAAATAGAAGAAAGAGCATTAGGTAATCCAAATATAACTTGGGAAATAGCACGAAAGCAAAACTATGCTATTGACTTAGGATTCTTTAGAGATTTTAGTTTATCGTTTGATTATTTTATTGAAAATCGAGAGCAAATACTTATTCAAAGGGGTATTGTTCCTGATTTGCAAGGCCGACCTCAACACACTTTACCTAAAGTAAATATGGGAAAAGTTGAGAATAAGGGGTTTGAACTTGAATTAGGTTATAATAAATTATTTAAACCTGATTTTAGTATGAATGTTCGCCTAAATATGGGGTATAATAAAAACAAAGTAAAAGAGTCTGATGAACCCTATTTATCAGAGGATTATGCCCATAGACAACGTATGACAGGATATGCATTAGGGCAAAATTGGGGATATCAAATCGATTATTCTAAAGATAAGTCCTCTGGAAGAGATGGTAGTGGATTTTTTAATAGTAAAGAAGATATAGAACAAAGCGGTTTGAAGTATGAGATTGGCACACCTCTTCCTGGTGATTTTATATATGTTGACATTAGTGTCCACTAAAAATGTGGACGATTAAAAATTAAATAAATTTGGTTCACTTGAACCGCATCGATCTTTGTCATTTTTGAATTTAGCCTTATCAAAGAGATTTGTCAAATTGGTTTTGTCAGTAAGTGAAATACTTAAAATCTGCAGTACCTCGTAAGTACTTCTTTCTAGTTTCATATCATGCTGTACAATAGCAACTAGACAATATGCACAAATAGCAGAATATATCTGAATTCGAACTGCATTCTGGGTTGTTCCCCAGAATTTTTTAATCTTTAGGTGTTGCTTAAGCCATTTGAAAAACAGTTCAACTTGCCACCTATTTTTATAAAGTTCTGCAACCTGAATAGAGGTTAAATGCATGGCATTGGTTAAGAACATGAACTCTCGTTTCTGTTCATCATCCCAATAACGTACAAGCCTCAGTTTATTAGGATAATGCTTTTTGGGGTAGTACCCAATTAACTCTATTCTAGCATCGGATAATACATTCTTTGGCATACGACGCTTCCATTGGATCGTTTTGTATTTCAGATTCTTTTTGGCTCTGATAACAAAATATGACTCAATTGTTTCTATTTTGAATAAACGCTTAAAGTCATTATATCCACGATCAAAGATGTAGTATGAGCCTACTTCATAGGGGATTACATCCATCGCCTTTGAATCATGAACTCTTGCATCTGTGATATGAAAGAATGCTGGAACCTGAGTTTCCACATCATAAAGAGTATGCATTTTAATGCCGCCTTTATGTCTGCGGAACTTTGCCCACCAAAATACATTTAAGCATAAATCTATTGTCGTGGAATCAAAGGCATATACGTTACCATCAAGTCTGAAGATATTAACGGCACGTTTCTTACGTGCTTCATCGACGAGATAATAAGCAAAATCTTCAAAGATTCTGTAGTCTCTATTCTGATTAGCTTTTGCAAGATTACTTTTAGTTAC
>JGI24708J26588_10002112_pt1 | contig 15215 bp, 16 predicted proteins | sample BioPla1DNA2_FD_26588 | JGI IMG/M metagenome (IMG submission 26588) | reverse complement strand
GGCGGGGGGCATCGCGCCTACATCGCCGGGCCCTGTTCCGTGGAGGATGAAGGGCAGATTCTGGAAATAGCGGAGCTGATCAGCGATTGCGCCCATATCTTAAGGGGCGGAGCCTTTAAACCGCGCACCTCACCCTACAGTTTCCAGGGCTTGGGCGAGGAAGGCCTGCGCCTTTTGGTTAAGGCGGGGAGCAGCTTTGGCCTGCCTGTGGTGACGGAGGTGCTGTCCGAAGCGGAAGTGGAGCTGGCCGCGGCCCACGTGGATATGCTGCAGATCGGTGCCCGCAACATGCAGAACTACGCCCTGCTCAAAAAGGTGGGCGCCCAGAGCAAACCTGTTTTGCTCAAGCGGGGTTTTGCCGCCACCATGGAAGAGCTTCTGCTTTCCGCGGAGTATNTTTTGGCTGCTGGAAACTCCCAAGTAGTGCTGTGTGAACGGGGCATTAGGACCTTCAGCGGCTCTCTAACCCGCTTTACCCTGGATCTAAGTGCTGTGCCCATTTTAAAGCAGCTCACCCATCTACCCGTGATTGTAGATCCCAGCCACGGTACGGGCCGCTGGAACCTGGTGGAACCCCTGGCCAAGGCAGCTTTGGCTGTGGGGGCCGATGGGGTCATGGTTGAGGTGCACAGCCATCCCCAGGAGGCTTTGTCCGACGGCCCGCAATCCTTAAAGCCGGACAAGTTCCGGGCTTTGGCCGCTGAACTTAATGCCCTGGCCCAGTTTCTAGATGGACGTTCAGGAGGGATATGATGGATAGAATCGTGGTTCAGGCTCCTTCCGGGGCGTACAACATCCACTTCGGCCGCGACATCTGGCAGCAGGTGCAGCAGATGGCCAGAGGTTACGATCAGGCCCTGGTGGTCAGCGACAAAAACGTGGCGGCCCTCTACGGCCATCGCCTCCCCTTTCCCATCTCCCCCTTGGAACCTGGGGAAGGGACCAAGAGCTTTGAGACCATCGCCGCCCTGGTGGACGACTGGGCGGAGCGGGGACTGGACCGCTACAGCCTGGTTATCGCCTTGGGCGGCGGAGTAGTGGGGGATCTGGTTGGCCTCACCGCCTCCGTGTACCGGAGGGGCATCGCCTACGTGCAGATTCCCACNACCCTGGTTGCCCAGGTGGACGGGGGAGTGGGGGGCAAAACCGGGATCAACACCCCCCGGGGCAAGAATTTGGTGGGCACCTTCTACCAGCCCTGGGGTGTGTTCATCGACCCTTCGGTTTTGAGTACCCTGCCGGATCGGGAGATTACAAACGGCCTGGGTGAGGTGCTTAAATACGGGGTTGTGAACGACCCGGCCCTCTTCGAGGTGGTGCGGGGACACGTGGATGCCTTTTATGAGTTGGATCTCGAGGTGGTTGCGCCCGTGATCAGGCGCTGTGTGGAAATTAAGGGGGAAATCGTGGCCGCGGATGAAAGGGATCGGGGCCTCAGGCGGATCCTCAATCACGGCCACACCTTTGGCCATGCCATTGAAAAGGCCGCGGGCTACCGCCACAACCACGGCGAAGCGGTGCTCATGGGCATGCTTCTGGAAGGCCGCCTGGCACACCTCTTAGGCCTTTTGTCCAGCGCTGATTTGGCGGCGATTGAGGATGCCCTCTTCCGGGTTAAACTAGATTACAGTTTCGCCCACCTGGATGAGGGAGAGATGATCAGCGCGCTCATTCATGATAAAAAGAACCGCAAAGGCAGCATCTCCTTCATCCTGCCCAGGGAGATCGGCAGGGCGGAGGAAGTGCTGCTCAGCGTGGAAGACGTGGAAAAATACTGGGATGAGGTGATCCGCGGGTGAAGGTATTAGTGCTCCACGGCCCCAATCTGAACCTGTTGGGGCGGCGGGATCCTGGGGTTTACGGTACGAAGTCTTTGGATCAGATCAATGAAGAAATTGAGGCCTTAGCCAGCCAGCTGGGCCTGGAGGTGGAGTTCTTCCAGTCCAACCAGGAGGGCGTGCTCATTGAGCGCATCCAGAAGGCGGCTGAGTCCTACGAGTGGATTGTGTTCAACCCCGGTGCGTTCACCCACTACAGCTACGCCTTGCGCGATGCGGTGGCGGCTGCGGGAGTGCCCACCATTGAAGTGCACTTAAGCAACATCCAGGCCAGGGAAGAGTTCCGCTCCCGCTCGGTGATCGCCCCCGTGTGCGCGGGCCAGATTTCTGGTTTCGGAGCCGCCTCCTATTTCCTAGCCCTCTACGCCATCTTCGAAAGGGCCGCAGGCCAGACCGGCGGCATCTAGCTCCAAAATGAGATGGCTGGCATCAAGCAGGCTGGGGCAGGAGTAGTCCGCCTGTTCGGTGGTCTTCTCCTTAGATTTGATGAGGATGGTGCGGGTACCNGCGGCTTTGCCCGCCTGGATGTCCATATCCCGATCGCCAACCATAAAGCTTCTTGCCAGATCCACATTGTATCTTTTCGCCAGGTCTAAAATCAGGCCTGGCTTTGGTTTGCGGCAGGGGCAGCCCTCTTTAGGCNTATGGGTGCAGGCCGCGATTTCCGTGAACCTGCCGCCACCCTTGGCCACTTCCCGGGCCAGCTTGGCGTGGATCGCGTCCAGCTCCTCCTGGGTCATGTAACCTAGGCCCACTCCGCCCTGGTTGGTGACTACAAAGACCAGGTAGCCGGCTTCGTTCAGCCTGCGGATGGCTTCTGGCACGCCCCTAAAGATCACCAGCTCCTCAGCGTTATTGGGGGGCCTGAACCCGTAGGACTTGTTAATCACTCCATCTCGATCAAGGAAAACTGCTTTGCTTTTGCTAGACATAGCTTAGTCCTTTCCAGTTTTCTGAGCATTTCTAGTTGAAAAAAATGGCACAGGGAGCCCCTGTGCCATTTTTCAAGCTTGCCAGTTTAGAAGCGTTCGCTCAGCATAGCGTCAATTGCTTCTTCCACGAGCATGCGGCCTTCTGCCAGCGCCATGTCAATATCTTCGCCCAGGAATACCTTGGTCACCATCTCGTAGATGATGCCGCGGCACTCTTCCCAAGCGGCGATCTTGGGCTGCCAGTAACCGTATTCAAAGGCCTCCAGGTTAGCGATGGCTGCCTTGTGCGGATTGGCTTCCAGCCAGGCCTTGAATTCGGGGTGCTCCAGGCCGGAGTAGGTTACCGGGAGATAACCGGTCTTGGTGGCGAAATAGACGGTGTTCTCGGCATTGGTGAGCCACTTGACGAACTTGGCTGCAGCCAGCTTCTCCTCTTCGCTGGCGGAGTCAAAGAGGGCGATGTTGGTGCCCATGAAGGGTGCACCGGGCCTGATGCCAGCGGGCAGGGGAGTGGTGCTGAACTCGAACTTGCCGCCCACGGAGTTCTCCGCGTAGGTGATACCGGCGGAGGAGCCGATGTACATGGCGATCATGCGGTCGCCGAAGGCTCCGTCTTCATAGCCGTCGATGAGCAGGGCGGAGCCGTCTTCCAGCATGCCGATCATCTGCTCCAGGGCCTTCTTGCCCTCGGGGCCGTCAAAGGTTACATTGAGGTCTTCATCGAAGAAGTCGCCGCCGTTGAGCCAGAGGAAGGCGTGGAAAAGCTCCAGGGTTGGCCGGATGCCGAAGCCCTTGGTTTCTCCACCGGTCTTCTCGCTCACTTCCTTAGAGATTTGGAAGAACTCTTCTAAGGTCTTGGGCGGCTCGGGAATGAGCTCTTTGTTGTAGTACATTACCCAGTTGCTCTTGTTGAAGGGGATGGTGTAGAGCTTGCCGTCCCAGGTGTTCATGTGACGGAACACTTCGATGTAGTCGTTGCGCTCTTCCTCAGTGAGATCCATGTAGTCTTCTAAAGCATCGATCACGCCGTAACGGTAGTAGGCATCGGTCCAGTTTTCATAAACCTGGGCGATGGTGGGGGAAGTCCCCGCGGAGAAGGAAGCTACCAGCTTGGTGTTTAGATCGCTGTAGCGCCCTTGGTAAATGGCTTCCACAAAGATTTCATCCTGAATTTCATTGAACTTCTGGGTTAGGTACTCCGTGGCTTCACCCAACTCAGCGCCCATGGCGTGCCAGAAGGTAATGTGTACCTTGGCCAGGGCGGAGCTGCTGAAAGCCAAGCAGAGCACTAAAGCCAACAACACCAATTTGGTTGAACGCATAAAAACCACTCCTTCTATGTTATTTGCTGTCCTACACCAAATACAAGCAGCAGGCTTTCCCAAGGATCACCTCCCTATCCCTTTAAGCCTGTACGGGCAATGCCCTGAATAAACTGCTTTTGCAGCAGTAAGAACAGGATTAGAATGGGCGCCATGGCAAAGGTAGATGCGGCCATGAGGTAGTTGTACTGGGCCCCCACGTCGCTCACAAAGTAGGTGAGGCCCACGGGGATGGTGCGCATGGAGGGGGTGTTGGTCATGATCAGCACCCACAAGAAGGCGTTCCAGCTGCCGATGAACTTAAAGAGCATCACCGTGGCCAGAGCCGGTTTGGAAAGGGGCAGCATCACGGTGATCAAATACTTGAACTTGCCGCAGCCATCGAGCAGAGCAGCCTCAAAGAGCTCGTGGGGGATGCTCATGAAGAACTGCCGCAAGAGGAAGATGCTGAACACGCTCACCGTCCAGGGGATGATCAGGGCGTAATAGGTGTCGATCCAGCCGAAGTTGACCATGGTGATGTAGTTGGGAATGAGCATCACCTCGCCTGGGATCATCATGGTGCCCAAAAAGAGCACGAAGAGCACGTTCTTCCCAAAGAAGTTCATCTTGGCGAAGGCATAGGCGGCCAGGGAGCTGAACACCACCTCAATCAGCATACATACGGCAGCGATGAAGAAGCTGTTGCGGAAATAGGTGGAGAAGGGAGCCGCTTCCCAGGCGATTTTGTAGTTCTGCCATTGGGGCGTCTCCGGCAGCCACTTAATGTATTTCAAAGAAATCTCATGGGGTGCCTTGAGGGAGCTGGATAGCATCCAGACAAAGGGAGCGATCATGATCAGGGCACCGGCGATGAGTACGGCGTAGAGGAAAAAGCGTTTAGTGAAATGACTCAGGCGGTAGCGCCACATTTGGTTTTCTGGGAGCATCTCTGTGCGTGCCATGGTTTTCCCTCCCCTTAGAAGTCGTAGTGCACCCGGCGTCTGGATGCGTACATCTGGATCAGGGTGAACACAAAGATAATGGCAAAGAGAATGTAAGCCGCTGCAGAGGCATAGCCCATGCGGTAGCGCTCAAAGGCATTGCGGTACACGTAGTACACGATGGTGAGCCCGCTGCTTAAGGGCCCGGGGTTGCCGGTGTAGAGTACGTAGATCTCCGTAAACAGCTTGAAGGCCCCGATAATGGCGATGATGGAAATGAAAAAGGTGGTGGGCGAAATTAGCGGCAGGGTAATCTTCCAGAAGCTCTGCCAGCGGCTGGCCCCGTCCACTTCCGCCGCTTCGTAGAGTTCGCTGGGCACATTTTGCAGTCCCGCCAGGAAGATCACCACGTAGTAGCCGATGCTCTTCCACACACTGATGATCACGATGTTGATAATGGTCCACCTGGGCTCCATCAGCCAGTTAATGTTGCTGAACTCCCACACTTGGGCCACACCCCCCAAGGTGACGAGTTCCACCACTTTGTTCACAAAGCCGGCAATGCTAGCCAGGGCCATGTTCAACAGGCCGTAGTGCTGGTTGTAAATCCAGCGCCAGACCATGGAGATGGCCACGGAAGAGGTGACCCAGGGCAGGAAATAGGCCAGGCGCAGAACTCCCCGGCCTTTGATTTTATTGTTCAACAGTACAGCAATGATCAGGGCTAAACAGATGGATATGGGAACAAAGCCCACCACGTAGCGGAACGTGTTGGAGATGGCCATGAGGAAGTTCTTATCATTGAGCAGCCTNTGGTAGTTCTCCAAACCCACGAAGTACTGCTCTTTGCGGAGCAGATGCCAGTCGTAAAAGCTGATAATGATGGACTTGACCACGGGGTAAAAACTGAACATGCCCAGAATGGCAAAGGCGGGCAGAAGGTAAAGGTACGCTTCAAGGGTTTCTTTCCAATACTTCTTGCGCTTCATCTCCGCAGGTATCCTGAGCAATACAGGGGTCCTCCTTTCGCTCCAACCGCGCCGGGGAGGCAGGAATTCCCCGGACTGCTGCGAAATGGTTGGATTAGATCAGTTCTCCTCATGGGGTGGAAAAACCTCTCGAAACCAAGAAACTTGCGTGACTAAATTTAAGAAAGGAAGGCTGCTCAATGGAAAGGAAGCTTTGGGGAACCGCTGCTGGAAAGCAAGTCGAACTGTTTACACTGGATTTGGGCCAGGGCAACAGCGCCGCGATCACCAACTTCGGCGCCGCTCTGGTCAGTTTGTACGTCCGGGACCGAAGCGGGGAAGTGGCAGATGTCACCCTGGGCTACGACAGCGTCCAGGAGTACGAACAGTGCACCAAGTACCTGGGCGTAGTGGTGGGTAGATACGCCAACCGCATCGCCGGTGCCCAGTTCACCCTGGGCGGGAAAGAGTACCAGCTTGCGGCCAATGATGGCCGAAACCACCTCCACGGAGGCCCCGGCGGTTTCGCCAAGCGGGTGTGGGACCCTGAGGTGATCTCCACCGAGACGGGCGAAGCCCTCAAACTCAGTTACTTCAGCCCCGATGGGGAAGAGGGCTACCCAGGCAATCTCCAGGTGGAAGTGGTCTACTCTCCCACGGGAACAGGCGGGCTGCGCATCGACTATTTTGCCTCCTGCGACCAGGATACGGTGCTCAACCTCACCAACCACGCCTATTTCAACCTCGCGGGCCACGGCAGCGGCCCCATTCTCGATCATGAGCTGGAGATCTGCGCCGATTTCTACACGCCTGCCGATGCCGAGTCCATACCCACCGGGGAGATCCTTAAAGTAGAGGGGACGCCCATGGACTTCCGCAGCAAAACGGCCATCGGCGCCCGCATTGATGCCGACTTCTGCCAGCTGCGTTTTGCCGGCGGCTACGATCACAACTGGGTGCTCCGGCGCACCGGTTCAGGGCTGGCGCTAGCTGCCCGGGTGGAGCATGCCCCCACGGGACGGGTGATGGAAGTGCTCACCACCAAGCCCGGCATCCAGTTCTATACCGGCAACTACTTAGATGGAGTAGCAGGCAAGGGCGGCGCAAAGTACGAGTGGCGCGGCGGCTTCTGCCTAGAGACCCAGTTCTTCCCNGACAGCCCGCACCAGGCCCATTTCCCCTGCCCCATTCTGCGGGCTGGAGAGCGCTACGCCCATTCCACCATCTACCAGTTTTCCACTAAATGAGGGAGGCTGTAAATTGAGGATTCAGTTCTTAGGTGCCGCGGGCTGCACCAGCGGCTCCTGTTACCTTTTGGCTTTTGGGGACAAGCAGGTTTTGGTAGACTGCGGACTCTTTCAGGGGCCGGAGGAGTTAAAACAGCGCAACTACGGGGATTTCCCCTTTGTGCCCAGTGAGATCGATGCGGTGATCCTCACCCACGCCCATATCGATCACAGCGGCCTGTTGCCCAAGCTCACCAGGCTGGGCTTTAAGGGGCCCATTTACGCCACCGCGGTTACCGCCGATCTCTGCGCGGTGATGCTGGCCGATTCCGGCCACATCCAGGAGATGGAGGTGGAGCGCAAAAACCGCAAGCTGGCCAGGCGCGGCCAGCCCCTGCTTACTCCCATATATACCGTGGAAGATGCGGCCAAGACCATGGAGCATTTCAAGCGCATGGTTTACGACGAGGAGCTGGAAGTGCTGCCCGGACTTAGGCTGCGCTTTCGCGACGCGGGCCACATCTTAGGCGCGGCCATTGCGGAGCTGTGGGTGACGGAAGAGGGGGAGACCACCAAGTTCGTATTCTCAGGGGACCTGGGAAATGTGGGCCAGCCCATCCTGCAGGACCCCACCTACATAACCGAAGCGGATGTTCTGGTCATCGAATCTACCTACGGCACCAGGCTCCACGAACAGAGGGAAGAGCGCCTGGAACACCTGGCCGATGTGGTGAACCGCACCATGGAGCGGGGAGGCAACCTGCTCATCCCCGCCTTTGCCCTGGGGCGCACGCAAGACGTCTTGTATGCCCTGCGGGTGCTGCAGGATCAGGGCGCCATCCCGCCCCTTACCATACATCGACAGCCCCCTGGCTTCCAAGGCCACGGAGGTGTTCCGCAAGCACACCCAGGTGTTCGACTATGAGACCCGGGCCATGGTCCGGGAAGACCGCTCCCCTTCCAGGGACCGGGTGTGCATTACACGGAAACGGTGGAGGACTCCAAACGCCTCAATTCCATCAGCGGCGGACTGGTGATCATCTCCGCGAGCGGCATGGCCGATGCGGGCCGGATCAAGCACCATCTCAAGCACAACCTCTGGCGGCCGCAGGCCGCCGTGCTCCTGGTGGGCTACCAAGCGGAAGGCACCTTGGGCCGCCGCCTCCAGGACGGGGCCGAGGAGGTACGCATCCACGGGGAGCAGGTGAAGGTGCGGGCTGAGATCGCTACCATCAGCGGCTTTTCCGCCCACGCGGACCAGGCGGGGCTCCTGCAGCTGGCTGCGCCGCTTCCGCCATCTCGGCCACGTCTTTGTCACCCACGGGGAAAAGGAAAGCGCGGAAGGTTTTGCTGAACTAATTGAAGGGGAGCTTAAGGTGCCCGTGGTGGTTCCCAGGCTCGATGAGAGCTATGAGCTTAAAGGCACTCAGGCGGTGAGCACTTGGGATACGCACTACCGCAGCTTTTCTGTGGAGGAAGACTTCTCGGGAGTGTGCCAGGTGGTGCAGGGGGCGGAAGTGCAGTTCCGCGGGGCCTATGGCCTGGCCCAGCGGCGCTTTAAGATCCCCAACAGCATCTTCACCGCCTTTAACCTGGGTTCAGCCCGGCAGTTTTTTGCCCGCCTGGCCCTGGTTCGCCTGGGTCACGAGGCAGCCCTGGTTTCTGCCCCAGCAGGGGATTGGGAACAGCAGCTGGCGGAAGTGACGGGCCAAGCTCCTTGGGAAGTGTGCAGCGGGAAGTGCTGCAGCCAGCCCAGTTAAGATCCAGCGGCTACTTTTACCTGGACCAGCTGCCCGTGTGGGCCGCCTCAGGGTATACCACCACTAGCGCAGGGCGCTTAGTGGAAAACATCTACGCCTTAGCGGGGGCGGAAGAAAAGCCCGAGCTCTTTGCCAGCGCACCAGACCTGGCTCGCCTTTGGCAGCTGTTGGCCGCAGGGGAGTTTTTGCCTTTAGAGGAGGTAAGGAGGCTGCTGGCCCCTTACCGTGCTAAGCGGCCGGGGGCATACAGGATCGAGGGTCAGGCCCCGGGAGTCCGCGCCCTTTTCGGCGGGACTTTGGAGGAGCCCTTGACGGTGGTGGTGCTCAGCAACGGTGAGCAGGGAGCCCTGCACGCCTTTGAGCAGCTTTTGGCTTTGGGAAAGGCGGGTGAAGCTAGTGGCAGTACATTTGGGCAATGATTGGGGCCAGCTTCTGCAGGGGGAGTTTGAGCAGGAGTATTACCTCTCCCTCAGGCAGTTTTTGATCGGGGAATACCGCCAGCGCACCATTTATCCAGATATGTACAAGATCTTTGAGGCCTTAAAGCGCACTTCCTACGCCCGGACCAAGGTGGTGCTCTTGGGTCAGGACCCCTACCACGGCCCTGGGCAGGCCCATGGTTTAGCGTTTTCCGTGCCTAAAGGAGTGGCCCCGCCGCCCTCTCTGCAGAACATTTTCAAGGAACTTGCCAGGGATTTGGGCATCCCCGCGCCCGCCCACGGCTGTTTGGAACCCTGGGCGGATCAGGGTGTGCTCCTTCTAAACACTACCCTGACTGTGCGCCGGGGCCAGGCCGGATCCCATCAGGGCAAGGGGTGGGAGAAGTTTACGGATCGGGTTCTGCAGCTTTTGAACGAGAAGGAAACGCCCGTGGTTTTCCTGCTCTGGGGCAGGCCGGCCCAGAGTAAGCAGCGCCTGATCACCAATCCCCGGCACCTGGTGCTCACGGCGCCCCATCCCAGTCCCCTGTCGGCCAGCCGCGGCTTTTTCGGCTGCGGGCATTTTTCCAAGGCCAATGAGTTTCTCGCCAGCTCCGGCCAGGAGCCCGTGGACTGGCGCATTGCTTAGGACTTAAGGCGTTTCTTCGCTTTCTGCCGCCGCGGCAGTAAGCTTGCTGTCTAAGGCTTTGCTCGCGGCCGCTCCCAGGGAGCGCAGGTTTTCCGCCCGGGAGATCAAGTTGCCCCGGCCCGTTTTCAGCTGGTTGAAGGCCTGCTGGTAGGCGCCTTGGCAGCGCTCCAGGTGGCGGCCCACTTCTTCCAGGGTGGCCACGAAGCCCACGAACTTGTCGTAGAGGGCGCCCCCTTGGCGGGCGATTTCCAGGGCATTGGCCGTCTGCTGGGCCTGCTGCCAGATGTTGGCAATGATCCACAGGGTGGCCATGAGGGTGGTGGGAGTGGTGAGCACAACCTTCCGATCCCAGGCATACTGGAACAGCTCGGGTTCGGCCTGGAGAGCCAGGGCGTAGGCAGGTTCCAGGGGCATGAACAACAGCACGAAATCGGGGGAGTTAACCCCGCTCTGGCCCTGGTAGTGGCGCTCGCTGAGCCCGTCGATGTGGCTTTTCACCGAGCGTACCAAATCCTTCTCCAGGGCTTTCTGCTCCTCGGGATCCTGGCTTGCCGCGTGGCGCTCGTAGGCCACCAAAGAGACCTTGGAGTCAATGATTAGGTGGCGCTCCTCGGGCAGGATCACCACCACGTCGGGGCGGATTTTAGTTCCCTTTTCACTGCGCAGATCCAAGCCCGCACCCTGCAGTACATACTCCCGGCCTTCCCTGAGGCCCGAGGCTTCCAGGATGCGGCTTAAGATCATTTCGCCCCAGTCGCCCTGGGTTTTCACTTCGCCCTTGAGGGCTTTGGCCAGGCGCTGGGCTTCCGCGGACATACTCAAGCCCACCTGCTCCAGGGTACCGATTTTGATCATGCTTTCGCGGTGGGTGGCCTCGATGCGCTCCTGGAACTCCACCAGGCGCTGGCGCAGGGGATCCAGCAGGCTCTGGAGCTGTTGGTGCGCCTGGGTGGAGAGGGTGGAAGCCTTGGCTTCCAGGATCTCCTGGGCCAGGTTTTGAAACCCATCCCTAAACTCTTGCTCGATTGTTTCTAAGTAGGCTTGTTCCTGAGCTCGCTGCTCCTGGTAGACCTGGAGCTGAGCCTGGAGAACCGCCTGCCTGCGGAAGAGCAGGATGTAGGCAATGAAGAACCCTAAAGCCAAACCCGCTGCCGCTGCAACTAGATGTGTGATCATCTGCATCTCTCCTTAAAGAACTACAGTTCGAGGCCGGGTTTCGTTTTCCTGTTGGTCTCCATGGCAGGGAAATGGGGGGAGACTGCGAATTAGTACCTGAAGGGGTGATCGTGTGCAAAGGAGAATGATGGGCAAAACCAACGAAGAAGTAAGCTTGCTGGGATTCGGCTGCATGCGCCTGCCGACACTGGCTAACGGCGAAATCGACGAAGCCGAGGCCATTGCCATGATCCGTTACGCCATTGATCACGGCGTAAATTATCTGGATACAGCTTACGGCTATCATGATGGGAAAAGTGAAGTACTGGTGGGCAAAGCCATTCAGGACGGCTATAGGGAGAAGGTGAATATCGCCACCAAACTCCCCGTCTGGCTGGTGAAAGAACCCCAGGACTGTGCGCGCCTGTTCAATGAACAGTTGGAGCGCCTGGGCGTGGAGATGGTGGATTTTTATCTGCTCCATGCTTTGAACCGCAATTCCTGGCAGCAGGCCTTGGAGAATGAAGCTCTGGAGGTTTTGGAGCAGATGCAGGCGGAAGGGCGCATCCGCCATGTGGGCTTTTCCTTCCACGATGATCTGCCCGCGTTTAGGGAGATTATCGATGCCTACCCCTGGGATTTCTGCCAGATCCAGTTCAACTACATGGATGAATGCCATCAGGCTGGTTTGGCGGGGTTGAAGTATGCGGCCAGCAAGGGGCTGGGCGTGGTGATCATGGAGCCGCTTAGGGGCGGGCGTTTGGTGCAGAACCTGCCGCCTGAGGTGGAAGAACTCTTTAAGAACGCTTCCGTGCAGCGCACGCCGGCGGAATGGGCTCTGCGCTGGGTGGCGGATCATCCTGAGGTGTCCATTATCCTCAGCGGGATGAGCCGTTGGTCTGATGTGAAGGAGAATTTGCGGGTACTCTCCGAGGCTGAGCCCCAGTCCTTAAGCAAAGAAGAGCTGGCCGTTATTGCGCAGGCCCAGGAGATCTATAACCAGCGGGTTCAGATCCCCTGTACTGACTGCCGCTACTGTCTGCCCTGTCCGCAGAATGTGGCCATTCCCCGCATCTTTAGGCTGTTCAATGAAGCCAGCATGTACAACAGCTTCGATGGGGATCGGTTCCTGTATGAGCAGTTGGTGAGCTCCAACAAGGATGCCAGCCAGTGCATAGCCTGCGGTAACTGCGAGTCCGTCTGCCCGCAGCAGCTGGAGATTATCGAACTGCTACAGATGGCTGATCGGGCCTTTGCCGTGAAGGCTTAAGTTAATTCCGGCCCTGTTTAGGGCCCTAAACACCGCCGCGGTGATCGCGGCATCGGCCAGGTGGTGCAGGGCCGTGCCCGCGCCGATGACTAAAAGGGCGTGCCGGAGGCAAATCCAAAGGGCAGCACCACCAAGGATTCACCTAAGGCGTGGATGGGCAGGCTCACAAGGAGCGCTGGCCACAGCCTTTGTTTTTTGGCATAGAGCCAAGCGCCCGCCACTCCGAAGAGGATGTGGGTCGCTGCGCGCAGGGCCACCACGGGGCCCAAGGTGACGAAAAAGCCCAGGCTTGATCCCACTCCCACCAGGGCCGCGGTCCAGGGGCTGATGGTCATGGCCAGCATGGTGGGCAGGTGGCTGGCTAGGGTCGCGGAAAAGGGTGGGATCACCACCTGCAGCCAGCCCTGGAAGGCCAGGGGGATGAGGAGCGCTAAGCTTGTGAGCAGGGCGGCGTAGAGCAGTTCTTTAACCGTCAGGCGCATGGGCTGTTCCTCGCTATCTGTACAGGAGTATATTCATGTGTATAGTATAACAATGTGAAGCTATTGGCAAGGTTCTTTTGGGGGGGATGGAGATGAGGCAGGAAGAACGCCGATCCAGAATTATGGCCTTCTTGGCGGAGGTGGACCGCCCCGTCACCGGTTCAGCCCTGAGCAGCATGTTTGGGGTGACCCGCCAGGTGATCGTACGGGACGTGGCCGTGCTCCGGGCCCAGGGTGAGGAGATCATTGCCACCCCCCAGGGCTATCTGCTGCCCAAGGCCGTACCCAGCAGAGCCCACCGCAGCAGGGTGGCGGTGCGCCACGGGGCGGACCGGGACAGTCTCGCCCAGGAGCTGAACCTGATTGTGGATCTGGGGGGAACGGTGGTGGATGTTTCCGTGGAGCACCCCCTTTACGGAGAGCTCACCGCTTCTCTGCAGCTATGCAGTGGGCAGGATGTGCGGCGCTTTGTGGAAAAGATGGAGGAACTCCAGGGGGAACCCCTCCTGGTGCTCACCGACGGCTACCACCTGCACACCATTGAAGCCCCCTCCCTGGAAGTAATGGATCAGATCCGCGCCGCCCTGCGCAAGGTAGGCTACTTAGTGGAATAGGTGATAGCGGTGATAATTGTTGGCATAGCCGGCGGGACCGGCTCAGGCAAGACCACCTTTGCCCAGGCGCTGCAGGCGGCCACGGGCGAAGACTGCGTGATTATTTCCCAGGATTCATATTACGTTGCGAACACGGATCTCAGCTTTGAGGAACGCCTGAAGATCAACTACGATCACCCCGATGCCTTTGAAGATGAGCTGCTCATTGAGCATCTGCAGATGCTCAGGCGAGAGACCATAGAGGTGCCCGTCTACGATTTCGAGGCCTATGCCCGTACGGACCGCACCATCATGGTGCGGCCCCACCGCGTTGTACTTGTGGAAGGCATTTTGGTGCTGGCAAGCGCCTCCCTGCGCAGCCTCTTTGATCTCAAGGTGTTTGTGGATACGGATCCCGATGTGCGCATCCTGCGCCGCCTGGTCAGGGATGTGCAGGAGCGGGGGCGCAGCCTGGAGTCGGTGCGCAGCCAGTACCTCTCCACGGTGAAGCCCATGCACGAGGCGTTTGTGGAGCCTTCCAAGAAGTACGCCGATCTGATCGTTCCGGAAGGGGGCCACAACCAGGTGGCTTTGGAGACGGTGGCGGCACGACTCAGGCAGTACCTGGAAGACGGCCGCGGCCCCCGGGATCAAAGGGAGCTGGGAAGATGACCGCGCAGCAGTTTGAGTTGGCGGAAGATGTCTTTGAGCTGCTGGCCCTGGACGGCGAGCTGCTGCCGGTGGTGCTCTTTAACGGCCCCGTGGTCACCACCACGGGACTATACCGGGTGCGGGAGCTGGATGTGGAGGAAGCGCAGAGGCTGGTGCGCCTCTACGGCTGGGTTTCCGCGGTGGGGACACGAAGCCGCGGCAGCGGTGTTTTCCAGGGTTTTGGGCCTGGAGGTGCCCATGAACCGGGTACAGTACCGGCAGAGGGTGGGCCAGCTGGCCATTGCCCTCAAACTCCGCGAGCGCCCCCCGGAAGGCCAGGTGCTCAGCGTGGAAGAGATGCTGCAGATCGGGTTTTCCCTGCTCCTCATGGAGCGGCTGGAGTGAAGGAGAGAGCACATGGCCAAGGATAAAGTGATCACCCTTGTCATGGTGGGGGGAGTTGCGGCCATCTCCACGTCCGCCGTCTTGATCCGCCTAGCGGACGCCCCTCCCTTTGTGATTGCCTTCTATCGCATGTTTTTCTCGGCCCTGTTTTTCCTGCCCTTTGCCTTGAGGGAAGGACGGGGCTTTAAGTTAACTAGAAACCAGCTCACACTGGCGGTGGGGGCAGGGCTCATGCTCGCGCTGCACTTTGCCCTCTGGATGACCTCCCTGGAGCACACCAGTGTGGCCAGTTCTGTTGTTTTGGTCACCACCCAGCCTTTGTGGGTGTTTTTGATTTCGGTCCTCTTTTTGGAGGAAAAGCCCACGCCCCGCATGTGGCTGGGCCTAATTGTGGCCCTGACCGGGAGTGTCCTGGTCACCTTTACCGAAGGCGCGGGCGGTGAGCCGAGGTTGTACGGGAATGTGCTGGCCATCGGCGGGGCTATAGCCATGGCCTGTTATTTCCTCCTGGGCCGCAGGCTGCGCCCGCACCTGCCCTTAGCCCTGTACTCCCTGTTGGTTTACGGCAGTGCGGCCGGGAGCCTACTGCTTTTGATCCTGGTGCGGGGTCTGCCCCTTACGG
>JGI24708J26588_10002110_pt1 | contig 15216 bp, 15 predicted proteins | sample BioPla1DNA2_FD_26588 | JGI IMG/M metagenome (IMG submission 26588) | reverse complement strand
GGCCATGTAATTGCACAAAATCTAAGTTAGCTTCCTGAGCAATTTGATTGACGAGGTGGATCGGTGTATCAACAAAGACACCAACCTTCTTCACATCACTTGGTAAGTGCCGCTGAATGTAATCAACTTGTTCAACCGTTACCTGTCGCTTACTCTCAGCAAAGACAAACCCGATAAAATCTGCGCCAGCATCAACTGCTGCAGCTGCTTCTTGAAGAGAGGTAATTCCACATATCTTAACAAGTACCATTCTGTCACCTCAAATGAAGATATTTTTTAATGTCTCTTGTAAATTAGTAGCACGCATTAGTGTCTCTCCAATTAGAACAGCACGTGCTCCCGCTTGTTTAACACGAGCAATATCTGCTTTGGACTGAATCCCACTCTCACTAATTAATATTTCTCGGTCATGATTGATTAGCTGAGCGAGTCTTTCCGTTACGGCTAAATCAACCTCAAATGTTTTAAGATCTCGATTGTTAACACCTATTAATCTCGCACCAAGTGTCTGTGCCTGCTCTAATTCTCTTTCATTATGAACTTCAACTAAAACCTCAAGACCAAGTCCTTTTGCATAATGATAGAGCTCAGTTAATCTCGTCTCATCTAGACTCGCTACGATTAGTAGAATCACATCTGCACCAGATCGATATGCCCGATCAATTTGAATCTTATCAATAATAAAATCCTTATTTAACACAGGTAACTGGACACTCTTTCTCACTTTCTCTAAATCTGCAAAACTACCACTGAAAAACTGTTGATCAGTTAGTACGGATACCATTGAAGCACCTAAGCTCTGATATGTTTGTGCTTGTTCAACCGGATCTAGATGAGCATTGATGATGCCTTTCGATGGTGAAGCTCGTTTAAATTCTGCAATCAGGTGTAAGCCTTGATTCTGTTCACAACGTTCGATAAATGAGTATATTGGAGTCGTTCTTAACTGATCTGCTAATTTGTATGATTGTTTAAGTCGTGCAACTTCTACCTTTTTCGCTTCAATAATTTTAGTTAAAATTGTCATTTGATCACTTCCTAGTAACTATTTTTATTAAGTCCATTTAGACTATTTAGTGCCGCACCAGAATCAATACTTTCCTTAGCTAATTCGACGCCATCTTTGACATTTGCCACTTTCCCACTTGCAAAAATTCCAAGTCCAGCATTCAGTAACACAACATCGCGGTAAACACTTTGTTCTCCTTTAAGCACACTTAATAATATCTCTGCATTCCGCTTTGCATCGCCACCTTTTATTCGATGATTTTCAATTACGGGTAATCCGACTTCCTCCGGGTGAACTGTAAATGGATGCAAGCGACCATCGTCTAATAGCACACAATGGTTTTCGCCTTCTAGCGATGCTTCATCAAGATATCCCCCACCATTAATCACAACCGCTCGCTTCCTACCTAATTGATGAAGTACTTCAGCCATCGTGTTAAGAAGGTCACGGCGATAGATTCCAAGTAACTGCGTCTTTAAATTGACGGGATTTGTTAACGGACCAATTAAGTTAAAAATTGTTGGAATTGCCAATCCCCGACGAATTGTCATCACTTGCTTCATCATTGGGTGAACATGTGGTGCGAACAAAAAAGCAATCTTGTTATTAAGAAGTGCGTTTGTAATATGCTCTGGCGTCGCACTTAATTCGATACCTAACTGCTCTAATACGTCAGCACTGCCTGATTTACTCGTAATACTTCTATTACCATGCTTTGCTACAGTTAAGCCTGCGCCCGCTAAGACGAATGCACTTGTGGTACTAATATTAAAGCTCTGTGAGTAGTCACCACCCGTACCACAATTATCAATTAGATCTTCCATTTGAGGCTGTATCGTAACCGCATTTTCCCTTATAACCTGAGCAAGGCCGGTAATTTCACTGACCGCCTCTCCCTTAGCACGTAATGCTGTTAAAAAACCACCGACCGCAGCTGCAGATGTTTTCGGATTGAATATTTGCGCTGCAGCTTTTTTCATCTCCTCAATTGTTAAGTTATTACCTGATAAAACAGTTTCGATATACTGTTTCACGTTAAGCCCTCCTTTTACGTAATTTTATTTGCCGCTTCGACAAGTGATTTTGCCTTATTTAACGTCTCCTCATATTCACGCCTTGGATCTGACTCTGCAACTATCCCCGCCCCAGCTTGAACATAGGCGATCTGATCTTTAATGACCATTGTTCGAATCGCAATTGCTAAATCTAAATCACCATTTATATTGATATAACCAACTGCACCTGCATAAACTCCTCGACGAACAGATTCTAATTGATTAATAATTTGCATCGCTCTTTGTTTCGGTGCGCCTGATACTGTCCCTGCTGGCAGTAAGCCTAGCAGTGCATCTATTGATGTTAAGTTATCTTTTAACTCACCTGTCAGTTCTGAAATAATGTGCATAACGTGCTGATAACGTTCAATGAGCATATGTTTTGTTAAATGAATCGTTTCAGTGTGACAGACTTGTTCTAAATCAGATCGACTTAAGTTAATGAGCATTTCATGTTCTAATAATTCCTTTCGATCAGCTAATAGTTCTTCTGCTAATCGTTGATCCTCTGCTTTTGTTTTCCCTCTAGGTCGCGTTCCAGCAATCGGGTTTGTAATAACCTTCTTGCCTTTTACTTTAAGCAAGCTTTCAGGTGAAGTCCCTATTATCTGATAATCGGAAAAGTCAATGTAATACATATACGGTGATGGATTCATGACTCGTAATCTTCGATATAGTTGGAATGGATCATCAACAAATCGTGCTGTCATTCTTTGTGATAAAACGACTTGTAATACTTCACCACGTTCAATATATTGCTGTGCTTCTTCAACTAATTTGATAAAAGTGGATTGATCAATTGAAGGTTTAAACTGCAATGTTAATCCTTCATTCTCTAGTTCGGTTTGGTGTTCTTTTAGTTGTCCTACGATTACTTCAATGGCTTTGTCTAATGCTAATTTATCTCTTGTTCCAGATAAGTCTAAGGCAATGATTGTTAATGTTTGTTTCTGATGATCAAAAATAAGTACATCCTGATAGATCAACAAATGGAGATCAGGCATCTTAATTTCATCTGGAAGCAATGGTCCGATTCTCTGATAATTTCTAATGAGATCGTAGCTCATATAACCGATCGCTCCACCATAGAACGGAAATGGAAGCTCTAAGTCGATTCGAGGTATTTCGTGTTTAACAAATTCTAATGGCTTTTCGTTAATCTCTTCTATAGTCGTATCCGTTTTTACCGTCACTTCTTGATCTGTACCGATGATTTCTTGAAATGGATTGATCCCAATAAATGAATAACGACCTTTATCCTGATGATGACTTGAGCTTTCTAGAATAAATTTTTTCTTACCTTTCAGGCTGTTAAAAATAGCAATCGGTGTTAACGTATCAGCTTGGATCACTTGTGTTGAATAGCGAATCGTCATCTTAGTCACTCCTTTATTTAAATTAAAAAATCCCCTAAATAGCCAAATTTGACTATCTAGGGGACGATTTATTAATAAAACCGCGGTGCCACCACCTGTTTAGAGCATTACACTCTACTCTTTAATCCGATTACGGGGATTAACCGTCCTTTCCTACTAAATATCTCGTTCAGAAAAGCTCTAGTAAGTCCATTCAGCTTATTTGTTATACTGAGTTTCCAGCAATCCTCAGCTCTCTGAAATAACAATTTTTAAGCTTACTATTCTTACATCATTGATTTAATTATGAAATTGTTTTAGTTACTAAATGTTTCAATCTGCTTTTTAAAAATACTAATTAAATATAAAAAAACGGGCTTTCTCATTCCATAAAGGACGAGAAAACCCGTGGTACCACCTTAATTAGCATTTAAATGCTCACTTAACGATCAGATCAATACGATTAATCGCTGTTTCATGATAACGGTGAAACAACCTCCGTCAAAGCTTACTGAGCAAATTGCTGTTTAGTTTGACTGTTCAAAAGTCCATTCACTTAAATCTTGACACTAGTTTTCACCAACCACTAGCTCTCTAAAGAAAAAATTTAAGCTACTCCTCTTTATCATCACAGAGATCATATAATTGCTTACTATCATAATATGCTTATTTGTTGATGTCAAGGTAATTTATCGAATTTTCTAAATATTGATTACATTTCCTCAATCTCTTCATCAATCTTTTTTCCTAAGTGACGACCTGGTTGATCTGGCAGACAAATGAGTTTGTCACCAAGCTCTAATTCTATAACTGATTTAGCTGTTTGATCGGCACTTAATAAGTGTACACTATCAGCTTCCTGAACCGTGACAGAAATCTCATCACCTGTTGTTTCAGTTTGACAAACGATTCGTAAAAATGGCCTTTTCTCTATTTTCACCCGACCAACCGGCACAAATCTAGGCTCACCATTAAACCAAACTGGAACCTTCATACCTGGTTTTATTTCCGCTAAGTACCCCGTTTTTTCATCTTCAAGCAATAGATAATGATGATAAGCACCAGCATTGATTCGGAATGGGCGAGGTGGATAAGTTTCTGTTGAGCGATTTTCAGATAGTGCCATCAAATAGCCGCTGCCTGTATTACCAATCAAAACGCCTTCAAGCGGATCAAGCCGATCAATAAAATCAAGACAAACTCGTGACCCCTCTCCTATTGATTCAATTTTAACAATTTTAGCAGTTTCAAATTTAGCCATCTTATGCCCCTTTCGAGATTCCAAATGTTAGTTCTTTTTTCTTCTGCCATAATCATATACAATAGGATAGGTATTGACAAACATATCTTAGGAAGGAGCAATTTTTTTCATGAGAAAGGGTTTAGTATTATTATTTATTTTATTAATTATTGGTTTTAGCATAATTGGTTTGATTCAAGAANATCAACAAAGCGAAAACCAAGTTGAAACTAGTGTAATTGATCATGATGTGACCACATAAAAAGAGAGCAAATGTAGATCATTCGCTCTCTTTATTATTTTCACGACTATTCTAAAATGGTGACTGTTACCTCACGCACGCCCCAGCTATAGGCTTCATCTTTTGTTGGAACATGAATATCAATTTTATTACCTTTAATTGCGCCACCAATATCACCAGCAATGGCTTCTCCATAACCTTCAACATGGACACGAGTTCCTAGCGGGATAACATTTGGATCAACCGCAATGACTTTCATATTTCGATTTTCCAGTAAGTTTAAACCTGTATACGTAATTCCTGAACACCCATCGCATTCAGCTGTGTAAGCTGTCGCAGTCATCTTCATCGTTTTATTCGATGAATTATTGTGACTTGTTGATTGCGTAGATGATTGTTTGTTACTTTGAACAGGTACTGTCACTTCGTCATCGGTCGTAACAGCCTCAGCATTTGGATAAATAACGAGCGTGTGTCCAATAATAATCAGATCAGAATCTAGTTCATTCCAATTCATTAAATCAACAACAGTTACATTATATTTGTTAGCTAATGCAAATAATGTATCACCTTTTTCAATCGTATGAATAATTTCTTCTTCCTCTAGTCTAAGAACTTGTCCAGGGAAAATTTCATCAGAATCAAGGTGATTTAACTCTTTTATTTCAGTTACTGATTTTTCAAAGTCATATGCTACTTTCCAAATCGTATCGCCTGGTCTAACTTGATATTCTTGCGCGTGAACTGGTTTAGGTATACCTACTGATAATGCAGCAATTGCTATTACCACGAAAACCAATTTCTTCATAAATTTATTGCCTCCTTTATTTTCAGCACTAACCATCTTAATACAAAACTACTTGACATAGGTTACAGAGCATTTAAAGGTTGATGAAAATTAACAACTCACTCGTTATATTTGTCATTGTGGGGCAATAAACTTAAATTTTATACATCAAATTGTTATAATTCATCCTTATATTTTGTTTTCTGGGTGAAGTTGGGTATATTACACGTAGATTGAAGNAGGATGTTTGTTGAATTAAGTAGCTTTTTTGTTAAAAAAATTGAGCACGGAACAAAACCCACTTCTTATAAAATCAAGTATCACTATACTATTCTGATTTTAAAGATTAACTTGTGTGTATTTTTGAAAACTTGTGTGTATTTCCGCGAACTTGTGTGCATTTTTGAAAACTTGTGTGCATTTCCGGGAACTTGTGTGTATTTTCGAAAACTTGTGTGTATTTCCGCGAACTTGTGTGTATTTTCGTAAACTTGTGTGTATTTCTGCGAACTTGTGTGTATTTTTGAAAACTTGTGTGTATTTCCGTGAACTTGTGTGTATTTTCGAAAACTTGTGTGTATTCTCGCGAACTTGTGTGCATTTCCGGGAACTTGTGTGTATTTTTGAAAACTTGTGTGTATTTCCGGGAACTTGTGTGTATTTTTGAAAACTTGTGTGTATTTCCGGGAACTTGTGTGCATTTTGAATTAGATATAAATAAAAAAATGGCTTTGAACAATTTATTTTTTGTTCAGAGCCATTTTATATACTTTCTTGGCTAGTTTTTGTCCCAGCCTCCGTTTGTTACTTAATTAATTCTACTAATTCTTGTCCGTCTTTTCGTAATAAACACGATTGCTAAACCAGTTGTAATTAAGATTACACCAATAAATATTGTACTAAACAATCCAGTTGCGGTTTCTGGAATGCGCTGTCCATTATCTGCATCTTTCGTCGATTCATCAGATTTTCCTTCATCATCAGTAGTTGGTTCATCTACCTCTTCTGGTGTTGTCTCATCATCGTCTACTTGTACTGGATCTTCGTCTGTTGGTNTTGTTTCCTCACCATCTCCTGGNACTACTTTTTCCTCGTCACCTGGTATTGTTGGGTCATTATCATCAATGTCAACTACTTTAGTTAATACAATATTATCAACCAATATATCATGTTCTATATTTGGTATTTGATTTGTACCATCACCACCAAATGAGAAGCCAAATTTTGTATCCGGATCCGTTACCTCTGTCATCGTATTGACTCACTTGTTTTATTATTGACTTTATATATCACTAAAGCGCTTTCGTAAAGTGTCAATTTTAATATTTTTTTATTACAAAAAATTGAACTAGAATTTGGGCCTATCAATTTAACATGTCATTGAAGTTAGCGCTGGATTATTAAGAACTATTAATCTAGTGAAATTTATTAGAGAAATGAGGGTTTTTTATGTATCTTAGTTTTGATATAGGTGGTACATTCGTAAAATACGCATGGATGAGCAGTGATGGTAAAATAATTAAGCAAGGAAAATTCAGCACTCCATACAAATCAGCTGAATACCTAGTGAATAAAATGGTCGAAATATTCAATGTATCACCAGCGAAAATTAAAGGGATCGCAATTTGCTGTCCTGGGACTATTGATATTAATACTGGTGTTATTTATTATGGAGGCGCATTAACATATTTGCATGAAAAAAATCTTGTGCAAATGTTATCTGAGCAATGTCGTGTACCCGTTAGCATTGAAAATGATGGGAAGTGTGTAGCGCTAGCTGAATTGTGGAAAGGTGCTGTTAAAGATTATTTGCATAGTGTCATCCTTACTTTCGGTACAGGAGTGGGTGGCGGTATTGTCATTAATGGTAAACTTCATCGTGGAGCACATTTAGAGGCTGGAGAACAAAGTTATGTGATGGAAAGTATTGATCATGCTAGTCACAAAGCAAAGTTTATCGGTACTATGTGTTCAGCCTCGACTATGGTAAATAAGATTGCAGCTATAAAAGGATTAGAGAAAAATGATGGTATCGGTGTGTTTAAATATATTGACGCCAAAGATCCTGATGCCCTTGAAATATTCAACATTTTCTGTACAAATGTTGCTGTTCAAATCCTTAATTTACAATATATTATTGATCCTGACATATTTGCCATAGGTGGAGGTGTTAGTGTTCAGCCAGCATTTATTAACGGGATCAAAGATGCTATTGAGCGAATTAAAAAGGCAAATCCACATCATGTTGCAAAGCCTTATATTGTTCCCTGTCATTTTACTAGCTCTGCGAATTTATATGGGGCTCTTTATAACTTTTTACTGCAGCATGGTTCTATTGAAATAACTTGATAGTTTGTTAAAATCATATAAAATTTCTATATGAAACCACAACGTATTTATTACTTAAATTTGTTTTCACTGCATTAATGCATTGAATAGATAATTCCAATTCTCGTTCTGTTATTTGGTCAACTTGTCAAATAACTTTGTTGTAATAGAGATTGGAATAAAAATAAAATAAAGGAGTGTAATAATGGAACACAAACAACTAAAGCCATTCCCATCAGATTTCTTATGGGGATCTGCCTCTGCTGCGTATCAAGTTGAAGGCGCTTACGACCAGGATGGCAAAGGGCCATCAGTCTGGGATATCTACACAAAAATCCCTGGAACTACATTTAAAAACACTAACGGTGACGTTGCCGTTGATCACTACAATCGTTATAAAGAAGATGTTGCTTTAATGGCTGAACAAGGGTTAAAAGCATACCGCTTTTCCATCGCTTGGAGCCGGATTTATCCAGAAGGCCGTGGTGAGGTCAATGAAGCAGGTTTAAAATTTTACGATCGTTTAATAGATGAACTCATTAAGCATAATATTGAGCCTCTCATTACTATTTACCATTGGGACGTACCACAAGCATTGATGGATGCGTATGGTGCATGGGAATCAAGAGAAATTATTGAGGATTTTAACACATATTGCGAGACATTATTTAANCNTTACGGTGATCGAGTAAAATATTGGGTTACATTGAATGAACAAAATATTTTTATCGGTCTTGGCTATCGTTCAGGTCTACACCCACCAGGNGTAAAAGATTTAAAGAGAATGTATCAAGCTAACCATATCGCTAACATTGCAAATGCTAAAGCAATTGAAACATTCCGTAAGATTGTTAAAGATGGGAAAATTGGTCCAAGCTTTGCATACAGCCCTGCATANCCACTTGATAGTAAGCCAGAAAACATTATTGCAGCAGAAAATGCAGAAGAAATTAATGCACATTGGTGGATGGATGTCTATGCATGGGGACACTATCCGAAAACAATGTGGAATTATCTTGAGTCTGAAGGTCTTACACCAGAGATTGAACCTGGCGATTTTGAATTATTAAAGCGAGCTAAACCAGATTTTATGGGGCTCAACTATTACCAAACTAGTACATTTGAAGCGAACCCACTCGATGGTGTAGGTGAAGCTGAGATGAATACNACCGGTAAGAAAGGTACTTCTAANGCATCAGGTCACCCAGGGTTATTTAAATATGTTAAAAACCCATATGCTGAAACGACAGATTGGGATTGGACAATTGATCCTGAAGGCTTACGTGTTGCTTTGCGGAGAATTAACAATCGCTATCAGTTACCTGTTCTAATTACTGAAAATGGATTAGGTGCATTTGACACGCTTGAAGAAGGCGATGTCGTAAATGATGATTATCGAATTGATTATCTCGAATCTCACGTTGCAGCGATTCAAAACGCAATATCAGATGGTGTTGACGTACTTGGATATTGTACATGGTCATTTACTGACTTATTAAGCTGGCTAAATGGATATCAAAAACGTTACGGTTTTGTTTATGTTAATCGTGATGAATCTGGACCGAAAGATTTACGAAGAGTTAAGAAGAAGAGTTTTTACTGGTATCAAGAAGTTATTAAAGCGAACGGTTTGATTAATCGTGAGAAATAATATCATTACAAGGCTAGTATAAAACTCAGCTAAACACAAGAGGAATTCAGTTTGTTACTGGATTCCTCTTTTCTCATCTTGATCATCTATAAGAGAGCACTTTTCGCTAAAATGAACGTCACTACACAATGGCTTAATATCCTTGTTATCCCTTACTCTCATTCAGTTCTAAAATATCTTTTTAACTTTCGATGATGTACTTGACGCATTTGACCATCTATGAATATAATAAATCATCTACAATTAATAAATTAATTTAATTAAGTTTATAGGAGTTGTCTCTCAATGAATAAAGAAAAATTAGTTAGGACTTTTACGCAGCTTTTCCAACCAAATGAGCCGATACAGACCTTTTTTGCACCTGGTCGGATTAATTTAATCGGTGAACATACAGATTATAATGGTGGTCATGTCTTCCCTGCTGCAATCTCTTTTGGTACATACGCTCTCGCTACAAAGCGCACTGACAGATTGATTAAGTTATACTCCATGAACTTTGAAGAGACTGGCATTATTACTGTCGAGTTAGATAACTTAGCTTACAATAAAGCTGATCAATGGGCTAACTATCCAAAGGGAATCGTTGATTATTTTATTAAAACTGGTATGGAGCTTGATTATGGTTTTAATGTACTTTTCTACGGTGATATTCCTAATGGTGCTGGGTTATCATCTTCTGCTTCGATTGAACTCGCAACAGGCGTTATGCTTGAATCACTTTATCAGCTTGATCTTGATCGAATTGAACTCGTGAAGCTGGCGCAAAAAGTGGAGAACCAATATATTGGTGTCAATTGCGGTATTATGGATCAATTTGCGATTGGAATGGGGAAAAAGGATCACGGAATTTTATTAGATTGTGATACGCTAACCTATCAATACGCGCCTGTTAATTTGAAGGATAATACTATCCTAATTATGAATACAAATAAGCGTCGTGAGTTAGCAGACTCAAAGTATAATGAGCGCAGAAGTGAATGCGAACGTGCACTAGCTGCTTTACAAACGAAACTACCAATTAATAGCCTAGGTGAATTATCGATTGATCAATTTGAACAGCATCAAGCGCTGATAGAAAATGAGACGGAGCGAAAGCGCGCTAAACATGCCGTCTATGAAAATCAGCGTACGATCGATGCACTAATGAAGCTGAAAAATGATGATATAATTGGTTTTGGTAAACTACTTACAGCATCGCATCGTTCGCTTCAATATGATTATGAAGTGACCGGTATTGAGCTTGATACACTTGTTGACGTTACTTTAAGCCAGGAAGGCGTCTTAGGCGCTCGAATGACTGGAGCAGGCTTTGGTGGTTGTGCGATTGCCCTTGTTGCCAACGATCACGTTGAACAAATTATGAACAATGTTATAGTTAACTACCATGAAAAAATAGGTTACAAGCCAACTTTTTATCAGGCAACGATCAGTGATGGTGCGAAACAAATAGAATTATAGGGAGGCATTTTGAATGAATATTTTAGTATTAGGTGGCGCGGGTTATATTGGTTCACATGCTGTATATCAATTAATTGAACAAAATCATCGAGTCGTCGTTGTCGATAATTTATCTACTGGACACAAAGATGCAATTCATCCTGATGCAACATTTTATCAAGGTGATATTCGTCATTTAGACTTTTTAAGATCTGTATTTCAAAAAGAGAATATTGATGCCGTCATACATTTTGCTGCCAACTCTCTCGTTGGTGAATCCATGGAACAACCATTAATGTATTTTGATAATAATGTATATGGGACACAGGTTGTACTACAAGCAATGGTTGAATTTAATGTTAAGTATATTGTGTTTTCTTCTACTGCTGCAACATACGGTGAGCCTACTACTGTACCTATTACCGAAACGATGCCGACACAGCCGACAAATACTTATGGCGAAACGAAATTAACAATGGAGAAAATGATGCGCTGGTGCCAAAAGGCTCACGATATCCAGTTTGTTTCTCTTAGATATTTTAATGTTGCCGGTGCTAGAGAAGATGCAAAAATTGGTGAAGATCATGATCCAGAAACTCATTTAATCCCGATTGTATTACAGGTTGCACTTGGAAAACGAGACTTCATCACTATTTTTGGTGATGATTATCCTACAGCTGACGGAACTTGTATCCGCGATTATATTCACGTTGAAGATTTAATCGATGCACATATTAAAGCTGTTCAATATTTAGTGGGTGGTGGAGAAAGTGACATCTTTAACTTAGGAAGCTCGCATGGTTTTTCTGTAAAGGAAATTATTGAAGTTGCACGACAAGTTACTGATCACCCTATCCCAGCTAAAGTAGGCAAAAGAAGAGCTGGTGACCCAAGTACTTTGATTGCCTCTTCAGAGAAAGCGAAACGAATCTTAGGCTGGCAACCTACTCGAACTGAGATTCATCGAATTATTTCAGATGCATGGCGTTTTCATCAACAAAATCCAAATGGATATTAGGGGGAATAAATGATGGTGTACCTATTAATTGAACAATTAATTAGCCAAGTGATTAGTGCTGGTCTAATCAAAGAGCGAGACCGAATTTATTGCCGTAATCAAATACTTGGACTACTAAATATGGAATCCTTTGAAGAGCCGGTGCTCACTAAAACAGACAAAACAATCCCACAGTTGTTAACTGAAATTGTCGAGTACGCTATTACCAAACAAGTCATTACTCGTGCACTAGATGATCGTGATCAGCTTAAAGCACAGATTATGAATGTATTTTTGCCTAGTCCGTCTGCAGTAAATGATCAATTCAACTCACTTTATCAGCAAGATCCGATTAAAGCGACTGACTTTTTCTATCACTTTAGTCAAACATCTCATTACATTCAAACGGAACGGATTGCAAAGAACATTCATTTTCAATCGGATACTGACTATGGTAAAATTGATATTACGATCAATTTATCTAAACCAGAGAAAGACCCACTACAAATTAAGAGAGAACGGGAAATGAAGCAAACAAGCCATTACCCAACTTGCTTACTTTGTAGTGAAAATGAAGGATATGTTGGTAGGATTGGCCATCCAGCACGTTCAAATCACCGTATGATAGACTTGAATTTGCTAGGTGAAGATTGGTATTTTCAATACTCACCGTATCTATATTATCATGAGCATAGTATCGTACTGTGTAAAGAGCATCAGCCAATGGTTATCTCAAAAACTACCTTTGCTCGATTGTTTGCTTTTGTTAAGCAATTCCCACATTACTTTATCGGGTCAAATGCCGATTTACCGATAGTAGGTGGGAGTATTTTAAGCCATGATCACTATCAAGCTGGACATTATACTTTTGGAATGACAGACGCTAAGGATGCTTATCAGTTTAAATTAGATGACTATCCAATGATTGATGCAAGCGTTCTCAACTGGCCAATGTCTGTGATTCGATTACGGGCCCAAGATACTGATCAACTGGTTGAAGCGGGTGGGGAGATTTTAGCCAAGTGGCGTGAATATAGTGATCCGGTTGTTGATCTTGTAGCATTCACGGATAAAACACCACATAATACGATTACACCTATCGCTCAATTTAGAAATGGACGCTATCAACTCGATTTAGTCCTTAGAAATAATCGCACAAGCTCAGAGCATCCAGAAGGTATTTTCCATCCTCATCAAGATGTTCATCACATTAAAAAGGAAAATATCGGTTTAATTGAAGTAATGGGGTTAGCCGTCTTACCTCCTCGCTTGAAAGATGAGCTCAAAGATTTAAAGCATTATTTACTAGGTGAAGCTAATCAAATTGAAGCTTATCATCAACCATGGGCGAATGAAATTAAGCTTGAATATAAACAGTTAACAAGAGATAATATTGATCAAGTTATCGAACAAGAACTATCAAACAAATTTATTAAAATATTAAAGGATTCTGGTATTTTTAAAGATGATAGTCGTGGATGGCAAGCATTTAAGCGCTTTACTTCCTCGCTAAATAAATAATTAAATTCATAGGAGGTCTTTATTATGAACGCAATAACAACACCATTAACAGTTGATGGACAATCGTGGAATGAATATACACTTTCTAATGATAATGGAATGTCTGTATCATTTTTAGATTATGGTGGAGTTATCACTTCAATTATTACACCAGATAAATATGGTAACTATGAAAACGTTGTCTTAGGTTTCGATAACTATAAAGATTATTTGAATAATAGTAACTATTTCGGCGCTTTAATTGGCCGTGTATCTGGAAGAATTGCCAATTCGACTTTTTCACTTAATGGGAAAACTTATGAATTACCAGCAAATGAAGGTAAACATCACTTACATGGTGGACCAGTTGGACTTCACGGTGTTATTTGGCAGGTTGAATTAATTGAAACGGCAACTAGTACAGGTGCTGTTTTATATCACACTAGCCTAGATGGAGATGCAGGTTACCCTGGAACAGTTAAATTCAAAGTATCTTATACTTTAACGAATGATAATGAATTTACAATTGATTACGAAGCTATTTCTGATCAAGATACAATTCTATCATTAACAAACCATTCTTACTTTAACTTAACTGGTAATTTAAAAGACACTGTTTTAAATCACGATTTGAAGATCGATGCTAGTCAATATGTTGAGCTTGATCATGAATTAATTCCAACTGGGCGCTTAGTTCCAGTTGCTGATACTGTATTTGACTTTACTAAAGGACGCAAAATTGCTGACGGCGTTGGCTCAAATGATCCACAAAATAAAATTGCTGGAGACGGGTATGATCATTTCTTCATTTTCAACCATAAAGAAGATGTAAATGTTGAATTATCTGAGGAGACAAGCGGACGTAAGTTAACAGTTAAAACAAACCAACCAGCAATGGTTCTATATACTGGTAATAGCGTTGATGACTCTTGTACTTTAAAAGAACGTCAATCAGTTAAGCACCTTGGTGTTTGCTTAGAGACACAAAGTACACCTGCATCACTTAATTATCCTGGTTTCCCAAGTATTTTGCTAGCTAAAAACGAAACGTACCGTCATACGACGACATTTAAATTTTCAACTTTATAATTAAATAATTTGACTGGAAAAGAAGGTTTAGTAATAAATCTTCTTTTCCTTTATTAAGACTTAAAATAATGCGAGTGAGGTCATCAAATGGCAATTATATTTATTACCGGTATGTCTGGTGTAGGTAAAACAACTACTTTAGAACATCTAGCTTTAGAAGGTTATCATGTCGTTGAGACAGATGTTGGCTATACAGGAGTTATTGAAACAGATCAAGGTACAGAGATTGGTTGGGATGAGGAAAAGATCCAACATCTCATTGATCATTATCAAGATAAAGACCTATTCATTTCTGGTTGTTACGCTAACCAAGGTAAGTTTTATCAGTATTTTGATCAAGTCGTACTCTTCACAGCTGATCTAAATACAATGTTTAAACGGATTGATCAAAGAACGAATAATAATTATGGTAAGACAGAAGCTGATTATACTGCTTATCAGTTTAGCTGGTATTTTATTATTTAATAGTAATAAGAGTCAACCTCTTGCTAGCCAGACCATTGATATTTATCAAAGGACGATTGAAG
>JGI24708J26588_10002109_pt1 | contig 15222 bp, 13 predicted proteins | sample BioPla1DNA2_FD_26588 | JGI IMG/M metagenome (IMG submission 26588) | reverse complement strand
TATTAATTTTAGAAGTCATCAACATAATAATTTCAAAAATTCCTATTGTCGGTATGTTTATATCAGGGATTATAGGTATTCTAATACTTATTCTAGCGATTTATGGCGTCTACATTGCTTTACAGGGAGAAGGAAGGAAATGGCCTCTAGCAGATGATGTACAGATATTAAAATAATAAGAACAAATGTCCCTTGAGTTTTATCATTCAAGGGGATTTTCATATAATAAAAAAAGTATATTAAAGATATATGAATTTTATATGATATTTTAATATATCAGTTGAAAATAATTCTAACATCTGCTATAATTGATATAAAGAAAGGAGGATTTATGAAATATATAGGAGAAGAATGCCCTGTTTGTTCAAAAATCTTTCAAGAAAATGATGATATAGTTGTATGTCCGGATTGTGGTACACCACACCATAGAAGTTGCTGGCAAAAGAATAATGAATGCTTTAATCACAGCAANCATGAAGAGGGCTTTGCTTATTATGTGCAAATCAATGAGCCGCCAAAGCCCAAAGCTCAAAGTNAACATAGCGAGAATAACACTAGCAAGGGACAACCTTTTACTGTTCCTTTTCCCAATTTCGTACATGAAGAAGAAATAAAAATCGACCTTAGTGAAAATTCCTCCGACAAGGTTGAGGAAATAGACGGAATAAAGGTTGAGGATTTTATAAGCTTTGTCGGATTTAGTTCCGTTTATTATTTACCCTTATTCTATAAATTTAGCAAAGGCGAAAAAAAATTCAGCTTCAATTTTTTTGCCGGCTTTATTTATCCTATTAATCAGCTTTATAGAAAGATGAATTTTTTAGGTATAATTTTAAGCGTGATTAATTTACTGCTAAATATTACAAATTTTGGCTTATTCATTTCCAATGATCAATATACAGCTATGCTTAGCTTTTTAAATATGTCTGAAAATAGCTTTATGCTAGCTACTAATTATATAAATATATTTTTAATGGTGATAATATCATTGTTTAACGACAGATTATACTTTTCATTTGTAAAACATAAAATAAGAAGTATACGCAATAGATATACAGATGAGAAGGAATATCGTTCCGAGCTTGTCCGTGCAGGCTCGCCAAGTCTTTTAAAGGCATTTTTAATATACTTTGCAATAAATGTTTTCGGTTTAGCATTGTTAATGCAATTTCTTTAAAATTTTGAGGTGACATATGAAAGTAAAAAAAGCAGTAATTCTCGCTGCAGGCTATGGTACAAGAGTATTGCCTGCTACTAAATCTATGCCAAAGGAAATGCTTACCATAGTGGACAAGCCAGCTATTCAATATATTGTTGAAGAAGTTGTAGACAGCGGCATTACTGAAATTATGATTGTGCTCAGCAGGGGAAAAACAGTGGTTGAAGATCATTTTGATCGCTCTCCATCTTTAGAGGCTGCTTTAGAGAAAAGTGGCAAAGCAGAAGCTTTAGATGNAGTNAAAAAAATCGCTAATCTTGCCGATATTACCTTTGTAAGGCAAAAGGAAATGCTAGGCACTGGAAATGCTGTAATGCACGCTAAGAGCTTTGTAGGAAATGAGCCTTTTGTCGTAATATACGGTGACGATGTAATAATAGGTGAAGATCCGGCTACCAGACAGGTTTGTGCAGCATATGAAAAGTATAATAAAGGCGTAGTCGCTATGAAAGAAGTTCCTACTGAGCTAGTTTTAAAATACTGTACTCTTGATGTTAAGAATATTAAAAACAATCATTATACTATTTCTAATATGATCGAAAAGCCAAAGCTAGAACAAATCATCTCTAATTTTGCTATTTTGGGCAGATGCGTTGTTCCACCGGAAATTTTCGATATATTAAATACTATTCCAAAGGGCAGCGGCGGTGAATATCAGCTGACCGACGCTATGAATGTGCTTGCTAAGCGTGATGGTATGATTGGCGTTGACTTTACAGGCAAAAGATATGATATGGGAAACAAGCTCGGCATAATGCAGGCTATTGTGGAAACTGGCTTAAAGCATGAAGAAATTGGCAATGATTTTAAAGATTATTTAAAAGAAATAGTTAAAGCACTATAATACATAGCGATAATAAAGGGGTTGTTTGAGGTTGTTGGGTTTAATAAAGAAAAACAGCAATCAAATAAAAGAAAAGGGATTAGCTTTATTCCTGTTTTTTGTAATGCTGATAATAAANTCTATTCCNGCGTTATTTTTAGACAACCCTCTTTCATTAGAAGAATATCAAATGCTCTCTGATTCAGCAAGTCTAACCTCATTCAGCTGGAATGGGGTTTTAGATAATTATAGTGGCGGCTATCCGCTTTCAGCTATAATATATGCACCGTTTTTATTTGCTATTTCCGATTCCATAATACTTTATAAAACAATTATTGTTTTAAACGCTGCTATATTATCATTAATAGCACCCATTTCATTTTTTTGTGCGAAACTACTAGATATAAAAAATAATTACACCGCTTTTTTTATAGCACTAGCTGTTGGAATAAATCCAATTTTAATTACTAAATCNTCATTAGTGAGTGGCGATATAGCAGGAATTATTTCAATATGGCTAATATTGTTATTCCTATTAAAAGCTAAAATTGCTAAAACAAAACTTAAAATAATTCTATACTCATTTTTATTAGGAAGCACAGCCAGCATACAAGGCGGATCATTTTATCTTCCTTTTATATATGCTTTAATTTTAATTGTCCTATTTATTTATTTAAAAATATCAAATAAAAAATGTATATTTTCAATTTGGGCTTTTTTAATTGGTTTTGCAGCATTTACAATAACACAAGTTTTTATAGAGCTCTTTATTTTATCAATTTTTAATAAAACAAATTTAAATATTTTTGATTATAATATATTTAATTCGTGGTTTGATATGATAAAGCCTCAGCACTTTTATTTTTCAGGTATTTTTTCAAGGCTTTTTTACATTATTAGTGTCAGCTTTGGTTTTGCTGCGATAGCTATTACAGCAGCAATTGTCGCTATTTACAAATACCTCAAAAAAAGCGAAAATCAAAAAAAATCAGAAAATATTTTTATACTTTCGTTCTTCTTGCTGATAGGATTAATTGGTACAATAACATCTGCACAAGCAGATTTAATTTCGATATCAGAGCTTTCAAAAATCACTGATAGCTTTATTCCATTTATAATTTTCTTTGGATTAATTTATTTATTTAATTTCGATTTTAATTCTAGAAAGATTATTCTATCTATTTTTATTTCTATATATTTAATAAGTGCTTTTTATTTCATTGTTTATCCAATAATAAATATTAATGATTTTTATCCGCAAATAAACCATGGTATAAATTTATTTTTAAATAAAAATAATAATTTATTTACATTGGACAGCTACTCAATTCTTAAAATTATTTCGATTATATTAACGATTTTTATAATTATTTTGGCGGCGTCCTTTTGCGGCAAGAAAAATAAATCAAAATATTTTGCATCAGGCTTTATATTATTATTTATAATTTCATCTGCCTTTTCTGCAAATATATATTTTTCTTCTGCGAATGAAATTTTCAATGAAGAAATAGCTTCAGTAAAAAATGTTTCTTCATCTGTATTTAACGAAAACGGAGCGCCAAAGATTTCGCTTTATGGCTTGACAGATAAGCAGAGTGCTTACTTACAGTTTAAAAACAGAAAAGTCAAGTTCTATAATTATCAGTCTTTAAGCGAAATTCCATCTGAAACATTAGTTGTTATGTCAAAATACGAGCCAACAACTGAGCTTTTAAATGGAAGAGTATTTAAAATAGGAGAGGCAGATGATATATTCATTTACGCCTATGGGGAGCAAGCGATTAATTATGCTATATCTAAAAATATTATTGAGGAGTGGGAATTAAGTGAAAGCGATGATGCTTTAGCTTAATCAAAGGAGTTTATGGAGAATTTTATCATTGGAAATTACAAATTATACGTTTCTGAGGATCACAGATTTGGAACTGACGCTTTTTTACTGTCGTATTTTTCTAAGGTTAAAAAAGATTCGGTAGTATGCGACTTATGTACTGGATGTGGAATTATCCCTATTCTTATTATGAAAAACTTTTCGCCTAGTATAATTTATGCAGTTGATATTCAAAAAGAAGCCATTGAGCTGCTTGAAAAAACTGTTAAAGAAAATGAATTGGAAAATATTATCGCTCCTATTTGTGCTGATTTAAAGACTGTATCACAAATACCTAGTGGCAGCGTTGACTTTGTTACTGTAAATCCACCGTATATGATTAACGGCTCGGGGCATGAAAAGCTTTCAAAGGCTCAAGCAATTGCTCGCCATGAAATCATGTGCAATGTTGATGATATTTGCAAAACAGCCTCCCGTTTGTTAACCTATGGAGGGTATTTAAAAATGTGTCAACGCCCTGATAGAATTGCTGATGTTATCTCGTCTATGAGAAATCATGGTATAGAGCCAAAAAGCATCACTCTTGTACATAATAATCCTAATGAAAAACCATGGCTTTTACTAATCAGCGGTAAAAAGGGTGGAAAATCAGGAGTACAAATTGAAAAACCTATGATTTTAAGAAAAGATGATAAGCAATACACAGAGGAATTTACAAAAATATATGAGTAAATTATTTTTAGTTGGAACTCCAATAGGAAATCTTGACGATATAAGCCAAAGAGCTTTAACCACCTTATCCGAGGTTGACTTTATCATAGCAGAAGATACTCGTGTTTCATCTAAGCTGCTTGCTCATTTTGACATAAAAAAGCCTTTGGTTAGCTCTCATAAATATTCCGAAAGCAGGAAATCGGATAGTATAATAAATAGAATATTATCGGGTGAAACTGCTGCACTTATTACCGATGCTGGTATGCCGTGCATTTCAGACCCTGGGGAAATTATGGCTAGAAAATGCATTGATGCAGGGATTGAGGTTGTTGCTATACCCGGTCCTGTTGCTGCAATTACAGCCTTAGCTATATCGGGCTTACCAACAGATAAATTTATTTTTGAAGGTTTTTTACCTCAAAATAAATCTCAAAGGCGAAAAAGGCTGCAAGAATTAGCTGAATTAAATTGCACAATCATTTTTTACGAATCGCCTCATAGATTTTTGGAATGTATAGCTGATTTAAAGGATATAATGGGTAACAGACAAGCGAGCGTAAGCCGTGAGCTAACAAAGCTCTATGAGCAAACTATACGTGGAAATTTAGAATATATATGCTCTTATTTTACAGAAAATCCGCCAAAGGGAGAAATAGTAATAACCTTAGATGGCGCTAAGCCAAATGAAGAACAAGCAGATATTAAAGAATTGGCAAAAAATGCTTTAAAGCTATCACAAACAGGTATGAAATTATCCGAGGCTTGTAAAATCAGCAGCAAAAACACCAGCTTTTCAAAATCAGATGTATATAATTATTTAATTAAACATATGGAGGAGAATCATGAACAATAAGCTAAAACTTATAATCGCAATTTCAGGTGGACTAGTAGTACTAACTGCTGCTGTAATATTTATTTTCGCAAAACTTTCCTCTTATCTAATTAGAGATAAATGGAAAGATTATGATGAATGTGGCTTTTAAACTCACAAAAAAGTAGCATAGGAAAAACCTATGCTACTTTTTTTATTCACTTTCACACTTTGCACTAGCTTTTACTTCTTCCTCTAAATTAGATGGTAGCTGCTCATACCTTGAAAATTCTGATGTAAAGCTGCCCATACCTGCTGTAATTTGCCTAATTACCAGAGCAAAGTCAGTGGCTTCTCTAACAGGAATATCCGCAACTATTTCAGTCATGCCCTCCTCTTCTTCTGAAGGGCTCATTCCAAGCACACTGCCACGACGCTTATTAATAAGTCCAATTATATCACCTGTATTTTTATCTTCAACAAGAATTTTATAGGTATTAATTGGTTCTAAAATACATGGGTTTCCTTGTTTCATTCCTTCTTTAAAAGCTAATGCTGCTGCAAGCTTAAATGCCATTTCCGAGCTATCAACCGCATGGTAAGAGCCATCAAACAGCGTAGCCTTAAGCCTTACAACTGGGTATCCAAGTATAACACCCTTCATAACACTTTCCTGAAGCCCTTTTTCCACTGCTGGAAAATAATTTTTAGGAACAGAGCCGCCAAAAACACGCTCTTCAAAAATCAATTCATCACTGTCATGAGGCTCAAACTCTATTTTAACATGACCATATTGACCATGGCCACCAGATTGTTTTTTATGCTTGCCTTCAACAGATACCTTCTTACGAATTGCCTCTCTATAAGCAATAATAGGCTCTGATAATTCAACCTCAACACCAAACTTTGTTTTCAGCTTAGATAAAGCTACATCAAGATGCTGTTCGCCCAGACCGCCGATAATCTGCTCCCTTGTTTCCGCATTATGAGTATAGGAAAGTGTCTTATCCTCTTCAAGCAGACGCTGTATTCCTGATGAAATCTTACTTTCATCGCCTTTCCCCTTTGCCCTTACAGCCATGAAATAACATGGTACAGGGAATTTTATAGGTGAAAATGCCACTACTTCTTTTGCATCACAAAGTGTATCGGAAGTATTTGCATTAAGCTTGGTCAAGGCTATAATATCCCCTGCTTTGGCTTCAGAAATCTCTTCCTGCTTTTTACCCTTTAGTGTAAGTAGCTTTCCAAATCTTTCAATTTCATTTGTGCTTGCATTTACAGGTTCAGTCTTTGAATTTATACTACCTTGAACAATTTTCACAAAGCTCATTTTACCAATAAACGGGTCTGCAATCGTCTTAAATACATATGCTTTTAAAGCCTTGTCCTCTTCGTATTGATAAATCCTTTCGCCATCTTTAAAGGGTCTTTCAGCTGGAGAAGGCAACATATTAATAATAATTTCAAGCAAGCTGTCAACACTCGCCAAAGTATCATTAGAACAGCAAACCAGAGGTGAAATGCTTCCGTTTGCCACACCGGTATGAAGCCCCTTAACAAGCTCCTCCTGAGTGAACTCCTCCCCTTCAAAAAACTTTTCCATAAGCTCTTCATCTGTTTCAGCGACAGCCTCAGCCATAGCAGCACGTAAGCCAGCGATTCTATTTTCAGAGGCAGGCATTTCAACCTCAGTAGGATTACCCTTTTCATCGTATGTATATGCCTTTAATTCAATTAAATTAATATAGCTTTCTACCGTACCATATTTATCAAAAGGCACGATTACTGGACAAACACTTGGGCCAAACTGCGTTTTAAGCTGAGTAAGAACATTATAAAAATCAGAATGTTCCTCCTCCATTTTTGTGACAACAAACATTGTTGCCTTATTATTCTTTATAGCCTCACGATAAGCTTTTATAGTGCCAACTTCAACGCCGTCCTTTGCAGGAACAGTAATAAGCACAGTTTCAGCAGCCTTTATTCCCTCAAAAAATCCACCTATAAAATCAAATTGGCCAGGAGTATCAATAATATTTATCTTTACATCCTTATAAACAGTAGATGCAAGAGCCGTATTAAGACTAATTTTCCTTTTTACTTCTTCGGGATCATAATCCATAACTGTATTTCCATCAGTTGTCTTTCCCATACGGTCAGTGGCACCGCTCTTAAACAACAAAGCCTCTGCCAATGCGGTTTTTCCGCTCGATCCATGCCCTGCTAGGGCAATATTTCTTATATTTTTACAAGAATAGCTTTTCATATAATCCCCCTGTATTATTAATCAGTTTATAAAAACCGTCATATAAAATTATACTATAAGCAGGTTTATTTTTCAAGAGCATTTTAAGCGTTTTTAAATAATTGATGTATAATTTTTATAATTATTTTTGGTTATTATGCATAAAAATATATATTTAGACATGATGTTGTTGTATTTGACAAAGTATATTTTCACAATTATTTTTGACAATGTAATTAATCTGTTATTATTTTATCTATATTGAAACTTTATTGAAACGGAATTGAAATTGACAATTGGTGAGATATACATTATACTAAAAATATGTTATTTATGTAAAATAGAATGTCGAAGAATATAAGAGTGGAGGGACGATTTGCCTATCATCAATCAAACTAATAAAAAAGAATTAGAGAAATTTGAAAACTTTTTATCAAATGCAAGATATACAAGCTTAACGCAAAGCCCTTTGTGGACGGAAATAAAAAGTAATTNGTTTAAGGAATATGTTTATATTGAAAAAAACAGTGAAATAGTAATGGCAGCAACTGTTCTTTTCAGAAAAATTCCGATTATTAATTCATATTATGCTTTTGTATCAGATGGNCCTGCAATGAATGAGTTTAAAATTGAATGGTTTANTGAGCTGGTTGACGAAATAATGCTTNTACATAAAAAATATAATTTTTTTGTTTTAAAATTCAATCCTTTAATTAAATATGAAGAAAATCTTGCAAAAATCATTACTGAGCATGGCTACAAGCTTATATCTCGTGAAACTGATAATCATGACACAATTCGCTCACGGTATAATTTTGTTATGAATCTCAAAAATGAGACTGAGGATTCTATCTTTGACAGCTTTGCCTCTAAGACAAGATATAATATTAGGCTTGCTAAAAGGAAGGGTGTGGAAATTCACTATTCAAGAAGCGAAGAAGATTTACAGGCATTTTATAAAATATATATCGACACTACAACAAGGCATAAAATAGGTAGTAGGAGCTATTCTTATTTCAAGAAAATGCTAAATACCTTTCCTGCAAATGATATACGGATATATATAGCTACATATATGGACGAGCCGATTAGCGGAGCTGTTACTATACATTATGGCGGCATAATGACATATCTATATGGCGCAAGCAGCAACGAGTACAGAAATACTATGCCAAACTATATTATGCAATGGGAAATGATAAAGTGGGCAATAGAAAAGAAATGCCATAGCTATAATATGNCGGGAGTATATACCTTAGATAATTCCGATGGACTATATCGATTTAAATCCGGATTTTGCAGAAAAGACGGCGTTTTAGAATANATTGGTGAAATTGATGTAATTACAAATAAGCTTTTATACAATATTATTCGTGTGTCGATACCTAAGGTAAAAAAATCACATATACTGAAATTTGAAAAAATAAATAATTTAAATAATAAATATTTATACAAAAACGAAGGTGAAATTTTGCCATTAAAATAATTTGTTTTTGTAAGCCAAACATTAATTTAATATTAAATTCCCCCTATTTCTTTATGAAACAGGGGGATTAAATTTTTATTATTATCATTAATATTTCTTAGAAAATGTTTTTTAGTTTTGCTAAAATAATTATTAATAATTAATTATTCCAAATATATATTATAAACCAAAGCAATTATGATAATTTACTTTTTATGTCTTATGATTTTTTGATGAAATTTGTAAAATAATATTGGCTTTTTTAATGATTTGTGTTATAATAAATATTGTATATAATGAATAGGAGAATATATGGAAAATATCCCAGAAGAAAAAATAATTAGTGGCAAAAATTCAGTGCTAGAGCTTTTGCTCTCCGGAAAAGAAATTGATACTCTTTTTATTTCATCTGTTGATGAAAATAAAAAGATTTTTGCCCTTGCCAAAAAGAATAAAATTTTAATTAAAGAAGTTTCACGTGAAAAGCTAAATTCACTTGCAGGAGAAAAAAATCAAGGTGTTGTTGCTATTATTTCACCTTTTAAGTACTGCAGTGTTGATGATATTTTAAAAAATGCTGAGCAAAAATCACATCAGCCTTTTATAATTATAGCAGATTGCATCGAAGACCCTCATAACCTTGGTGCTATTATTAGAACTGCCGAGGCGGGTGGTGCAGATGGTGTGATTATCCCTAAAAGGAGAAGTGCGGCATTAAATGCCACTGTATATAAAACTTCAGCCGGTGCTGTTAGCTGGATGAAGGTAGCGAGAGTAACAAATTTAAATGAAACTATAAAATATTTAAAGAGTAAAAACATATGGGTATATGGAGCTGAGGCTGATGGCGACAGCGTTTATCATACTAACTTATCNGGTGCAGTCGCTTTAGTGATTGGTAGTGAGGGAAAGGGATTAAGTCCACTTGTAAGAAAAAATTGTGATAAAATTTTATCCTTGCCCATGCTGGGAAATATNAATTCCTTAAACGCTTCTGTCAGTGCAGGTATTCTAATATATGAGGTTGTTAAAAGCAGAATGACTAAATAGGAGGACTAAAATGTCGGATAATAAATTTTCAATTGATGATATTTTGTCAGAATATTCAAAAAGCAGAAATAAAGCAGCAGATAATAATGAAAAAAACGAACTGAAAGACATTAGTATCACAGGCATTATAGATGAGGATGAAATACAGAAATCACTTGATAATTCTCAAAGTAAAAAAAAGGGTATAAGAGCCAGACAACGTCAAAAAACAGAAGAAATGACAATTGAAAACTTTATGGGTATAAAGTTATCTAAAAANAAGTCTGAAAATAAATCCCTTGAAAAAATAGATATATTCCAAGGAAATGAAAATGATATTACCCCACAGCAAAAGCGACAGGTTGAAAAAATTAAAAAAATTGAAGCTATTAACAAAGCCTTAAAACGTAAAATATCTGACGATACTTTATCAGAAGATGAATTTATCTCTGAGGTTAATCCTATTGAAAAGCGTAAAGAAAAAAGCGAGTTGGATTTTTCTCTTCCTCCAAAAGAGAAAACTATAAATGTAGATGATATTTTAACAGATAATGACGATGGAACAAAGAAAAAAGAAATAAATAATTTTAATGATGAAAATCCACTTTTTATAAAAAATAATTTTAGGCAAAAAGAGGACTTTTCCGAACAAAAATTAATAGACACTCTAAATCAAAGACTTGTAAATCCATCTTTAGTAAAGAAAAGTGCTACAATTTCCATTCCCGATGAAAATGGCGTAGACTTACCACCAAAAGCACTTAATATCGATTATGAAAAACAAATCTTAAACGACACAAGCACAATACAGCTTCTTCAAACTGAAGAAAAGCTAATGCAAGCTAAAACACTAGAAGAAAATAAAAAGAAAAAAATAAGAGATTTTGTGCTTGAAAATGGTGAAGATGATATCGAGCAGGACGTAGACTCGGAAGAATTGCATGAGCTTTCAGATGATGATTCCGATGTAATTTTATCCCGTTTAATTTACGCTAAAAAAGGGTTAACAATAAGAGCAGTTGTTATGTTCTTATTATCTGCATGTGCTATTTTAATCAGTATATTAAATGATTTTAAAGTAGAAATGCCTTTTGAATTTATGAGTAAGCTGGAAAACTCTGAAGGATATTTGTATATGTTTTTAGGGTTTGCTCTAGCAAGCTATATGGTTTGCAGCACGTCAATAAATAATGGAATAGTAAAACTTTTTACCTTAAAGGGTGATTCAGACAGCATTGCTGCCTTAAGCTTTGCAGTATCCACTATTGGTATTATTATCCAGATTATGAATAAGGATTATCTAAGCGGCGGGATGACTCATATTTATATATCAGTATCGTTGCTTGCACTGTTTTTTAATACAATCGGAAAGCTATTAATGATAAAAACAGCACTTAAAAACTTTCAGTTTGTAGCGGGAGATACTCATAAGTATTTTATTGAGGCTGTTAATGATGAAGATGCTGATGATATTGCAAAGGGCAGTGTTGTTGGCGTACCGCATTTAGCAGTAATGCGTAAAACTGAATATTTGTGCGACTTTTTACAATCCTCATATTGCTATGACAGAGCGGACAAGCTGTCAAGGGTTATTTCTCCTGCTGTTTTAATAATAGGCCTTTTGACAGGCGTGCTTGCCTTACTCAGTAATGTTCCTCCAACGCTTATGAGTGATAAGCTGTACTGGGCATCTACTGTTGCTAATGCTTTTGTGGTTTGTGCCACACCTTTTTCAATGGTTATGTTAATATCACTTCCTTTATATAATATTTCGAAAACCATACCAAAATCAAATGCCGCCATCCTAGGATATAACTGTATTGAAGAATATTCTCATATCAATAGCATTGCTGTTGACGCAGCTACAATATTCCCATCGGGCAGTGTTGTTTTTAAAAACTTAAAGCGTTGCCAAAAGAAAAAATCAAGTACGTATGTTGAGGTTGATGAAGCTATTTTAGTTGCTGCAAGCCTAGCTATTAGAGCGAAAAGCGTTTTATCTCCTATGTTTTATGATATGATAGGCGGTAAAAATGAATTGTTGCACAAGATAAGCGGAATAGTGATTGAAGAAGGCGGCGGAATAATGGGCTGGCTTGGAAACAAGCGTATTATGCTAGGAAACAGAAATCAGATGAAGCACCATCAAATCAGCCTTCCTTCAGTTGAAAAGGAAAAACAGTACAGCAAAGGAAATGAAACAATTTATCTTGCTATATCAGGTGAAGCTGTTACGATGTTTTTTGTTGAGTTTATAGCAAATCCTGAGATAAAGAGATATGTTCAAATAATGGAAATCCGTGATATGGGTCTTGTAATACGTGCTATGGATAGCTTTATCACAAGTGAATATATTGCTGAGCTTTTTGAGGTCGAACCTTCTATGATTAGGATTTTACCAAAATCAATAAATGATAAATTTGACAATTGCACGGCATATTCTTCAAAAGGACGTGCGGCTCTTTCATGTAACGGTACATTTACAGCCTTCGCACAAGCTATTTTAGGGGTAAAGACCGTTGAAAAAAATATAAACTATGGTACAATTATGCTGCTGGCTTCAACTGTATTGGGTGCGTTGTTGGTGATGATTTTCGGGTTATTTATTCGCTATGATTTATTAACAGTGACAAACATTTTATTGTTTAATATAATCACCACTGCGCTAGTTATTACCAGTCAACATATTGATAGAACAAAATAAGAAGGTAGAAAAATGCTAACATTGGATAAGATTTACCATGCCGCCTTTGTTTTAAGGGAAATAATCCGACCAACGGATATTATTGAAGCACCGGGTATTTCAGAAAAGGGAAAAATATTTTTAAAAACTGAAAACTTACAAATTACAGGTTCTTTTAAGGTAAGAGGTTCTTATTACAAAATTTCAAGATTAAGTGATGAAGAAAAAGCAAAGGGTGTAATAGCCTGCTCAGCGGGAAATCATGCACAAGGAGTAGCACTAGCTGCCACAAAAAGTAATATCCCATCACTTATTTGTTTACCCGATGGTGCGCCTATTTCAAAGGTTGAAGCAACGAAAGCATATGGTGCTAAAGTAAAGCTTGTTCCAGGTGTTTATGATGATGCTTATAAAGAGGCATTAAGGCTAAAGGAGGAGCATGGATATGCCTTTATCCATCCCTTTGATGATGAGGATGTCATAGCTGGACAAGGTACGATAGGACTAGAGCTTTTAGAACAGTTACCCGAGGTTGATGCTGTTGTAATACCGATTGGCGGAGGAGGTTTAGCATCAGGTGTTGCTTATGCCTTAAAAGCTTTAAAGCCCGAAATCAAGGTCTATGGTGTACAAGCAAGTGGAGCTGCTTGTATGCTTAAATCTTTTCACAATAAAAAGATTGAGTGTCTTGATTGTGTTAATACTATTGCTGATGGGATAGCTGTAAAAGAGCCTGGAAAGCTGACTTATGAGCTTTGTGGCAAATATCTAGATGATATTGTATCTGTCACTGATGAAGAAATATCAACTGCTATTCTTAAATTAATTGAATCAAGAAAGCTTATTACAGAAGGTGCAGGTGCTGCTTCAGTAGCGGCAGTAATGTTTGACAAGCTGCCAATAGAAGGCAAAAATGTTGTATGTATTTTAAGCGGTGGTAACATTGATGTTACGATTCTTTCCAGAGTGATTAAACGAGGGCTGCTTAAAACAGGGCGAACACATTCACTTATTATTGAGCTTACGGATAAGCCTGGACAGCTTAAGGCTGTATCCACGATAATTGCTGATTTAGGGGCAAATGTTACTTCTGTTAGACATGATAAGGTTGGAGAGCATCTTGATATTAATGGTTGCTATTTAAAAATAGGCATGGAAACAAGAGATTTTGCACATATTGAGCAGATTGAAAACGCTTTGCGAAAAAACGGTTATAATTTAATATAAAGGGGAATAAGAATGGATAAGATTTTTACAAATGACGCACCTCAAGCTATCGGTCCGTATTCACAGGCTATAAAAATTGACAAGCTTGTTTTTACCTCGGGACAAATACCTATCAATCCTGAAACAGGTGAAATTAAAGGCGATAATATTGCTGAACAAACTGAGCAGGTAATGAAAAATTTAGGTGCTGTTTTAAAAGCTGCAGGAACTAATTATAAAAATGCGATAAAAACAACTTGTTTTTTAGCTGATATGAGCGATTTTACAAGCTTTAATGAAGTATATGGGAAATATTTCACCGAAAAGCCAGCACGTTCATGCGTGGCTGTGAAAACCTTGCCTAAAAATGTATTAGTAGAGGTTGAAGTGATTGCTGCTATCGTGTGATTTATTTTAAAAAACGAAGGTTTTGTGATTGTTTGATTTATTACTTTTCCTAAAAGTAACAAAACGATGATTTATTTTAAAGGATTTGTGCTTGTTTTATTTTTACTTCTCCAAAAAGCACAAAGTAACATCTCGCCGTGTGGCGATTGTCTGAGTTTTTTCGCCACTTTATCATAGCGAATGAGATCAAACGCTCTGCGTTTGTGCTTTTCTAAAGACTCCACAACTCCCTTTGTACTTTTTTAGCGAAAAAAGGCTGAATTGAAACGATAATTGTCCAAAAATAAAAAAGTGTTCCATTATTCGGAATAACCTGATATAATGCTTTTGAACAGAAAACAAATCAGGAGATTCACAAAATTATGGAACAATTTAATTATACCACAAAAAAGAAAAAATACAAGCACATTTTGCGAGATGACAGATATGTTATTGAACAAATGCTTAATGCAGGTAAGAAAATGTCAGATATAATCGATGTTATCGGCTGTTCNGAGAAAACATTGAAAAGAGAAATTAAACGTGGAANATGGGAATATTTAGATGGAAGCACTTATGAAATTAAACCTAAATATTCGTGGGATGCGGCACAACGAAAAAACGATGAAAAGTAAACGGCATAATTCGAAGGTTCTTTACTAAAGGCACTGATTTTAGAAAAATCAGCCTAAAGCGAATTCAATATGTTGAAGACTGGATAAACAACTATCCAAGGAAAATTTTAGGTGGTATTAGTGCAAACTTGATGGCAGAACAAATATGCCCTCTTAGGGGCTAATCGCCCC
>JGI24708J26588_10002105_pt1 | contig 15240 bp, 12 predicted proteins | sample BioPla1DNA2_FD_26588 | JGI IMG/M metagenome (IMG submission 26588) | reverse complement strand
AAAATCATGGAAAATGAATGATGGAAAGAGGCTGAAATAATAAAAAGCTGATGACTGTCAATAATATAATTGCAGAAATCATCAGCTGAATTCGTAATTAGCCTTCTATTCTATCTCTATTTCCTTAGGATTCTCAGATGTTTTAAGATCGAATTAATCTTGTGATTCTTCTTCTAATTGGTCTTGCGTTTCTTCCTCCGATTATTACTCAGATTATTCCTATAATTGTTACTCAGATTACTCCTCTGATTGTTCCTCCGATTGTTCCTCTAATTGTACCTCCGATTTTCCTCTAATTTGATCCTCCGATTTTTCTCTAATTTGATCCTCCGATTTTTCTCTAACTTGTTCCTCCGATTTTTCTCTAATTTGTTCCTCCGATTTTCCCACCGTTTCATGTTCCGGTTGTTTCTCCGATATAAGCTTTAATTGTTTCTCCGGTATGGGCTTCGATTTGTGTTCCAAATTTAGCATAATCACCTTGTCATCTTCTAGAAGTAAAGTATCACCGGTGGGAACAATAACATCGCTACCCTCACGCTGTAACATTATGATTAGTCGATCATGTTGCAAATCCAAGTCTTTTATGTGTTTATTAACCCAATCGTGACCTTTGGGAATGGTAAATTCAATTAGATCCTGACCGGTTTCATCAAAATGAATTTCACCACCTAAGACAATGATGTCATTTTCCTCTATGGTTACATGTCCTCTAGGAACAATAGTTTCACCATTTCGCTCTATTTTAGCTACAATAAAGTCAAAGGTTAAATTCAAATCTTTCACTTGCTTACCAATGATATTACTATTCTTGTGAACTCTAGTTTCTAAGAAACCAATCTCTGCTTTGGTTTGGTAGTAGTTGAAAGTCTTTAAAACCGTGTCGTTGGGATCTAGCATTTTCCATTTTCTAGCCAAAGGAGGCATTAAGGAACCTTGCACCAAGGAAGAAAATACACAGATACCAAATACAATATGATAAATGTCTACCGAATAACTGGTATCTCCATTGATCGCCATAATGGCAAAGGCAATCGCTGCTGCACCTCGAACTCCCGCAAGAGAAATCATGTTGAGTTGATTACGTTTCAGGCGAAAGGGTAACATGAGTCCATAAACGGATACTGGACGGGCAACAATAGCCATAAATGCAAAGATAGCGAAGGATATTGGTAGTGTGTAAATGAATTTTGAAAAATCGGATAAAAGACCCAAAATAAAGAAGAGACCTATCTGTAAAATTTGGGTAAATCCATCAAAGAAAAATACAATATCACGCTTCCCTTTGAATTCCATATTTCCAAGATAAATACCTAAAATGTAGAGTGCCAGATAACCGTTACCACGGAGAAAATCTGTTGCGGAAAAGGTAATCAGCATGGCCGCTACCATAAAGACAGCATAAAGCCCGTCTGCTTCAATAGGAAGTATTTTAACTAACTTTCCAATGAAATATGCAAAAATAAACCCCATAGCAATTCCAAGGGCTATCTGGGATAAAATCATTAGGGGAGCAGATACTTTAGATCCTATAATTAATGATAAGAATACCATAGTCATTGTATAGGCACTAGGGTCGTTGGATCCACTTTCCAGTTCAAGTAAAGGCGCTGTATTGTATTTTAAATTCAGATTTTTTGAACGTAGAATATTGGAAACACTGGCATAATCAGTCGAGCCGACAATCGAACCAATAAGCATACCCTCCAGTAAATCAAATCCTAATACAAAATGTAAAAACAAACCAGTAATTAAGGCTGTAACAGCAACACCAAGGGAACTAAGAACAATTGCTTCTTTGGCAACCGGCTTTGCCATATTCCAATTGGTTCCAAATCCACCGTAAAACATGATAACCATGAGCGATACAGTAGCAAAGTTATATGAAAATTCGTAATTCTCAAACTCGATACCTATGGCTCCAAAGGCCATTCCAAGTACAATAAACAATAATAAGGCAGGTATCCCACGCTTATTAGAAAGATGTATGGCAAAAAGTGCAAGAATAAAGATAATACCTATAAGTAAATACTGCATAAAATACTTTTCCTTTCTGTCATAAAAAAATTAATGGCAAATATGTATCAATTACCATCATTGAGTAATGATATATTAACATATTTTTATCTATTTGGTTAGCCTATTCATAATTATTTTATCAAATTAATCGAAAATTTATATAAAATTGTAAAGTTTTCGCTGGATAAAACTCTTTTCAAATGTTTTTTTGCCCCCTATCATTTTCATTTTATAAAATCCCATCATATCTGCGAAAGCCCAACCAATAGGAATTGCCCACCATATGCCAATAAGGCCTAGTGAGGGTACTGCGGACAGTGAATAAGCTAAAACCACCCTAGTTCCAAGACTTATGACCGTAAGGATGATAGACATTCCCGGCTTTCCGATACCTCTATATAATCCATATAACATAAATAGATAGCCAATCAAGCAATAAAAGCTTGCTACTATATATAAATATTGTGTGCCTATTTGAAGAATTTCCGTTTCGCTTGACTTAATAAATATTCCCATTAGGGGTTTCGCAAATAGTATGATTAAGGCCGAAACCACCAGACCATAAATGGTAATAATTTTTATTGCCGAACGAATTCCAGTTCTTATACGTTCCGGTTTCTTGGCGCCATGATTCTGGGCGATAAAGATAGAAAATGCATTACCCAATTCCTGCTCAGGTAAATAGGCAAAACTTTCAATTTTCACTACTGCAGCAAAAGCAGCCATAGCGGATACCCCAAAACTATTGACTAATCCCTGTATCATTAGGATGCCAAAATTCATAACCGATTGTTGGATACTGGAAAGTATGGAGTTATTGCCTATCATTTTAACAATCTTCATATCCATTTGAAAATGCCTGCGCTTCAGACGAATAATCGGAACATTTTTAATGCAATAGAGGGCTAATCCTATGGCAGAAATGGCTTGGGCAATAATTGTCGCATAAGCGGCTCCAGCAACTCCCATGTTAAAGGGAACTATAAAAACAATATCCAATACAATGTTAATTATGGCAGATATTATAAGGAAAANCAGTGGTGTCAATGTGTTACCCAAACTGCGCAAAATAGCAGCAAAAAAGTTATAAGCNGAGGTAAAGATAATACCATAGAANATNATTTGTAAATATGTCTTTGTATCTGCCAATACTTCTTGAGGAATTCTAAGAAAAACCAAAATNTNATCAATAAAAAAAAGTGCCAGAAAATTAATTAGCAAGGTAAGTGCTCCAATTAAGCAGGAAGAAACAAAGAAACTATTTTTTAATTGATCCGTTTCTTTTGCACCATACAAAATTGAAAACACAGTACTGCTACCCATGCATAATCCCAAAATTATAGAATTTAATAAGACCATAACCGAAAATGAACTCCCCACTGCAGCCANGGCATTGGNACCAATAAATCGACTCACTATAATTGTATCTGCAACATTATATAATTGTTGAAACAAATTCCCAATAATCATGGGAAGCACTAGTTTTAATATTGATTTTGTTTCATTCCCTACCGTTAAATCGTATGTTTTTGACATCCTTATCCACCTTGTAAGTAATTTTAATGCGTAATCTTAAGTAACTTTGTTGAAAAATATTAATAGTATCTTAATGAGAAATCTTATGTAACTTTGTGGAAAAAACATAAAACGAAAGTTGAAAATTCTAGCTTAACTCATATAAGAACTTTTATGATATCATCGCACATAAAAGTTGTCAAACCTTATAGTCCCTCTAGTTCTCCAGTAACTGGAAGGCTCTTTCCCTATGATAACAACTCAACTGAATATAGTTCAACGAAAAGGAGCTTCTGCTCCATAGCTTATTTCGCTATTTTGCAAAAGCCCCTTTCTCTATACTTTAATCATACCTTCACAAGTTTAAGATATCAGAATCTCCATCGTTAAAGCTTGATTTTTTTCTTGTGATTTATTTTATGATTTATTGTCTGCTTTCTCGTAACGAAAGCCACTAATCCAAATCCAACCATAAGGATGCCCCAATAAAATGCCATATTACTTTCCCCAGTTTTAGGTGCCTCACCCTGATGAATATTCCCATCTATGCTGGAACTAGTACCGTCAGCCTTCTCACCAGCGATAGACAACTCAAAGATGGATGCTGTAACATATTTTGCTGTATCTGAATAGTGGCTACAGCTGAGAACTTCAACCAATACATATCTAGCTTTCTGACCAGATAATTTTATTGTTGACTGTTAATTACAGCCAGCTAATTATTTCACCAATTTTTCTTCCCATTCCGCTTCTTTAAATCCTACGATTACCATTTCCTCCTTCACTACCAAAGGGCGCTTGACCAGCATTCCATTGGAAGCTAAGAGCTGTAGTTGTTCCTCTTCATTTAAGCTAGGCAACTTATCCTTTAAGTTCATTTCCTTATAGAGTATACCACTTGTATTAAAGAATCTTTTTAAGGGCAAACCGCTTTTCTGGTACCAGGCCTTTAATTCATCATAGGTGGGATGCTCTTCCAAAATATGTCGGTTTGCATATTCCAAGCCATGATCATCCAACCATTTCTTAGCTTTTTTACAAGTTGAGCACTTGGGGTATTGTATAAATAACATCTAATATTAACCTCCTCAATCAATTATAAATTACTTTTCATTAACCAACTTACCAGTCATATGTTCAATGTCAATGGCAAAAAGCTGAACCCTATCAATGCCGCGTACCAATTCTATTTCTGCCTCTTCCTTAGTTGGATAATATTTCAAAGCTAGCTGACGCACCCGATCCTCGGTCACTTCTCTATCTTGAATAAGCTTTGCTCTACCAAATACTATGACACTGCTTACATTCCACTCCCAGCACCCTTCTTTCTTAAAGCCTTTATTCCAAGTGGTGAAGCAGACCTTATCACAATGCGTTATAGCATCAACCTTATGGCCTTCCTTAGCTCCATGAAAATAAATACGATGATCCTTTTCATCATAGTAAAAATTTATTGGAAGAGAATATGGATATCCATGATCCCCAATGACGGAAAAGGTTCCTCTTTTCGCTTCTGCTAATATTTTCTTGCATTCTTCCTCAGAAATAGCCTGCTTAAATCTTCTCATTTTACGAAACATTTTTTTCCTCCTTACAATTCATTTTACTATTGTTTTCAATTCTTAATAAATCATTTTTACTTCCTTGCGATTCTTTTTTCTATTGTTTTCAATTCTTAATTAATCATATTTACTTCCATGTACTTCATTTTTCTATTCTTTTCAATTCTTAATAAATCATTTTTACTTCCTTGCAATTTATTTTATGATTTTTTTACTTCCTTACAACTTCTCATATCACTAGAACCTTCTCTTTCTTTATACAGAAAAGAGAAAAATAAATTATTTTATGAACTTTTCTGGTTAATTAATCTTTTTGGCTTCGGTTATATAAAAGCCAACGCTCTTTTGTTAAATAATTTGTATGCCCAGTGCGTGTTTCTCCTAAGAGTGGAACTTCCAGTCCTTCTATCGTATGTAGATAAACAAAACCACACTTTTCCTGAACCCGTTTTGATTTTTCATTACCATCATAGTAGCCACACCAGATGGTTTTCATTCCAAGATCTTCAAAACCATGACGAATCAATTCTCTAGCAGCCTCTGGTATTAGTCCTTGTCCCCAAAAGGGTTCACCAATCCAGTAACCAAGCTCACACTCATCCTCGGCATCCGTCATATCGGTCGCCTCCCCCATCTTCAGGGCTATACAACCAATCGCCTTATTATCTTCCTTCAAACAAACAGCATAACATTCCGGTACAGAAAACACATTCCGAATCACATTCAAACTTTCTTCCATATTCTTATGTGGTGGCCAGCCAGCAATAGGCCCTACCTTGGGATTACTTGCATACTTAAATAAATCCTCTGCATCCCTTTCTTCCCAAGGACGCAATATTAATCTTTCTGTTTTTAAAATCATTTTATTTCAGCTCCTTTAATCAATTCAAATCACTAATCAGTTGTCTAATCAAATATGTCATACCATAATCCTGAAATTCATTTTATGTTTTGTATACACCTCCAAGGTATGCAGCAATACTTTGGTTCCCATATGTAATAAAAATTATTATACTCATTATATTCTTTTAGGAAAGCTAATTCAATCTAATTTATAAACTGTGTCCTAAACCTATTAGGTATACTAGTAATAGAAGGAATCCATTCTTGATGATTGAATTATTTTTTTAAAGTGAAGTGGAATCTCATACTTTTTACAAATATCTTCATGTGATAAAGCTCCAGTTAAGTATTCTTTACACGGCGATATCTTGATTTCTGCTGAATATTTTGACATAAAAAATCCCCCCTTATGTAGATTTTGGTTATTTCCTTTGTCTACTTAAGGGAGATCATATGAAACCGCATGCAGAGTTTTTTCTTTTCTATCAATTCCTATCCTGATTGAATTTTATATAGAATTCTTCTAAGTCCTCTGGTAATAGGGGCTTACTATAGTAATATCCTTGTATTTCGTCGCATTTTAGTTCTTTCAGGATATTTAATTGTTCCTCGGTCTCAACCCCTTCCGCTATCACAATTTTATCAAATGTATGGGCGTATTCTATAAAGTGTCTTACCATTTCTGCTATTTCAGTTTTATATATCCGATCAATAAAATATTTATCAATTTTCAATTTATCAAATGGTATTTCACTTAAACTCTTAAATGAGTTGTAACCAGAACCAAAATCATCAATGGAAATCTGATATCCTAATTCTTTCAAAAAGTACATTTTTTCAATTAATTTTTTATCATTGTAGGCTATGGCTCTCTCTGTAATTTCAANTTCAAAATCAGATCGATTAAGGTTTTTGCTAGTAATGATATCCCTTGCCCATGCAGTAAAATTATCATCGATAAATTCATTCACAGAGGTGTTAATGGAACATTTAATATCCATCCCTTTACTTTTCCAAATTTGCGCCTGTGTAGTTACACTGTCAAAAACAAACTCAGAAATCTTATTAATAAATCCTATCTCTTCTGCGATGGGAATAAAAATATTGGGTCCTATAAGATCCGTACCGTTTCTTTTCCATCTCACTAAAGCTTCGACTCCTGAAATTTTATTGTTTGCCAAATCAATTTTCGGTTGGTACATTACAAACAATTCATTTCTATCAATAGATTCAAGGAGGGCTCCAGTGATGTTATGTATTTCTCTTCTTTTATTTTCTAAATTAACATCGTAATAATAAACCCCTGATTTCTTTACATCTCCTTGTTCATAAGCAATCCGAGCCTTGTTATATATTTCAATTGGTGATTTTTCTTCACCCTGATAAACATAAATTCCCACTTTTAAGGATACTCTTATTTTATATCCCTGCATTGAAACAGGGCAAGAAAAATAATGATCCAAAACTTTCTTGATGCTATCTTCATAGCCTTCCAAACAATTATTACATGCAAGTACAATCAATTCATCTTTTTCATAGGAGTAAATGGCTTTGCGTCCACAACTATGGGTTAACTTTTTCGCTATACTCTTGACGATATCAAACACAAGTTTATTGTCAACGTACTTTTCTATTTCATGTAAATTTGTAAACTTAATCGATATCAGTTTAAAGCTCTCTTTTAATTCGATCCTCTGCTCAATATCATGTAAGAGCTTCTGTGCATTAGGAAGTTCCTCGTAAAAAGGGCTTTTTAGGTTTCTTTCTTGTCTTTCTGCATTTAACTTATTGATTCTATCAATCATATATCCTGTTATAAAACCTATGAATGAGAATATCAGCATACGAGAAATCCAATTAATAGGAGACTGCATAATTCCATTGGCTACATCAAGGGGTAGGCAAGGGCCAGTCAATATTCCGCAAACCATTCCTACGAATAAACCAACCAATGCTCCCCAAAATAGCGCTGATAGAATAATAGGAACATACAACAATTGCACAAATACCATTTTTGTTCCACCGGTTATATAAACAAAATATACGATAGAGACAATCAGAATGCTTATCAGAAGGAATTTCATTAAGCTTGTTCGGCTATTTTTATTCACTCGTCTGATTAATGAATTCATGAAATATTTCTCCTTTCATTGGTGGAATTAGTGAATCTAGACTATAAATGGTATTTTATGTTTACATTGTATCATATGTACAAATTTACGACAATATAAAATTATTCGAGAGTTTTTTCGGCATTTTTCATGATGCTTTCTATTCAAGAGCCTAATCTAAAATTCTAGTTAACGAAAATACTCTCTAGCTAGAATAAGTTCATCCTCTTTATTTGGTTAAAAGCATAAGAAATACAGAAACATAATTATTTAATAAAGTAGGAAAAATTTTTCATGATACTTTCTATTAAAGAACCTCATCTAAAATTCTAGTTGGCGAAAATACTCTCCAGCTAGTATAAGCTCATCCTCTTTATTTGGTTAAAAGCATAAGAAATACAGAAANATAATTATTTAATAAAGTAGGAAAAATGGTTGCTATGAGTAGGGTGCTTTAAGGAGAAATATTTTTAACAAAAATAAAACCTCCCACAAGTTAAATTTTCATACTAACTTTTAGGAGGTCTTTGGAATATCATTTTGTTCGGATACTGTATATTCGGTTAATCCAGAGCCATACATAAGGTTTTTTCTCGAATATCATTTTAATTAGGATACTGTATATTCTGGTCTTCAACAAATCTTACGAATAACATATTAAATTCGTCTTTCTGATCATAAAACACCCCATGTCCAGAATATTCAAAGGGTATTAACTTTGAATTTCGGATCATCTTTTGTTGTATCTCACCTAGTTGGAATGGTACCACTTGATCATGAATACCATGAACAATTAATGTAGGCACATAGATGGCTTCCATATCAGCAAATAGTCTTTCCTTGATCCAAGTCTCTGCAATGGCTGCAGTAGCCCAACCTGCCGCCTGTAAACCTAATTGGAAAAACCAATCCGAAAATGCTTCTGTAGTGTGTTGAAAGAAAAATCGATTTCCAAAGTCCCGAAGCACTTGAGGCCGATCATTATAGATATCTTCGATTTGCTGTAAAATGCCTTTTTTATCAACACCATAGGGAAAATTGGGAAGTTTAATTAGACTTGGAGCCGCTGCTGCAATAAGAACTAGTTTATTTACCCCATATCCTTTATGAAGGCCCATATATCTTACTGCAATTGCACCTCCGGTAGAATGTCCAACCAAAGTAAAGTCACGTAAACCTATGGCTGCTACCACGGCTCTCACATCATCTGCTAAGGTATTATAATCGTATCCATGGTATGGTTTGTCAGAATTACCGAAACCTCTTGTATCTATTCCAATACACCGATAACCCAATCCTGGTAGCTTATCAAATTGGTATTCAAAGAGCTTATGACTTCCGGGCCAACCGTGCAAAAAAACAATTGTCTTTTTGCTTTTTGGATTTAAATCCTCAACATATATCTTTACATCTTCCTGCACTTCAACATAGTAGCCCATATGATCTCTCCTTATGATAAATAGATATCTAAGAAATACTATTCAATAAAAGGATTTAATATGTTGAAGTTTCAAATCATTACTGAAAACCATCCGGTCAATTCCAAATCCTACACACCTTTTAATATAGCTATCTCAAATTTATTTAATCCAATTCCACGGCTCCAGTATAGAGCTGATAATATCTTCCTGCCATGGCCAGAAGTTCATCATGGTTACCTTGTTCAACAATTTCTCCATGTTCCAAGACAATAATCTGATCCGAATTTCTAACGGTAGATAATCTATGGGCAATTACAAAGGTGGTTCGGTTCTTCATTAGCTGATCCATACCCCGTTCAATATATTTTTCCGTTCTTGTATCGACAGAAGAGGTGGCTTCATCAAGAATTAGAATAGGTGCTTTTGATATTGTTGCCCTTGCGATATTTAAAAGCTGACGTTCACCTTGACTCAGGTTCGCACCATCGCCTTCCAATATCGTATCATAGCCTTCAGGTAGTCTTTCAATAAAGGAATGAGCACAGGCAATCTTAGCTGCAGCAATTACTTCTTCATCGGTAGCATCCAGACGACCATATCGTATATTTTCTTTGACAGTACCAGAGAATAAATGGGTATCCTGAAGTACCATGGCTATATTACTTCTTAAGGAATCTTTCTTAATATTCTTAATATTGATACCGTCAATCAAGATTTCTCCCTCATCAATTTCATAAAACCTGTTAATCAGGTTGGTAATGGTTGTCTTTCCTGCCCCTGTGGATCCAACAAAAGCAATTTTCTGACCGGGTTTTGCATTCACATTGATCTGCTTTAGTATGGTCTTACCAGGAACATAACCAAAGGTCACATCCTTCAAGACTACTTCCCCTTGTATCAGCTTGGCTCCCTCCATAGGAGTCGCTTCGGTGCAAATCTCGATCGCCTCCTCTGGATCCGCTGCCTCTGCTTCTTCATCCATTACTTCATATACTCTTTCTGCTCCTGCTAAGGCTGCATAAATGGTATTCATTTGCAGGGACAATTCACTAATTGGTCTTGAAAACTGTCTTGAATAGTTGGTAAATATGGTAAGACCACCGATATCAAAGTTGGAGGTTAGACACAAAATACCACCAACCGTTGCTGATAATGCATAGCTAATTTGGCTTAGATTTCCCATTACAGGACCCATAATACCACCAAAAAATTGCGCCTTCCTTTGCTTTTTACGTAGGTCATCGCTAAGGAATTCGAATTCGTCCATAGTGGTTTCTTCGTGGCAAAATACCTTGATTACCTTCTGACCGGTAACCATTTCCTCAATATATCCATTGACAGCGCCCAGAGCCTGTTGCTGTCCCATAAAATACTTCCGACTTTGCTTTCCGAGCATCCCTCCGGCGTAGATTAAAAAAGGTACGGTTACAATGATAACCAATGCCAGTATCCAATTGGTAATAAACATCAGGGTTATCGTCCCAATCAAGGTGATAACACCAGAAAATATCTGCGACATGGTATTGTTTAGCATCTCACCAACCGCATCAAGATCATTAGTAAAGCGGCTCATAACATCACCGTGGGTATGGGTATCATGATATTTCACAGGAAGTTTTTGAATCCTGCGAAATAAATCCTCCCTGATTTTAACCAGGGCATTCTGGGACACCCCTATCATAATTCTCTGTTGCAGATAAGTACAGATAATACCAACAAAATAAATAGCTGCCATGATAAGAAGACCAAAGATTAGGTTATTTATTTTCTCTTCTGTAGATCGATCCTTAGATACTAAATTATTTATAACAGGTCGCAAAATGTAGCTTCCGCCCAAACTAGCCAAACTGCTGCCCAGCACACATGCAAAATCAAACAGAATCTTAATCTTATCCCGTCCGATATAAGCAAGTAACCTGTTTATTGTGGCATAGGCATTTTTCGGTTTACCGCCACCCATTCCGCCTCGAGGACCACCTGGTCTTTTTCCTCCGGGTCCAGCTAGCTTCACTCCTCCAGGGCCGGAAACGGAATTCATCATTTTGCTTCCATATCTGCGTAATAATATTTCTTTTCTTTCTTCGCTTATTCGACTCATTATGCTGTCACCTTCTTGTCCATTTGTGAGTAATAAATCTCCGTATATGTTTCACAATTTTTCATCAATTCCTCATGGGTTCCCATACCAGTAATTTTTCCATCATCGAGAACAACAATCTTATCTGCATCAATTACAGAAGAAATCCTTTGTGCAATAATGATTTTTGTAATTTCTTTCAACTCTTTATGGAAACTTTCCCTGATTTTTGCCTCCGTTGCGGTATCAACTGCACTGGTGCTATCATCTAGAATCAGGATTTTCGGTTTCTTTAGTAAGGTTCTGGCAATACTGATTCTTTGCTTTTGTCCACCGGAGACATTCACTCCACCCTGTCCTAGCTCAGTATTGTATCCTTCCTTAAATGATGATATAAAGCCATGGGCTTGTGCATTTTCTGCATATTGATAAATTTCATCATCACTGGCATTTTNGTCTCCCCATTGAAGATTTTCCTTAATCGTACCGGAAAAGAGAACATTTTTCTGTAGTACGATACCGACACCGTTACGTAGATTATTAAGTGAATAATCTTTCACATTAATATCATCTACCAACACTTCTCCACAATCTACATCATATAACCTAGGAATCAGCTGCACCAAACTTGATTTACCGGATCCGGTTGAACCGATGATACCAACGGTCTCCCCTGGATGAATCACAAGGTTAATATTCTCTAAAACCCATTTTTCATTGTTTTTATAATATTTAAAGTTAACGTCTCTAAATTCGATTTTCCCCTGCTGGACATTAACATCCTTATGCAAAGCATTTTCATCGGTTAGATCAATTTCTGTACAAAGAACCTCATTGATTCGTCTTGCAGATGCAAGGGATCTAGAACTGTTGAGGATAACGATAGAAACCATCATCAGTGACATGAGAATCTGCACAACATAATTTACAAATGCAGTCAAAACACCGGAGGTCATGCCCCCTACAATAACTTGGTTTCCACCAAACCACACCACAGCCAAGGTTGTAATGTTCATTGCCAGGGTCATTAAAGGCATTGTAAAGATAACAACCTTTATTGCTTTTATCGTACTTTCTTTCAAGTCCATATTGGCTTTTTTGAATTTATTTTCTTCAAAGTCTTCTCTGACAAATGATTTAACAACTCTAATATTGGTCAAGTTTTCCTGAGTAGTCGTATTTAAAGCATCCAGCTTCTTTTGCATCCTTGTAAACCGTGGTAAGGCTACTTTCATGATGATGAAAATTGCAATGGATAGCAAAGGGATCACACATAGGATTACCAATGCCAGCTTGGGATTAAGTACAAATGCCATGATAAGTGCGCCAATCAACATACCAGGTGCCCTTAAGGCCATTCTTAACAACATCTGAAGCATATTTTGTATCTGAGTAATATCATTGGTTAACCGTGTAATCAATGAACCAGTATTAAATTGATCAATATTGGTGAAAGAGAATTTCTGGATTTGATTAAAGAGATCCTTTCTCAAATCGTTGGCAAAACCCGATGATGCCTTAATGGCAAAATAAGCCCCTCCTACACCACCAGCCATCATACATAGTGCTGTAATTATCATGGTTATACCCATGGCTATAATATAAGAAATGCCTCTGCCACCACTTACACCCTGATCAATGATATTGCTTAATAACAAAGGCATCACTACTTCACCGATAACCTCTACAATCATAAGAATTGGTCCTATGATAAATGCAGAAAGATATGGTTTTACATATATCCAATACCGTTTCATTACATTATGTCCTTTCCTTTTCTAGTTTTATTTCCTCTTCCATCTTGAGCAAGTTATCATATAGTTTTTGCAGCATAAGAGACAAGGAAGATTTCTCTTCTTCCGTTAACCCTTCAAAAACTTTTTGATCTGTTAAATTAAAAATCTCTTTACTTTGTTCTACAACCCGGTTACCTTTCTCCGTAATGATGATTTTGTTGAATCGGTTATCTCCTTCATCCACTTCTTTTTTTATGTATCCTCCCTTTTCTAATTTTTTCAAGGATACTGCTATCGTTGCTGTAGATACATCCATGATCCTGGCAATATCGCTTTGCGAAGCATATGGATTATGGGAGATTTCCATCAAGATGCGATGCTGAGCCTGGTAGACACCAGTTTCATCAAGACAACTCTGCATAATTTTCCTATGTTTTATAGCAAAATTAATTAACTGAAAAATAACTTTCTTATTACTGATCTTATCGATTTCATTATGATCCATACTTCTTGAATTTCTCACCGCCTTTGTAAAATTTATTAACTTTGTTTGTAAAAATTTATAAACCTTGTTATTAATTAACATCATAACTATTAACTAGTTAACTATTCGACATTATAGCATTACAATTTGGTTGATGTCAATTCTGATTTTTCTTCCTTATTAAATAATCTAAGTAACTAGTATGAAAGATTTGATTGATCATTCCTTACTCATGATGATGTATACTGCTTAATTTAAGATTATGTTTTTTATTCGTATTCTGCTTAATCCAAGCTTGCATTTTCATTAATATTCTGCTTGAACTATGTTTGAGATTTTCATTTTTATTCGCTTGAACTATGTTTGAGTTTTTCATTATTATTCAACTTAATACAAGCTTGATTTTATAGTCATATCTGTACACTCTAAGTTTTTAATAATAATAAAGGACACACTTATTCTTATGTGTCCTTAAAGTTAAAATATTAATTTGCAATTGCTATAATTCTAAAGCCCAAACCCATTCCATACAGGTACGCTACTATATGAATTCACATAGGTCATGATATTCTTATTTTCTACCATTAATCTATTTTCACGCCAGCTAAAGTAGCCTGTTCTTTTACATAAGTCGCTGCCTTCTTATATGATTCAAAATCCGGCAGATGTTCAATAAATAAGGTTGTATTCGGTCCTAGTTCCTCACATAGTCTAGCAACCTTTTGGTAATTTACTATTCCTTTCCCTGGCATGGTTTCACGAATTACAGTTGTAAAGGTATTTTCCATAATTACATCTTTCCCATGTATACTTTTAATATATGGACCAAGTTTAGAAAAGCATTCCTCAATGAATTCATCACAGAAGAGATACTTTTTGGGACTATTAATCATATTTACAAAATCCAAATGCACTCCAAAAGCCTTCCTATCCACATCTTGAATCAATTGAAGGTATTCATCCGGTGAATCAGGTATCATCCAAGGCATAGGCTCTATGGTATAAAAGGTTCGCTTAGGTTTTACAGAGTCAATAATCTCTCTTATGGAATCAACAATCAATGCATAGGTATCCTTTGAGTAATTTTCTCTATAAAAGCCGTCCCATGTTTCACCTCTGCTACCTGTTATGTTAACACAGCAATTCGCAGCCAGTTCCTCTGCCAATGCCAGTTGATTTTTGCTATACTCCAGAGCTTCCTTTCGTTCAGCAACATCTTTGGAGATAACATTTTTCCAAACACCAACTTCTCCAATAACCAGATCATGTTCCTGGGCACATTGTAAATAAGCTTGTCTCTCTTCCTTACTTGCAGGATAATCAATTGGTGCCAAAACAGCCCTATAACCCAATTCTTTAACTAATTCATACCATTCATCCGGATTATTATAAGGTTTTTCTATTCCCCCACCTATTCTCAAAACCATCTCTCCTTTATATATTTTTTAAGTTCCTACTACCAGCCATTCCTT
>JGI24708J26588_10002104_pt1 | contig 15260 bp, 12 predicted proteins | sample BioPla1DNA2_FD_26588 | JGI IMG/M metagenome (IMG submission 26588) | reverse complement strand
TCAGAATTGGCGATAATGTGCGGATCGGGGCCAATTGTGTAGTGGTAGAAGATATCCCTTCCAACTGTACGGTGGTGCTGGACAAGCCGAGAATTATTGTTCATCAGGAGCCGAAAGATAATACTTTTATGTCTTATGAAAACTTTAGGACGGCAAGTGAGCAAAATTTGCCTCAAACTGAAGATGCGGGATAAACAAAAAAACTCAAGCCAAGTGACTTGAGTTTTTTGCTTGTCAAATTAGTAGGGTTCAGTAAAGACTTCAAAATGAGCCTGGGGATGATCGCAAGCCGGGCACATTTCGGGGGCTTCCGCACCTTCATGAATGTAACCGCAGTTGCCGCATTTCCAGCGAATAGGTTCGTCTTTTTTGAACACGGTGCCGTTTTTCATATTGTCATACAGTTTTTGGTAGCGTTCTTCGTGCATTTTTTCACTGACACAAATAGCGCGGAAAGCTGCTGCTATTTCGGGGAAGCCTTCTTCATCGGCCACATCGGCAAAGGCAGGATAGAGATCGTGCCATTCTTCATTTTCGCCATCGACAGCAGCTTTTAGGTTGTCAAGGGTGGTGCCTTGTGCTACCGGATAGTCTGCCTGAATATCGATTTTGGCCGGCAACTCGCCCAGACCTGCTACCAGGAACTTCCAAAAGCGCTTGGCATGCTCTTTTTCATGATCTGCCGTCTCCAGGAAGACGTTTCTAATTTGTTTGTAGCCTTCTTTGTCCGCTATGGATGCATAGTAGGTATAACGGTTTCTTGCCTGCGATTCACCGGCAAAAGCTTTAAGTAAATTCTCAGCAGTCTTGGTTCCCTTCAAACTTTTCATTTTTATCCTCCTTATGTTTATTTTTATGGCGGCAGTCTAAACAGACACCGCTATAATAAACATTCTTGGCCTCAATTTGAAAACCTTTTAATTCCGGTGTCTCCGTTTCTATATAATGTGTATCGAAGTCAAAAATTTTTTCACAAACACGGCAGAAAAAATGGCCGTGATTCTGTGTGTTGGCATCATAATGCTTTTCTTTATATTCAACTCCAACCGGTTTAACCAGCTTTTTTGCCAAGAACAAATCTAATGTATTGTAGACGGTAGTTTTCGATAATGTGGGAATTTGCGGTAAAAGTGCTTGGTAAATTTGTTCCACGGTGGGATGAACAGGGTTGGTTAGTAAGTACGCTAAAATATGAATTCTGGTTAAAGACGGTCGTATTTCATTTTCCTGCAGCAGCTTCACTGCACTGTCTAAAACATTCATATCATACTCCGGGCCTCTTTATTTGTAATGATTACAATATTGTAACTGTTATTATTCTTGCATAGCCGTCGGCTTAAGTCAAGGGGAAATGTTTTTATTAATAATCTGTTAATGTTTTTCCCTTTGTATGCAGCGGCAGGCAAATGTTCATCATATAAACATAATAAAAGTGGCGCCGTGAGGAGAGGTAAGCTGAACTTGGATTTAAAGGAAAGTTATTAATTTCACTAATTATTTGCTTCTTGACAGTTTGGAAACAAAATGTTAGAATCCTAACGAATGTCATGTTGTAGGGGAATGTCATGCAAAAGAAAGCAGAAAAAATTGCTGAATTAATAGGGATGCTCCCTTTGTTTATGGGACTTGTTTTGGAAGGAATTGAAATTGCAACACCTTTTCCCTTAAATGAAAGTGAAGAAAAGACTTTAATGTTTCTTCATAAAAATGAAGGTTCTCCCATGACTGAATATAGTAAAAAGGTTGGGCTTTCCAAAGGTTCCTTTACCGGTGTTGTGGATCGCCTGGTGGAAAAAGGACTTGTGAAACGCACTTCTGTCAGTGATGACCGGAGAGTATATGCCCTCATTCTTACGGAAAAAGGTAAAGAAACCGCCAAAGATATTGATCTTCAGTTTAAACAGCATATTGCAAAAAAGCTTACATATTTGCCGGATGAAGATTTGCGGGCATTGAAAAAAGCCTTGGCAATTATTGCAGCCACAATTGAAAAATTTCAAGCTGGGAAGGGATGAGGATAATGACAAGTTCAAAAAGCACGGCGCTGAAGCAAAACCGCATGCAAATATTGGAATCGATGCCGGTAAGTAAAGCTATTTGGGTTTTGGCTTTGCCGACCATGGTGGCCATGCTGATCCAAGTGGTCTACAACATGACAGATACCTTTTTTATTGGGAAGTTAAATAATCCCAACATGGTGGCGGCCATTGCCATTTCAATGCCAATTTTCATGATTATTCAAGCTTTTGGCAATATTTTTGCCGTTGGTGGGGCCTCGCTTATTTCCCGCTTATTGGGAAGAGGCGAAAGGGAAAATGCCAAACAGGCGGGAGCCATTGCTTTCTGGGCAGCCATGTCCATGAGTATTGTGGTGACAGTGATAGGTTTTATTTTCCGAAGACAAATCCTTATGCTTTGTGGTGCCACCGCCGAGACCATTGATTTTGCGCTGAGCTATTTAACCATTATGCTTTTCGGTAGCCCCTTAATCGGTTTGCAGCATGCACTGAACGGGTTGCTACGCTCCGAAGGAGCTACACGGGAATCTATGACCGGTATGATTATGGGTTCCATTTTAAATATGATCCTGGATCCAATTTTCATTTTTACCCTGGGTATGGGTATAGCCGGAGCTGCCGTAGCCACAATTATTGGCAACTTGGTGGGTTTTATCTATTTTATCAGCTTCTATTTACAGAAAAAAAGTGTCATTTCCATCTCGCCCAAGTACTTCCGGTTTAATCTGGAATTCTTCCAAGAGATTTTTAAGATTGGGATCCCTGCTACCCTTGGTATGATGCTGATGAGCTTGGGCTTTTCTTTGACTAACGTTGTTGCCCGCGGCTTTGGCAACGATGTCATTGCCGCTAACGGCGTGGTCATGCGCATTACAAATATTACGGTGATGCTAACCATAGGCTTGGCACAAGGTTGCCAGCCGCTGATGGGCTACAGCTACGGTGCCAAAAAATACAAACGTTTGCTGGCAACGGTGAAAAAAGCAATTACCATTGCTACTGTTATGGATACTGCCTTTGCCGTTATCTTTTATCTTTTGGCTGACTTCTGGATTAAAATTTTTATTGTTGATCCCACAGTCATTGATCTTGGTTCCAGAATAATCCGCGCCTTTGCTATTGCTATGCCGTTTTTAGGTATGCAAATGGTTTTGATGAATATGTTTCAGGCTTTGGGTAAATCAATAGAATCATTAACGGTTTCTTTAGGCAGACAAGGCTTATTCTATATCCCTGCCCTCTTTATTTTCAGCAGTCTGTGGGGGTTTGACGGCTTTAAATTTGCCATGCCTTTCGGGGATATTGCCACTACACTCTTGGCTTTTATGCTCTTTTTGAGGATGCAGAAAAGCTTTGATTTTACTGTCACGGAGTTGTCGGGCCGGCAAGCACCTGCCCTTGACAGTCAAAATTAAATTCATTTAAATCTTCTCAGAAAGCTGTGGGTCTTGCCCGCAGCTTTCCCTCTTTAGAATCTGTGCCTTTGTATAAGAAAAGCTACGTACAGATATAATTTAAAGAGAAGACGGATGCTATTGACAGATAGTCTGTATCTTTCTATAATAAATGAGTGACCGACCGGTCGGTCACTCATTTATTACAAGCCAAAATTTACCGGGCGATGTCTGGGGATACAAGGAGGAATATCATGCTGGCAAAATTTAGTATCACACGCCCCTTTACAGTTTTAGTTGCTGTGGTTTTAGTTTTAATTTTAGGTGTAGTTTCTTTTGTCTACTTGCAGGTTGATTTGTTGCCAAATATTGACCTGCCTTATGTGGTAATTGTAACATCGTATCCCGGAGCCGGTCCGGAAGAAGTGGAAATGGTGGTGACAAAACCGCTGGAACAGGTAGTTGCCACCGTTAATAATATTAAAAATATCAATTCTATCTCCCGTGAGGGCGTATCAATCGTTATTTTAGAGTTTAACCAGGATGTAAATTTAGATTCGGCTACCATTGAGATTAACGGTAATTTGGAGTTAATCAAATCAGCATGGAGCGATGCTGTCAATACGCCCATGGTGCTTCGCCTGAATCCGGACATGCTGCCTATTATGATAGCTTCCGTTGATATTGAGGGCATGGAGATAGGCGAAATCTCACATTTTGTCACTGAAGAAATTGTACCGGAGCTTGAAAGTGTAAACGGTGTGGCTTCTGTAACAGGGGAAGGCCTGTTGGAAGAAGAAATTGAAGTTTTACTTAGCCAGGAAAAAATAGATGCCTTAAATGAAAAGATTTTAGAGGCTATCGATGGGGAATTGGCCCAATCACAGGAGCAATTGGAGGCGGCGCAACGGGAAATCGCCGCCGGTAAAGCCCAGTTGCAAGCAGAAAAGACTAAACGAAGCGCGGAAATAGCGGAGGGCGAAAAGTTAATAAACCAGGCGCTTTCTGAAATTGCTGCGGCGGAAAAAGCCATTTCTGCAGGGGAGCAAGAACTGCAGGCGGCAAAGACAAAGCTTGAGACCGTTTTGGCGGAACTTGGCAGCCACGAAGAAAGTTTGCGGGTACAAAAAGAAGCATTGCTGGCGACAGGGAAATTGACTGAGGAACAGCAGGCACAGTTAGCCATGTTGGATCAGCAGATGCAAGCTATTGCCGGGCAGAAAAAGGAAGCTGAAGCCGGACTGAATGAAGTTTTAGGACAGCTGCGGGAGCTAGAGGGGCAAAAAGCAGAGCTTAAGGCGCAAAAAACCGCGCTAAACAGTCAAAAGGAGCAGTTGCAGCAAGGCAAAACCCTTTTGGCGCAGGAAATGGAAAAGGCAGAAGCACAGCTTGTAGCCGGCGAGAAAGAATTAGCAAAAAGCCGGGAACAATTTGAAGCTGCCCGCCAGGAAGCATTTGCCCAAGCTGCCCTGGAGGGTGTTATTACCACGGAAATGATTTCCGGAATTATTGCCGCTCAAAACTTTACTATGCCGGCAGGTTATGTTTCCGAAAAAGATGCGGATTATTTAGTTAAGATTGGCGATAAACTTGAAAATATTGAGGAATTAAAAGGTTTATACCTCTTTGACACCCAGATCGATGGTATAGGCAAAATCTACCTGCAAGATGTGGCGGAGATTACCTACAAGGATAATGCCGGAGATTTATATGCTAAAGTTAACGGTAATGATGCCGTCATCCTGTTAATGCAAAAGCAAAGCAACTTTTCCACCACGGAAGTGGCCAGTGCCTTGCGGCAAAAAATTGCGCAATTGGAGCGGGAGCAGGAAGGATTAAATATAACTGCGCTGATGGACCAAGGGGTATATATTGAAATCGTTATTGATTCCGTTCTTAATAATTTGCTCTACGGCGGGATTCTTGCCATTCTGGTTTTAATTGTCTTCTTAAGAGATTTTAAACCTACATTAGTTATTGGTTTGTCCATACCCATCAGCGTGATTTTTGCCCTTGCCCTGATGTACTTTTCCGGCATTACCCTTAATGTTATTTCTTTGGCCGGTCTGGCTTTAGGTGTAGGCATGCTGGTAGATAACTCCATTGTGGTCTTTGAAAATATTTACCGTCTGAGAAATGACGGCTTGCCGGCAGTAACGGCAGCTTTAAAAGGGACTAATCAGGTGGCGGCTGCCATTACCTCATCAACTCTGACTACAGCCTGTGTATTTTTACCTTTTGTCTTTACAAAAGGGCTTACGCGGCAGCTGTTTTCTGATATGGGCTTAACTATTTGTTATTCTTTGTTGGCCAGTTTGATAGTAGCCGTTACTTTAGTTCCCACTCTCTCTTCAAGTTTGCTGAAACGCAATCAGCAAAAAGAGTATAAAAGCTACGCCCGCTTTACCGCTTTTTATGAGAAACTGTTGGTTTGGGCTTTAGACCATAAGGCNATTGTCATGGGAGCTGTTTCGGTTCTTTTTCTCGTTAGTGTCTATCTGGCTACAACCATGGGCACTTCATTTCTGCCTGATATGGATTCGCCTGAGATGTCTGTCAGTATAGAAATCCCTCAGGACAGCAACCAGGATTTACTTGAGCTTACTGATACAGTGATTGACCGCATTGCCAAGATTGAAGATATTGACACCATCGGGGCTTTTCAAGGTCAGGGTTTCATGTTAATGTCGGGCGAAGGTTCAGGCAAAACCATGTCTCTTTACTTGGTCTTAAAAGATAAGCGTACCATGAGCAATAAAGAAATTGCCGGAGAAATCAGGGCATTAACGCAGGATTTAGAAGCAGATATAGTTGTTAATGCCAACAATCTTGACCTTTCTGTTTTAGGTGGTTCCGGCATTGAAGTTATAATTAAAGGCCGTGACCTGGATACTCTGTATGAGATAGCAAACGATATTGCCGCTTTGGTGGAAGAAACTGAAGGTACCATTGATGTTTCCACCGGAAAAGATGAAGAATTAACGGAATTAAGAGTGATTGTGGATAAAAATAAAGCCATGGAACACGGATTAACTGTGGCTCAAATCTTTGGCCAGGTTAACAGCCAAATTGCCCGCGGCAAGACTGCCACCACTTTAACGGAAGCCAACTTTGATTATCCCGTCATTGTGGTGTCGGAAAAAACACGTAGCATCTCCCGGCAGGACGTGGCAAAGTTAGTGCTTACGGATCCTCAAAGCGGTGAGGAAGTGCAGCTAAAAGAGATTGCTGAAATTAAGGAAGCACCCAGTCCCCTGGCCATCCGCCGGGAAGGACAGGAGCGTTACATGTCCGTCCATGCCGGCATTGACGGTGAGCATAATATTGGCTTGGTAAGCAAGGATTTAGAAGAAAAACTGGAACAATACCGGGTGCCTGCCGGTTATAAAGTGGAAATTGCCGGGGAAATTGAATTAATTAATGAATCTTTACGTGACTTGGTCCTGGTGATAATTTTAGCCGTTATTTTTGTCTATTTAATTATGGTGGCACAATTCCAGTCACTCCTTTCGCCCTTTATTGTCATGTTTACCATTCCGTTAGCCTTTACAGGCGGCCTCCTGGCTCTGGCTCTTACAGGATACGATTTGAGCTTAATTGCTATGCTTGGCTTTTTAGTCTTAAGTGGTGTGGTGGTGAATAATGGTATTGTTTTCGTTGACTATACAAATCAATTACGTCAAGAGGGATTAAAGCTACGCCCGGCACTGATTGAAGCCGGAAAAACCCGCCTCAGACCGATTTTAATGACGGCCATTACAACTATCCTGGGGTTATCCACGCTGGCTTTCGGGGTGGGACCAGGTGCAGAAGTCTTACAGCCGCTGGCCATTGTGACGGTGGGCGGCCTGACTTACGCAACCGTTCTGACACTGTTTGTGGTGCCGGTAATGTATGCTATCTTACACCAAAAAAGAGTTGAGAAAGTGCTGCCGGAGGGAGAGGATTCTTAAAATGGGCTACACGGAAAAGGAAATCGCCATTTTTGACGGCGTGATCAAGCTCATTAAAAGCGGTATTGATCCCTATTTAATTAAAGTGCAGGAAATTGCCGCCGCTGCCAATGTGGGTAAAGGTACAATTTATGATTATTTTCGGACGAAAGAAGAAGCTATTTCCAAGGCAATCCTTTATAATCTGCAACATGAGATTGAAGCCGCCTATGCTCAGATCCAGGACAAGACAAGCTTTAAAGCCAAATTCGAGGCGTTACTGGATACCATCAGTGAGTTTTTTGACAATAATTCTTCAACTTTAAATTTATTGCTTGCGGCGGGTGGAATACAGGAGTTTTATAGTTATTTGCGCCATGAGCAGTTTAATCTGCGGCAAATAGCAGCTAAAGTTAAAACTATAGTTGAACATTTACTGCATTATGGTTATCAGGAAGGGGTACTGAACCTGCAGGAAAGCCCGTATTATCAGCAGATGGCACTGCACGGAGCTGTTTCCGGCTTTGTCCAGTATCTTGGCCAGAAAGAGCTGTACGCGCAATTAACTGTCGAGGAAGCAAAAAGTGTAGCTTATAAGTTACTGTTAAAGGCATTAAATTAATCTGCCAAAAAAGAGCGCAAACCTGAAACTTTTAGGTTTGCGCTCCTTTTTATTGGTTAGAAAATTATATCAACCCTGATTCACCTTCTTTCTTGTCATAATTGTCAGCAAGAACTCTGCACTCTTTGGCGGCATATAATAATGCGGAGGTGTACAGAGTGTTATCTTCAGCGCAGCTGCAAATGGGGCAGCATTNGCNGCATNTNATAATCTTTACGTGCCGCCAGGGCAGATTATGAATCAGGAAGTTATTTGTTGAGAGCAGGTTTAAAAGAAGCCAGGGCAGATGTGATTTTTCAATGCACTTATAAAGCTGATAACAGCATTGTTCTTACTGAAGAGCTTGCCCGCACTTTATTGCTTGCGGAAAGAAACCGGATTGCCTTTAAAATTAAAGATGATTGTATTGAGTTTGGGCCTTATTTGGGTGTTTTTATCAACGAGCAGAAAAGAGAGAAGCTGTTGGCGGGAGGGTGGGATAGTGTTTACTGGCGTTTTCAGCAATGGGCGGACGAAGTTTGCGGTATTGTTTTTTTCTTTTCTTTAAGTGGCGTGAATTGGCAAGAGAGAGCTGTGGTGGGTTATCGCTGGAATGAGCAAAAAGAGTGGGTGGCGGGGCATTATCCCCTGCCAAAAGTTATTTATGATCGTTGTTTTGGGCGGAACGGGCGTAAACATTCTGCTTTGCTGCGGCAACAGCTTGAACATTACAACCTGCCTATTGTGGTCTATAATTCAGTTGCCAAATTTGGTAAGCATGAAATTTATGAACATTTAAGCAGGTATGAAGAGCTGGCGCCACATATACCTTTTTATGCCTGGTATGAGCCGACTTTATTGCTCTCTTTACTGGAAGATAACCAAACTGTTTATTTGAAACCGGATCGTTTGTATAAAGGGAAAGGTGTGATTCGTGCTTCACGGACGGAAGCAGGATATACAATTGAATTGCGCCAGGAACAGAATGTAATTTATACTTTTCGTGAGGCGGAAGCTTTTTTACTGCAATTGGAAAGTGAGATGGCTGAGGGCCAGAACTACCTGATGCAAAAAGGTATTAATTTGGCTACATTCTTAGGTAACCGCTACGATTTAAGGGTAATGCTGCATAAACAGGCGCCGGATCGCTGGGTTGTCACCGGGATTAATGCCCGCATCGCACCCGTCAACAGTGTCATTACAAGTCCCCGTAGCGGTGGTAATGTGATCTATGCTTCTGCTGCCCTGGCCCATTCCTTTCCCGGAAAAGAAAATCTACTGGCTGAGGAAATAAAAAAATTTGCCTGTGCTGTGGGCAGGGCTTTGGAAGAACGTTTTGGTTTCCTTGGCGAACTGGGCGTGGATTTGGGCTTTGATCAAAACGGTAAGCTGTATTTAATCGAAGCAAATGCCAAACCACTGAAAGTAAGTTTTTCCCGTATTAAAGATAAAGCATTAAATAAAGTAATTAATCGTACGCCTATAATTTTAGGCTGTACCCTGGCCGGTTTTGATTTTACCGGGGAAAAGACGTATAAATTTGCCGGAAAAGAAGACGTGTTTGTGTTTAAATTCTTGCCTTATGGTCCGGGCTGGCCTAAACGCATACTCTTTCTGAGCACAGAACAGTTAAAATTTTTCGGCTATCGTCCGGGACAATTTGTGACACTACAAATCGGTTTTAAGAAAACATATGTGGAAATCGGCCACCTATCCTTTTAATTTAACCAAAAGGCGGATTGCTAAGGAAGCCAACCAAAAATTACGCCAGGACTATGAGCTGCAGCCCATTAATACGATGCGATATTTTGGAAAATGGCAAACATATAAGAATCTACTATTTTTCCGGGATATACGGCCCCATTTGCCCGTTACGGAAGAGCTGACGAAAAAGACTCTGTCAAGTTTCACCACTAATTTTTCTTTCTGTTATGTCAAAAGTAATTACGGCAGTTTCGGTGAAGACGTGCTACGCATTGAGAGATTAGCGGACGGGTATATTTGCAGTTATGGTGGCAGCGATCTTTCCACCTGGCAGTTCGCCGATTTAAATGATGCTTATAACTTTATCACGGAGAGAGTGGGCAGCAGGCCGCTTATCCAGGAAGGCATTAAACTTGCTACAATAGACGGGCGCATTTTTGATCTGCGTGTGCTTGTACAAAAAAATGCTTACGGCAGGTGGATTGTCTCCAGTATTGATTTTCGCATTGCTCAAAAAGGTGCAGTGGTCACCAATACCGCCCTTGGTGCAGATGAAATTATTGTAGGAAAAAATGATCCCTTTCCTTACCGGGGAAGCAGCTGGGAGGAGATTGAAAGCTTTTCCAAAAATGTGGCTCTGGCTTTGGAAGCCTGTTTTGGGCTTCATGGTGAAATAGGTTTGGATGTGGGGCTTGATCAACAAGGCAAACTGTGGTTAATTGAAGCAAACAGTAAACCAAATACACGAGGTTATAAAGAAGTTACCTCCGCTGAGGTTAGCAATTTAATTTATGGTTTGCCCCTTGATTATGCAAAGTTTTTAGCCCGGCGCATGTATGTTTTAACTGAGTTTTAAGTATCAAATCTGAAGAAGGATAGACTAAAGAAGCTATTTTAAGTCTATCCTTCTTTCCTTGCTACATGTTAGGTTTTTGTTCCTTTCCCGTGGTTAATTGGGTGTAACTTTTACCATCTGTTTTTCCTTGTTTTCTGTGTTTTTGCTTTGCAAAAACATGCTCTGGTCTTGCGTATCTTGCGCCATAACCATTTCTGCATTTTTCATTGGTTTAGGTGCATTTTTTGCTGTGAAGCCACCTATAACAGGAGTTAAAACCAGGGAAGCACTTAAAGATGCAGTTAATACCAGCAAGGCAAGACCATTATTTTTCACAGCATCACNCCTTTCTTTTTTATTTTGATCCGTGTGCATTAATAATTGTGTGTAAAAAAAAGTTATCCATGGGAAAATTTTATGCTTGTAAAACCGGCTATTAAAGAATTTTGTGTCTTTTTACCGGGCGGGGAGGAAATTACCCCGGTGTCGGCGAATACGTTAGACAAAATAAAGGGGTTTTCGTGGCAAAACCCCTTCTTATTGTCATTTTTTACCCGGTAGGAAATTATAGCAATTTTAATATACTTTCTTTCCTATTCGGCCTGTAGCAGGAAGGAGCTGAAGTAATTTGCAGGAAACAGCAACTGCGGTAAAAGAATTTAAAGATAAATTCTTTCGCTCAGTGCGGGAAGTTGTCGTGATGGCAGATGAACAGATTTTAGAATTGATGTTAACGGCGGTAACTTGCGGAGGCCATATTTTACTGCATGATGTGCCCGGTGTGGGAAAAACTTTACTGGCCCGCACCTTTGCCAAAGCTCTAGGCCTGTCTTTTAACCGCATTCAGTTTACACCGGATCTGTTGCCAACAGATGTTACCGGGATCAATTATTTTAACCAAAAAACCAGGGAGTTTGAATTTCGGCCGGGTCCGGTTTTTACAAATATTTTATTGGCTGATGAAATTAACCGGGCAACACCGCGCACTCAATCAAGCCTGCTGGAATGTATGCAGGAAGCAACTGTGACTGTTGACGGTGTTACGCGAGAAATAGGTTTTCCCTTTTTAGTTTTGGCCACAGAAAACCCCATGGAAATGGAAGGAACATTCCCTTTACCTGAGGCGCAGCTGGACAGGTTTTTTATGTGTTTACAGTTGGGCTATCCGGAAAGGGAAGGTGAAAAAACAATCATCCGCCGTTTTATTAATAATGATCCGCTGCAGGAAGTAGAACCGGTTGCCACCGTGGAAGATTTAGTTAAGCTCCGCAACCTGGCAGCTAAAGTCCGTTTTGCTGAGCCGGTCCTGGATTACTTGCTCTCTATTACCCGGGAAACCAGGGAAACGGAAGGTGTTCGCCTTGGTGTAAGCCCGCGCGGTACGCTTTATTTTGCCCGTGCCGCACAGGCGCTGGCCCTTTTAAGGGGCAGGGACTATGTTATTCCTGATGATATACAGGATGTGGCCGTACCGGTGCTGGCCCATCGTTTGTTGTTGGAAACCTCATTTTCCCTGCAGGATGTCTCTCGCGGCGAAATCATTAAAAAGATTCTGGCACAAGTGGATGTTCCCTTGGATGAAGAATACGGGATGAAAGCAGATGAGGCCTGAGCGAATTCTTCAGATTGGTTTGGTTGTTGCTCTCATCGGGATTATAGACGGTAACGCATATATTATTATCCCGGGCGGGGTGCTTTTTCTGTTCGGGTTTATTTCCTGGTTTTGGAGCAACTACCTGCCGGCAGCAGTAACGGGGAAAATAGAGTTTTCACAAACAAGAGTTTTTTATGGTGACAGAGTTACGGGAACACTGCACCTTAAAAATGACCAGCCTTTTCCGCTGCCCTGGGTGACCTGTATTGTGGAATGGCCGGAAGAGCTGGTGATGAAGCAAAAGGAATTGCTGGTCAGGAATGAGGGTAAACAGCTCTTTAAATCTGTTTACTCCATGCGCGGTTTTGAGCGAATGAAGCGCAGTTTTACTTTTGCTTGTCTCGGCCGGGGAGAATATAAAATGGAGCGATTGGAAATCCGGCTGGCGGACCCTTTTGGTTTTGCTGAAGGGATCAAAAATCAGCGTCACAAAGAAAGAATTCTTGTTTACCCGCGAATGGTTCCTGTGGCTTTCCAGCCTAATATTTTTAATAATCCTTTTGGGGGAAAAGCCGTTTCCAGTTGGCTGTATGAGGATCCGGCCAATTTCCGGGGTATTCGTGAATATATACCCTCGGATCCCTTTGCCCGCATTAGCTGGAAAGCTACCGCCAGGACAGGCAAATTGCAGACAAAAATGTACGATGCTTCTTTTGCCACCGAGGTGACAGTGGTGTTTAACACCACAACCTCAAAACATATCTGGGAATTAAATCGAAATTTATTAGAACGAGGTTTGGTGGTTGCTGCTTCCCTTATCCGTCAGTGTTATGAACAAGGCTATCGATTTAGCTTCTATGCCAACAGTTCAATCGGGGCAAAACAGTCTGCAGCCGTAGGCATCGGTACCGGTGAGGATCATTTGCGCCGTTGCCTGGAAACCATGGCCCGGGTACTCCCTTACCAGTTTAAAAAATGTGAATATGTGCTGGCCACTGCCGGTCGCACTGCCGGCAGGAATAGCCAGATTTATTTGGTAACGGCACTTTTGACGCCGGAAATCTTACATACATTGCGGCAGCTGCAGAAAAAAGGGAGCAAAGTTGCCGTCATTTTGACAACAAGACCGCAGGAAAGAGCAATTTCAGGCTTAAATTTCACAGGGATTTATAACCTGCCCATATATACCATTGTGGAGGAGGAGGAATGGGATGAGCTCAAACAGATTACCTTTAGCGCGCTGGGGAGTTGAGGCGCTGGCGTTTTTAAGTTATCTTGCCCTCTTTGGTCCCTGGTTTGTGCTTGTAGGTTTTTATGCAAAAGCTTCCCCGTTCCTCTGGGAATATGGAAAATTTGCTTTGCTGGCGCTAATTTGTTGGGGACTGACTCACTATTTAAAACCACCCCAGGGAAGTGCAGCCAGTATCATGAGCGGGAAAAGGGCGATTTTACTAATTGTTGCCGGCCTTGTTTTAGTGATTACCCTTTTTATTATCCCCATGCTGGGTGGTAAGTTTTCTTTTGCCGCCTTGGTGGGCTACTTGGTTGTGGGCGGTTTTGCTTGGATCATGGGTGCCAAAAAAGCCTTTGATCTACATACCAATTATGATCTGCAAAAGCAACTCTTATTTGGCACCTTGGCTTTTGCCGTCCTCTTCTTTTTTGCCAACCGTGCAGGAATAATGAATCAAGTCTTTCGCTATACTTTGCCTTTTGTACTTTTTTGGCTGACGGCAACGGCTCTGGTTATGGGAATACTGCGCTTATTTGAACTGCAGGGGGGAGCAGATCTTAAGCGAATTAAAAAATGGCTGCGTTCATACCTGTTTATCATCGCAGGGTGCCTGGCCATTGCCCTTTTTGCCGGTGTTATTGCTCCCTGGCTGTTTCAATACGTAAAGATTCCTTTGCTTTACCTGTGGCGTCTGCTTAGCAGTTTAATTATTTATTTTGCCATGGCTTTAGGATATGTTGTGCAATATGCAATTAATTGGTTTATGGCAAAATTTACGGAAAGCAATTTCAGGATTGAACCTCCCGAAATGCCTTCTTTTGAACAAAATGAGGTTGTGAATGATTTTAGTCCCACTACCTTAAATCTTTTAACCGGTTTACAATGGGTGCTTTTAATTTTAGTTGCTTTCATTATCATACGTTTCCTGTATTTATATCTGACACAATCACAGCGCACAGTGCGCAAGCGGCAACAGGTTGAGACCAGGGAATCTTTTTCTTCCGCTGATGCCCTGCGGGATTGGGGGCGACGGCAATTAAAACGCATAGCCATGACTTTAAAGCAAAAAGCAGAAGTTTTAAACGTTTTTAAAAAGGAAAACTCGGCTGTAGATATCTATCATGCGCTGTTGGAAACGGCAGCCCGTAAAGGGACTGTGAGATTACCTGCACAGACGGCACACAAGTTTCAGGATAAGCTGTTAGCTTGTTTTGCGCCCAAGGAAAAAGAAACAAATCATATTTTTGCGGCTTTTGTCGAAGAACTTTATGCCGAACAAAAGGTGGATGCTAAAAAAATAGAACTTTTGCGGACGGATTTGGCAAATCTGAAAAGACAAAAGTAGGAACAATAAACTGGTTTTTTTAAAACGGTAAAAATTACCGCACACTAATTTTGGGCCAATAATATTGAAAAGATTGAGATAATTCAGTATAATAGTTGCTAGTGATGGTTTTTGACAAAATTTTTTGGGAGCAGGATTTTTACCCGGTGAAAGGAGTGAAAAAAAGTAAAAGTGAGGTGTTTATTATCAGGAGGGGAGGTGTTTAGAGGAGGGAGCTATAAACCGGATAGTAAGTTTTTATTTTAGTAGAGAACCAATTTCCCNGCACTATATTTAACTATTGCCTGCAATTATCTTGTAGGTCATAAATTGCGGAGACTGAAAAAAAGAGGGAGGATTACTATGGAAAAGCCATTAAAGCGTTCAATAATTAATCTTTTTGGTGTACCCTCACTTGGCTTTCAATTCTGGGTAACCCTGGAAATACAATTCTTTGCCGTCTTTTTAAGCGACTATGCGCTTTTGCCCGTTGCGTTAATGGGTGTAATCATGATTGTTACCGGTTTCTTTGATGTCTTCTGGGTGCCTCTTGGCGGTATTATTTTGGAAAAGACCAATTTAAAATGGGGCAAATATCACTCCTGGATGTTGATCGGCCCGCCG
>JGI24708J26588_10002099_pt1 | contig 15298 bp, 17 predicted proteins | sample BioPla1DNA2_FD_26588 | JGI IMG/M metagenome (IMG submission 26588) | reverse complement strand
CAGAGCCTCGAGGGAAAATCCCCCGGGGCTTTTGTTATGCCCAAGGAGGTGACCCTATGCCAAAGAAACCAAAGCGGCCGTGTCGATACCCCAGTTGTCCACAACTGACGGATGGTTTGTATTGTGTGGAACATCAACGGCAGGCAACGCGCCATTATAATCATTTCCAGCGCGAGCCTGAAACCAACAAAAGATATGGTCGTGCATGGAAACGCATACGCGACCGTTACATCAAGGCACACCCGCTATGTGAGGAGTGTAAAAAAGCTGATCGCTTAACCCCCGTGTTAATTTGCAGATTAAATCATATACGAATTGTCACAATAAATAAGCTCAAATACCTGGCTAATCTGCAAGTTTTGCACAATAAAATTGAACACAAGACAGACATTTTGCAAATTAGTCCGAACCTAGTTTGCTGATTTTTTTGCCCGAAAAAGAAAATCCCTCAACCAATATGGTTGAAGGTTGAATTCTTAAACACCAGTCTCAGCAGCCGCAGCAAACACTGCTTCGTCGGTAATTAGCTCTAACTTCTTAGCACAGCCATAAAGTAAACAATTCGTTGCCAGATTGTTGATAATGCGGGGAAACCCACGCGATCTTGAGGCGATGGCTTCAATAGCTTGCGGCGAAAATATATCGTGATTGGCTCCAGCAAGCTTAAGTTGATGCTGGATATAGTTACGTACGTCCTCTTTGCCCAGCGGCTGCATTGAGTAGCGCATAATCACTCTTTGTGCCAGTGGTTGGTTGTGTGATAGCTTTAGTCGTTCCATAAAATGCGGCAGACCAATCATAATCAATACAAATGGGTTTTCGGAGTCCATAGCAAAATTGAATAATAAGCTAATATCATTCAAAAACTGGTTCGAAGCCATCTGCATTTCATCTAAGATTAGAACAGGCGTAATCCTCTGGTTATGAAATAAATTGAGTACTGCCTGTTGGATTTGACCAAACATATCTACCTTGCGGAATTTTGGTTCTTGCCCTAGCCCTAGGGCAAGCCCGCGGTCAAAGTCAGCAACTGTCACCGTAGATAAAGGGAAATATACAGCCTTAAATAGTGACGGATTAAGCGTTGCCGTAAATCTTCTAAGCAAAGATGTTTTCCCGGCACCAGCTTCACCAACGACAACGCCAATGCCGCGAGTGCCTTTTAAATACTCAAGCCTAGCAATGCCCTCGCTAAAGTTCGGCGATTCAAAAAGATATTTATCATCTAGATCTTTTCTAAACGGTATGGTTGAAAGAGAATAGTATGTCCGATACATCAGCTGCCCTCCTGACTAGTGCCAAGCAGGCTTTTAAAATCAATAGGGGCTTTTTCTTCTTTGTTGCGCTGGCGTTTAACGTGAGCGTTATCGCTTAAAGAAATTGCCTTTGCCTTAAAGACTGATTTATCATTCTCATAAATATGAACTACGTTTGGTGCTGCCGGATCGTAACGAATCTCGACCTTTTGCCCCACATAATGGTGCGGGACTTCAAAGAGCTGGTTTAAAAGTGTAATTGTTGCATCATGCTTGACTTTCCGGTAATCTCTCTTCCAAAACAGTGAATCCAGGATGCGAGGGTCAGAGATTGTCCGAACCGAAGAAACCTGCGACATAAATAAATCTAGCGGGCACATGTCAATAGCAGAGTGCATTCTGCGGTGATAATCTTCTTCAAGCCATTGCCAAAAGCAAGCATTGAGTTCTTCTAATGACTTAGGCGGATTTTGCTCAAGGCGAGGATAAAAACGACTGCGGACGGTGCCAAAGAAGCGTTCGATTTTGCCCTTGCTCTCAGGGTCATAAGGCTGCGTGTGAGTAAGGGTAATCCCCAGCGATGCGCATGCTAGTTGTAGCTGACCAGCCTGATAGACCTTACCATTATCGACATAGATAATTTTGGGGATGCCACGCCTGATAAGGGCTTCTTTTAAAACTGTTTTCATAGAGTCGAATTTTTCAGTGAAGAAAAACTGTGCAAAAGGAACAAGCCTGGAGCAGTCATCAAGGAAGGCAAATAAGTTAGTCCTGTACTTTTTTCCGCCAATCACCAGGTAATACCCGACAGACATATCCCCTTGCCAAAGAATATTGATCTTATCATAGGAAAATCGTTTGCGCTCCTGGGATGACTTAATGTCGCGTTCTAACAGATTTTTGCTCTTAAGCAAGCGATAGACAGTATGGTAGGAGACTTTATCTGGTGAGATAATACCTTCAGCTACCAATGTTTCATAAAATAGCATGGCCGAAAGCAGGCGGTGCTTTTGCCGTGCGGCCAAGATAGCATCTTTCATTTCAGGCGAAATAACACGGCAAGAACCTTGGTCTGAGCGTTTTTTAGGTTTAAGTGCAGCAAAGCCGCCGGTACGGTAATTGCGCAGCATTGCTGGAGAGTTTTTGGTGCAAATTCCTTGCGACCATAATAAGGTACGTCATGAGTTTTTGCACAGACTTCAGCTAGATATTCTGTGGCAGAAGCTACCTGTCTATTTAAAAGCGGCGAAATTAGCCCGTAACGAAAAAGAGCAATTTGCTCGCGGTCTTCATTTGTCAAAGTTCGTTACCTCCATTTCAGTCTGGAGGTTAGCCGGCTAACCTGTTAACAAACTAATTTTAGCTAACCTAGCGAGCTTATGCCATCGAAAAGTTGTGTGGGAAAGCATCTTGTAATGTTTTTGGCTAAAGATGGGTAAAATTAATGTGCCATAAAATTTCGTTTGTACTGTTGATGAAACTTTTGGGAAAAGGTTTCGGCTGGCGAGCCAATCATGCAGACAAGTTTTATGGCTTTATCATTTGTGTTAGGAGGGCTAGGCTCCATCCACCCTTGCTCACGGAAGAATAGCTCAATTAATTTGAGGTTCAAGTAAAACCTACGGCGATAAAACCGATAGAGTGCTGTTAGACTGAAATTAGGTTTGATAGCCGAAAAAATCAGCTTTAAGGCAGCCGTGATATATTCAAGCGAGTATTGGAAGTACGGCAATGTAAACGATGGCAGCATAGATACGGTTAGGCTGCAAACTTTGCAGCAGAATCGGGCAACGGGAATGCGGTCTTCAAAACCGTTTGCGTGGCACTAACCTGTCATGGGTGGGTTCGATTCCTACACGCTCCCGCCACTAGTAAAATCAATTGCTTGAGGCTTTTTGCCTCAGGCAATTTTTAGTTACCTAACTTAATATTATGTAATATTGCCGTGAATTTTGCCGTGAATCGATGAGAGTTTGAAGCAAAACATAGCAATAAAAATAGAGCAGGTGAGAGTACCTGCTCTTTAATTATGCCTTTTTTACAGTAGCATTTTGAAGTATGGCCGACATTTTTTCAGATAGCCTTTCATCGGCTTTCTGGAAGGAGTGACTATAGATGTTTAGTGTTGTGCTGCTGGTGCTATGTCCTAGGCGTTTAGAAAGGTCTACCGGAGTTGCTCCTTCGGCAATCAATAAACTTGCACACGTATGACGTAAACCATGGAAGTTCATGTGTGGCAGCTGATGTCGTTTAAGAAACTTCGGAAACCAAGTACTCATTGTCTGGGGGTACATAGGTTTTCCGAATACCTGAGTAAAAACTCGCTCGCTTTTATCCCACTTATTACCTAGCAACAAACGCTGCTCAGCTTGTTGTTTTTTATGCTCTTTTATCATTTGCATAACTGTTGTGGGTACAGCTATTACACGATGGGATGTCTCATTTTTAGGAGCTTTTAAAAAAGTACCCTTACCCGGCACATATTGAGCAGCCTGCTCCACTCTTATGATATTACTTGAGAAATCTATATGTTTCCATTCCAGCCCCATAATTTCGCCCTGCCGCATTCCGGTAGCTAAAGCGAGCCAAACAATGACTTGATATTGAAAAGGCTCATTAGTGAGTGCTGAAAGCATAGCGGCAACCTGAACTTCATCATAAGCAGGCATTTGCCTTTTTGGAACTTTTGGTGGCTTTACCCGACTAGCTGGGTTTGCTGCGATGTACTGCCACTGTACAGCAGTTTCCAAGACTGTATGTATTAGTCGATGATAATGAAGAATGGTTCGTTCTGATAAGCCCTTATTTTCTTTACCATCTTTACGAACTCCTGGCTCTTGGAGGTTGTTATAAAACTGGATCAGGTGATTAGGTTTTAATTTTCCAAGTTTAATATGACCAATGGCTGTCTTAATTCGCTCTGACAACTGCTTATAACGGAACAGGGTTTTAGGCGCGAGATTCTTGTCAGCATAGTCACTAAACCATGAGCTAATAAAGTCTTTTACGGTTATATTTTCGTTACTTCCGGCGACGCCTGAATCAACTTCGACAACAAACCTCGCTAAAAGTCTCTCAGCCTCTCTTTTATCTTTTGCTTTAACGGTACGATATTTGCGGATTTGCTTGCCGCTGGCGTCAACACCAAGCGCGACAGTTAACTCCCATTTGCCGTTGCCGCGTTCTCTTAGAGTTCCGCGTCCTGCCATAAATTTACCTCCAATCTACAGAATTTCTCAAGAACTCTATTTTTTCTGTTGATGACATTTTAAGATACTTTCTTACAAATTCTAAATAGCCGCAAAAGATATCTGACAATGTAACTGGTGTTCCTAGTCCGCTTTTCAACTCTTTGTAAACTGGCAGGGGATTTATTTTATCAAATTCATCTGTAGACTTAACGAGAATGTTTACCGAGTGGCGGTTGGAGGAGTCAGGCTCTATACGATAACCAATATTAAGGCGTTCATTTAATAGGCAGATAAGCGTTAAGAAGTAACATTGATTTCTAGTAGTTATAATCTTCTCTAACATAGTACCTTTTATCTCATCTAAGACCAGAAAGCGGGGCGTAAAATCAATATCTTTTAGTGGGAATATTCCAAAAGCGTATTCAAAAATAGATGTTTGAATGTTGCCTTGATCATCTAAAAATTGTAATTCTAATTGCCCATCTGGTTGGTCATACGGACCACGAATGGCAAGTGTATCTAATGATATATTGAAAAAATCAGCTATGGCAATTATCGTTGGAAAATCTGGTAAACGTATTCCCTTTTCCCAGTGCCCAACAGTTTGTTTGATTACTCCGAGTTTTTGACCCAAGTCCTGCATTGTTAGATTACGAGCACACCGCAACGATTTTAATTGTTGAGTAAATGCAATTTTATTAAACATAAGCAAAAAAACCCCTTGACGGTCTACAGAATGTAGACTAAAATAGAAGTAACAATAGACTACGCAACGTAGACTATTAATAATATATCAAATTCATAACAAATTAACAAGTTACTAAACAAAATATTTTTGGGAGAGGATGATTTTTATGAGAGAACACGTACTAACAATGTCCGAGGCGGCCCGGTATTTACGATTAAATTATTGTACACTTTCGCGAAAAGTGAAAAGCGGTGAAATACCAGCATTCAGGGTTGGGACTAAGATTTTATTTAGGGTGGCGAGTTTAGAGGCGTGGATTGCGGGACAAGAGGCCGGCGGAATCAATCAACATACTACTAATAACATAGAACACCAACGCGGCGGTGTATTGCGGCGAATTGAGGCGTAGAAACACACAACAAAGCGTAGGAAGGGGGCAAGCGGTGAGTAATGAGACTTTTGAAATCAAGCGCAAACAGATATATAGAAGCGTTCCGGTCAACCCATTTCAACATGATAAACGTTTAGACTTAGCAGCAAAAGGATTATTAGCTATATTGCTGTCGTTCCCGGACACGTGGACGATTTATTTTAGTGATATCGTAGCGCGATCTGCAAGCGGTCGAGACGCAACGGCTTCCGCATTAAACAAATTAATTCAATGCGGATATATATATCGTAAACAACGACGGGATAAAAACGGTAAGTTTCAGAGCTACAGTTATATTGTGTTTGAGTCACCTGAAGACAAGACTGATAAGCTGTTGCCGGAAACGGAAAATCCGGAAACGGAAAATCCGGAAACGGAAAATCCGGAAACGGGGAAACCGGAACCGGGAAACCCGCAACTAAATATACTAAATAATAAAGAACTAAATAATAAAGATTTAAACTTAAAAGATTTTAATATATATCAGCAGCTGGCTGAACTTTTACGGTCGGCAATCTTGAAACGCAAACCTGATTGTAAAGTACCTGGAAATTTAACTAACTGGACTAGCGAAATTCGGCTCATGGTAGAGAATGACTGTAGATCAATTGAATTAATACGCACGTTAATTGCGTTTAGTCAACAAAACGAGTTTTGGCGTAACGTGATTCTGAGCGCTTCGTCGCTAAGAAAAAACTTTGACAAATTAGAATTAGCAGCGCAAGCGACAAAAAAGGCTTCTGACCTGCCCCGCGGATTCGCTTCATTATTAAACGATGAGGAGGGAGAGATTATTGACATATGAACAAGCAAAAAATCTTGTTGCTATTGCGTTAGCAAATTTCCCATCTCAGCAAGAACGAAACATGCAGCCAACTGCAAAACTGTGGCATCTAATGTTTGCTGAATTAAATTATGAAATTGTAGAGAGAGCACTAGCTAGGGTGTTATTAACAGCAAAGTATTTTCCAACAGTTTCTGAAATTTACGAAGCTATTCAGCAATTGGACAAGCCCGCTAACGCTCCAAGCACAGATGAAGCGTGGATAGAAGTTATAAAAAAACTTGATCCTTACCGCACGCCAGTTTGGTCACACGCGAATATTGAGAAGGCGGTCAAAATTATTGGCTATAGAAATATGATTGAGAGCGATAATATAGCTGTTCAACGAGCTCAATTTTTTAAAATCTATAGCTCATATCTAGAACGAGAAGACAATGATCGTATTAATAACGATGTTTTGAAGTTGGTTGGGGGATTAAAACTACTACGAAACTAGAAATGAAGTGCAAGTAATATCTATAACACTTTAATCCCTCCCCAGAGGCGTCGGGGTAGCAAATAGAAATTAGATTCGGGCGCAGGGGCAACACGGCCCCGGCCCACAGGAGGTAATATTATGTTAATAAAAATTGTCGACAACATGGACAGCCCTTGGGCGCTGGGCGTTTACGGTGAGCTTATGGTAAACAGTGAAAATTTGAACGATTTTGAGGAGGCCTACGATGCCGCACTGGCAGAATTTTACGCGCTAGCCTATCATGAAAAAAAATTGTTCGATGGGGCGCACCCGTCGCTCGTAGCAGCGTATAAACACGCTAAAAACGACCTACCAATCCCAGAATTACCTAAAATTATCGAAATTTTCGAACTAATCAAGCAAAATTGGGGTACTGACCCCGGTGACCAGACAGAACTGCCCGATCGCGAGGATTTAATTGAGGGGGTCAGATAAAATGGAAAATTTGACATATTTCGCATTTACTACATATGTTATGTTAACAATTTTTATTCCCGGCTTGCCGTTCATGGTCCTGCTGGCCCTGCAGAACAACCCAAATAGCCGGTTGTCAAACAGGCTACAGGCCCACAGGCGGACTGTCCTGATGGGGTATGTAATCAGCAGCGCGACGGCGCTTCTGCTGTCTGCGACAGTGCTGTCAGCAAACCAAATCTGGACGTTCGTCAAATACGCTACAGTACCGTCGCTACTGTTTGCCGGTGCCGTTTTATACCCATATATTGGAATGAACTGGGGGAGGGGGAGAAAATCATGAAAAAATACTTAGTTATCTGTTTAGCTGTAATGATGTTTATAACAACATCACAACCGGCGTATGCCTTATTTGGTGGAGGACTTAAAGGACCTTTACCAGTATATAGCGTTGATAAAACCGTTGATGCGGCTACAATAGCCACCCAACTAAACACCGCTCAGCAACTGGCCGCTGCCTTAAAAAACCTGGCCGAGATGGACAGCGCGGCAGCTGCCGCTAACGCTGGAGCGATTCAGCAAACGCTCGCGCAGCTGCTGACGTTGCAACAGCAAGTTCAAAGTTTTGTAAATGATTACCAAAATTTCCAACAGAATTGGGATGAAATTTACAACACTGGCGGGATAGGCGCGGATTACGCTGCTCAAGCAGCGCAGGTGCTGCAGGCTACCGATCAAGCGACATACGACGCGATGAGGGCCCAGGGCTGGGCCGTGGGCACAATGCCGACAACAGCCGAAAATCTCAACGCCCTAATAGCCGCGTCGCAAACCGCCGAGGGGGCGCTGGCAGCGGCACAGGCGGGTAACCAAATCGCCGCGCTGCAGGCGCAGCAGTTGATGATACTGCAACAAACAATTGCTGCTAACAATCAAGCACAATTGGCGTATCAAAAAGAACGAGAGCAGCAAAATGCTGATGCAGAGGCCGCAGCCGCGCAGCTGTATAGCGGTACCGTGACACCCCAAAAGGGGCAAGGTCCCGGGTATGGCTGGTAGGAGGTAAAAAATGAACGGTTTCCATATATTCGGTTTAATTGTCGCTGCTGGATTTATTATCGCTAAAGCGAAAATTGATGGACAAGAAAATTACAAAAAAATCGTCGTTAATATATTAATCGCCGGGGCGGTCGTTACCGCCTCTGGCTGGCTAGGTTCAACCACAGCGCTCCAAAATTTAGCGGTTAAGGTTTTTATATATGTCATGCTCCCAACAGCGTTATGGCTAATGTACAAATTCAAACCGTTGTTGTTCACCGGTAGAGAAAGCGCCCTATATTGTGTGATTTTAATACTGTTCTCAATAGCAGTCGCCGGGGAGGTGCAATAAATGGAAACAGGTGTTTTGACAGAAATTTTAATTTCGTTTAAAGCAATTTTTGCGGACGGTGTTAAAAATCTGATTCCGTACGCGCTGTCGCTGATGGTGTCGTTAGCCACAATCGAAGTGCTGTTGAGCCATCTGCGAGGAATGATAAGCGAACAAAACCCGTTACCGATTTTATTCCAAAACATATTAAAAATTGGATTGTTTATTTTTTTCGTCAGCACATATTCAACACTAATCACTGAAGTTCAGGACGGATTTGTAAAAGTGGGATTGATTGCCGGGGGCAATCGAATAACAGCAGAAGTTGCAACCGACCCCAGTTACGTGTCCGATATGGGCTACAAACTGATGGAAAAAATTTATACATTCACCGAGCATGAAGCCGAAAAAAGTGGTGTAGTTCCTTTAGTTATCGCGGCTGCAAAAGGCGAATTAACAGTAGCAAAATTATTCCCAAATTTATTCTATTTTGCATGTAGTCTGTTCATCTGGATTGCGTTTCTCACTATATCCATTCAGATATTCCTCACATATTTAGAGTTCTACGTGTTCGGGGCGATTATTCCAGTTTTGTTAGCGTTCGGGGTTAATCGATACACCAAGTTTATTTCAGATAAAGCGATCGGTGTTATTGTCGCATCTGGTATAAAAATTTCAATGTTGATATTTATTCTATCTGCAACAATCCCGCTAATTGAGACATGGACATTACCAACTAACCCCACCCAACTGCAATGTCTAAAACTGCTCGGCGGTGCAATAGCAATAGCATTTTTGTGTTGGCATGCGCCAAATATGGCAGCCGGTGCTATGTCGGGCGGTCCGGGGCTTGGTGCAGGGGCGATCGGCGGGGCGATCGGTGCAGCGGTTGGTGCAGTAATGATGGGCGCAGGAGCAATTAATACAATTAAAAATGGAGTAGCAAAAGGGCTAGAGTTATACAATCAACTCGGCAGCGGGGGAAGTACTGGTTCATACAAAAATGCCGCGCGCACTGAACAAAATTCCAGAAGAATAAATTAATTAATTAATTACGGGGGAGAGATTCGAAAATGAAAGTACCAATTGTAATTTGTCCGCTAATGAGTGATTCGGTTGATAAAGTGAATTGTGCAAAAACAGAATGCGCATTTTTCAATCGTGATTTTGATATTTGCGCCCTACAAGTTATTACAAATCAACTAACAGAAATCAACTCAAATTAGATTAAAAATTAATGATTAGCTTTTAGTAAAAGTGAAATTTACTTCTTTCAAAAACATGATTTAAATTAGCTTAAAAATAGTGAATAGTTGTTACAAAAAGATGAAAAGAACGCTAAGTTACTCGCAACTTTTTAGCCTCCAGATAATCCGTTCTTCGAACGTCTTATCTTCCGTTTAAAAAGTTCACACCCTACGCATTTTGCAAATGCAGAAATCCGTAGGGTGTGAAGCCAAACAGAGCCAGTAACCGCGCGGTTTTACATGGTATATACAAATGTAATACCGTGTATAGACAGTGTATAGATCGCGTATAGACACCTGTAATACCGTGGTAATACCGCGCGTACCCAATCCCTGATAATAGCAGGGGTCGCCTGTATAGACACGTGTAATACCGCGTGTAATACCAATTATGAGCAAAAATACGAAAATAGAGGAGCTATTGATATGAGAAACAACCGTGAAATGTTGACTGTTAGGGTCACCCCAGACCAGAAAAACCAGCTGCGCCGGCAGGCAGAATTAGCTGGAAAAACCATGTCAGAATTTGTTCTGGATTCCGCGATTTCCCAATCCCAAAACGATAATTCTGACACCGCGAAAATAAATTATCAGACAATTAAATCTGAGATTTTGGAAATTAAAAAACTGCAATATATAATGACGCGAATGTTGCTGTTTACAGGTGCAGAAGTATTCAAAAGCGATGAGACAATGCAAAAAATTTATAACGAGTCCAAAGCAGAAGCGGAATCCAAATTCGGCAATTTGGAGGGGTAAGAATGGCACGAGGATATGAATCGCATGAATCATTTTGGGCCGATGCAAAAATGTATTTTGCAATGGTATTAAGAGGAATTTTTCTAGGTTTATTAATTCAAATTCTGATGGTTGGATTTGTCGTTTATAACACAGGTTCTGAAAAAATATTTATCACGGGAACTAATGTAAAAATGCCAGGTTCGACGTTTGTAAAATACCATTCCGGTTACGCCGGATTGATTGGTACGCAAGCGGAGATTGAAAAAGAATTACTTCCTTTTGCGAATGGTTGGAGAAAGTTACCGACGATAAAAGATTACAAAATTTTTGTAGATGAGCTAACCGATAATTCGTATTATTACCAACACAAAAAACTAGAAAAGTGGGTCAGTTATTCATTCGTTGCATATGTGTTGTCCGTACTGTATCTCGTTATATTCGTCGGTACGGCCAAAAAAAAACCAGACCATAAATTTCTTCGCGGCGCGCAACTCATTCCGCTAAAAGAGTTAAACGCAAAACTTGCCAAAGCCGCGAAGAAAAATCCCTTATCAATAAAAATCGGCGACACGTTTTTGCCGTACGAAATGGAGTCAAAACATACCCTGGTTTTAGGCAGTGCTGGCAGCGGGAAAGGCGTATTGTTGAATCAAATTGCCGCGCAAATCACGAAGCGGAAATGCAAAAAGAGAACCAACGACCGAATTATTTTCTACGATCCCAAAGGTGAATTTGTGGCGAAACAATTTCTAGAAGGTGACGTGATTTTTAACCCGTTTGATGCACGGTCAGTGGGCTGGAATATTTTCAATGAAATTCATATTGAGCCCGATCTAAATCTAGTTGCCAGCAGTATCTTTGCGCCCCCCTCGTCAAAGAGTGAAGGCGATGCCTATTGGTATAATTCCGCGCGAGACGTTTTTAAGGCGGGGTTGATTTATCTAAAAATACAAAACACAACAACCAACCAGGATATATGGAATTTTTTCGATCAGTCGTTAGGTGAGATTGTTGCCGCACTAAAAAACACGTTGCCGGAAGGAAAGCGTGGATCATTAAAACACATCAACGCAGAGGACAGCCCGGCCAGCAATTCAATTATCAGTATCCTACAGGAACGAATTGGATTTTTTGAATACCTAGTCGGCAAAGACGGAGAGTTTTCATTCACTGAATTTGTTCGTGACCAGAAAAATAACGTCCAGCGGCCCAACTTATTTTTATTGAGCATTCAAAAATATAAAGAAGCGTTTACGCCACTGCTGACGCTTGCAATTGACTGTATGGTGCGCGAGTTGTTGAGCATGCCCGACAACCACGACCGGCGGGTCTGGTTCATCATCGACGAATTAGGGACGTTAAACCGGATGACATCTATTATCGACCTGGAAACGGTTGGCAGATCAAAAGGCGGCTGCTTGATCTGCGCCAACCAAGATCTAGGCAGGATCGAACATCAATATGGCTCCGATAATTTAAAAGCTTTTTTTAACAATTTTAACACCACGTTTACATTTCGCATCCGAGATCCCAAAGAAGCTAAATTTCTATCGCAGGCGATCGGAGAACAACAGGTGATTAAGAATGTCCAATCCCGCCAGATGTCGCCCAATGACGTTGGAGATCGTAAGAGTATTTCAGAACAGGAAAAAGTTGAACCGTTGATCATGTCAACAGAGTTTCAGGGATACCCCGACCGTCACGGTGTGGTAAGTATTTCCGGATTTGGCGTTTCCAAAATTGAAGTACCCGCAATCTACTACCCCGAACGTCACCCCCCATTCGTCATGCGCAAATTCGCTGCATTTGGAGAATTTGATCTAGCAGAGCCGGAAACAGCACCGGCAGCGGAAACTAAAGAACCGTCGGCAACGACCACCACAGAACCGGAAACACCGGCTAAACCCGATACGGAATCATTAATAGAAACGCTATCTGAAACCATAAAAGCAGAACCGGAAGCGGAACCCAACGAATCTAAAAAATTATCAATGTAGGAGGCGAAAACCGTGTTGTCTATCAGCAATGTCAGCGCAAACCAAGCCACATCGTATTACGAAAAAGACAATTATTACGCCAGGTTGGGTCAAAACGACCACTGGCAGGGCGCGCTCAAAGATGAATTAGGACTGCCCGATCACGTGAAGCCCGAAGAATTTAACGCCCTTATTGGCCAGCGCAAAGAGCGCGCTGGCTTTGACCTCTCCTTTTCCGCGCCTAAATCCGTATCTGTTGCCGCTCTCTGTATGGATGAGGACACCCGGCAAGCTATGCTAGAAGCGCACAACGTCGCTGTACGCACAACATTAGACCTCATCGAACAGCGCGAAATCGGCACCCGTATTACCGAAAATAAAGTAGTTGATCACGTCAAGACCGGCAACATGATAGCCGCCAAATTTGATCATTACGTTAGCCGTAATAGCGATCCGCAGTTACATACCCACGGTGTAATTCTGAACATGACAAAAATTGGCGATAAATGGTATGCCGTAGACAATCCCGACCTTTACAAAAATGCAATCCACTACGGTCAGCTCTACCGAAACACACTAGCCAAGGAGCTAATGGCAAGGGGTTACGAAATCACCGTGACCGACCTCCAGAAAGGGTTTTTCGAGCTAAAAGGGATCGACCAGGAGATCATTGATGAATTCTCAAGCCGCAGAAAAGAGATTGTTGAGAAATTGAAAGAATGGGGCACTAATACCCCGGAAGCAGCAGAGAAGGCCGCTATTCTCACCCGTCAGGCGAAGCAGCACAAGGACATGAATACCCTGCAGGAATCATGGCGCGAAACTATCAGCGAACTGGGCGGCATTACTCTAACCAAGTCCGACACGCCAATCACCCTTACCCCCGACCAGCAGAAAGCCGAATTCGAGCAAGCGATAACCAATCTTTCCCGGAAACAATTCGCATTTACTGAAAAAGAGCTAAAACGAGCCGTACTGGCCGCCGGTGTTGGCAGCGGCATGAATGAAGCCGACTATGACCGGCTGAAAGCGGAATCACTGGATATAAAGCACCTTATCGGGCTAGGCGGGATTAAGGGCAGTGACGACCCCACCATCTACTACACCACCCAGAAGAACCTAGAAACTGAAAAGCAGATTTTCCAAATGGTGAGAGAGGGCAAAGGCACCATGCCAGGCATGGAGGCTGGACAAGCTAAGCAACTTCTAAATCAATTCCTAGACCGAGACAAAGCCCCTCTATCAGAAGAACAATTTAACGCAGCCGTTACCATTGCCACTACTAAGGACAAACACCTAGCCGTCCAAGGCTTAGCCGGAACAGGAAAAACGTATATGCTAAATTACGCCCGCCAAGTACTTGAGCAGGACGGTTACATCGTCTTAGGGGCCTGTTTCACCGGCAAGGCGGCCCAAGGGCTTCAAGACGATGCAAAGATACCATCAAGCACCATTCACGCCTTCCTGAACCGCCTAGAGCGCGAGGCAGGCAACCATAAGGCCGGGGAGGACATGCAAAATAAAACCGATTGGAACCTAGCCGGGTTAAAGCCCGACCAGAATAAACAAGCCTGGATAGTCGACGAGGCTAGTATGGCAGATAACCAAACTATGAAATACCTCCTGCAAGCAGCTGATATTAAAGGCGCTAAAGTCGTGATGGTCGGTGACCGGCAACAGCTTTTGCCAGTAGGAGTGGGTAACGCTTTTTCTGTACTGACTGAAACCAATAAAATTGCTACCGTTTTCATAGAAGAAATACGCCGGCAAAAAGACGCAGAGTTATTGCAAGCAGTCAGGGAAGCGGTTAAGGGTGATTTGAACAAGTCACTAGAGCTGATTGAGAAAGACATGATCAGCATAGCTAAGCACAAAGACCGTATAAACGCCATTGTTAGCGATTTTACTAGCCTTACCCCAGAACAGCAGCAAAGCACTGTAGTTTTGACAGCCTCCAATAAAGACCGAAGACTACTTAATGCAAGCATTCGTGACGAACTGAAAGCAAAAGGCCAGCTACAGCCAGGTACGGAATTCAAGGTAGAGGACGCAGACGGGAAAACCCATAAACGGGAATTTTCGGTAGGTGATAGAATCATCTTCCTGCAAAACGATAACCGGCTGGACATCAAAAACGGCCAGGTAGGAATTATTGAAAAAATGGATGGCAGTATAATGACCATCAAGTCTGGAGATAAAACCCTGACCATAGATGCGGGCTTGTATAAAAAGATTGACCACGGTTACGCGATGACTGTTCACAAAGCCCAAGGCATCACCGTTGACCGGGTACTCATTAACCTAGATTCTACCCAAAAACAGTTAAATAGTCGAAATGCTTTTTATGTCGATATTTCCAGAGCGCGGCATGCAGTAAAAGTCTATACCGACAGTGTAGAGAAGATCATGCCCCAGATAAGCGAGTTCGCCAAGAAAATTACCAGTGAGGATTTCCAAATCGCCAATGCTCCCAAAGCACCAAAACCCAGTAAATTTAAGGCAATCATGGACGGCTTAGTAGATTCTTTTAAATCAATGAGCCTGAACAAAAGCAAAACCTTATCTGTCGAACCACAAGGCCCTTCTGCACCGTCGGCACCGTCGGCACCGGCCATTACCCCTGCACCCCAGCCACAAGCAATAAAAATAAAAAGAGGCGGACTGACCTTTTAGAACGAGGAACGG
>JGI24708J26588_10002096_pt1 | contig 15312 bp, 15 predicted proteins | sample BioPla1DNA2_FD_26588 | JGI IMG/M metagenome (IMG submission 26588) | reverse complement strand
GTCCAGTCTGCGGAGCTCCTTGAAAGTCGAGATACTTCTATTCCTGCAATCATTCCAGCTTTACCTAACCCGACTTCTGATACAAGCTCCTGAAAACCACTGCTTATTGTTGTCGGTATTCTGGTGGCAGGCAGTGTGTTTGACAAGTGCCAGGCATATATGTCTTTTGTGAGGGTGAGTCTTTATGTACCTGTGGTAGCCTCTATGGTTGTTATGGCTATTATCTGGCGATTTTTACTCGATTCTCAGAGCGGATTGCTCCGTTATTTTTACATGGTCTTTGACATTGCCCCAGTCAACCTGCTGGGCGATGCCAATTGGACTAGAATTCTGCTGATAATTATCCTGTTCACAATGAATATTGGGCAGAGCATCATCCTCTACCTCGCCGTTATGATCGGAATTCCCTCTGACCTGACCGATGCCTTGAAGATTGACGGTGGAGCCCGTCTGGATTTATTTCGACACATTCTTATCCCCATCTCGGCTCCCATTACTCTTTTTATTTTCATCACCCAGACGGCAGCCGTGCTTCGTGTGTTTGTAGTAATTCAGTTGCTGACGAATGGAGGACCTAACTACGGCTCTACGACTATGATGTACCAGTTGTATCAGCAGGGATTCAGATACGGAAATTTTGGCACTGCATCCGCCCTTGGGGTAGTTATGTTCATCTTCACCCTGGCGTTAGCCTTGGTGCAGTTTAAAACGATAAAAGTAAAACGGTAGATGGGAGGTGAATTAGAGTTGAGTAAAAAAAGACGAGTACAAGCACCTAATTTGGATCTGGTGTTAAATATAGGTATTGTTATGTTATGTATTGCATCTATATTTCCGCTTTGCTGGCTTTTCTCCGGATCGATAAAATATTCGGGCGATATAATGAAAATTCCTCCGGATTGGATTCCTGCCCGAGTATTTCGTAAACATCCTCAGGATTTCCTTCCGCTGATACACTCATGTTTGCAAATGCATCAATAGGAACTGTTCGCAACCTTTTTGTATTCTTCATGTAACTTCTATAGGCATTTATCGCAATACGGTATATCCATGTGGAAAACATCCATCTATCATCATATTTGTCAATATTATTATAAACACGGATAAACACCTCCTGAAGAATTTCTTCAGCATCATGCGTTGAATAAGTCATTTTCACAAGGAAACTAAATAATTTATGTTTATATTCTTCAACTAATTCCTCAAATGCTTCGATATCTCCATTTAGTATCCTTGTTATTTGTGTCGTCTCTTCCTGCATTGCATCACATCCATGTAATATTTCTATATAAATTATAAACTATCTCTAGAGATAACAAAATAAGCTTATCTATAATTATTGACCTTTCAAGCGTCACTTAGTTGCTTACATATACTTATACTCATGTTTTTATAAAAAGTAACGATTATTTGGTATTTCTTTAATAAGTTCTCTCATTTGCTTAAACAACTCATACCAAGAGTCATATACCTCAAAAATAGCATCATCCTGCTCATCAAATAAGAGACCTTCTTTACCTATGATATCAAATATACCATCCATGTACTATCTATTTTGTTCACGGACACAATTCAAGAGGCTACGTAAAGCAGATCCTTGTTTGTGTATAATTTCTGAAGGCAAGAAAGTCGGCAAATGGTAAAAAAATTGCCGTCAATTGCTTGACAGAAACTTCTGTATCAGAAGATTAGACTGTTGCCTTATTTGGATATACTATAAAAATAAAGTACTCAAACTTAACTTTAATAATTAGCTATGCACCGTTACTGTTCTCAACCCGGCAGAATATTTAGCGGGTGACACGGGTGATTTAACGGGTCGAGGCATTGCTGTTGCGCTCCAGTGGGTGCGCAACTCTTTTCGATGACGAAAGGCAACATTCTTCGAAGCATTTCTGCCTATGGAAAGATAGGAGCGGGCACCTGAGCGACCCAGGATATGGAGACCACTAATGATTAATCTGTACCGAGCTAAGAGCGGGTAAAAAGCATAAAAATAGCATGAAACCAATTAGTTTGGTATAATTGAGCCAGTTGATGTGATTTAGTTATATGAAGCTCTAGGCAAAGCCACTAATAAATCTTTTGAACTATAAGGATTGTAATGGAGGAACACTATATGCTGAAACTGTTAATTGCAGATGATGAAAAGCATACCAGAGAAAGCATTTATAAACATATTCACTGGGATGACATACACATTAGTCAAGTAAAACTTGCAAAAAATGGTATTGATGCTCTGGAAATCGTAGAATCATTTCATCCGGATATTCTTCTTTGTGACATTCGCATGCCTAGAATGAACGGTATTGAACTGGCTGAAAATATACGCAGGCTATTTCCTTCCTGCAAAATTATATTCCTGAGCGGATATGCTGATAAGGAGTATTTCAAGTCAGCCATCTCACTTAAAGTTGTTCAATATGTGGAGAAACCAATAGATTTTGATGAGTTGAAAGTTGTCATTGGCCAAGCCGCAGAACTGGTACTGGAAGAAAAAAAAGAAAAAGTAGAAGCTACAGATCTCAAGCATCAGTTAATGGCCAATTTACCCTTGGCAGTTAATGAACTGACACTCTCATTAATTCGTGAAGACAATAGCTCATCTATAGCCATTGAAAAAATTTGTTCAATATTTTCTAAATTTAACCAACATAGTATGTATGTATGTGCCGTGATTTGGTTATACTGGGATGAAATATCTGAATTTACTGCAGGTAACAAAGAACTTGTATCAAAATATTTGTTGGAAACAATGCATCGGGTATTTTCAAACAAATATTTAGAGATTAATCCTTTGTTAACCGGAATAAGACCCGGAGATACCGAAATTATAGTCGTTAAAACCTATATGGGGCATGAAGTGTCAAAATCACTGCAGATGGATTTTTATGACATATTAAAGAAGATATCTGATGATTTAAATAATATGAGTTATATTAAAACGACTGGTATAAAGGCTGCCATAGGTGTTGGACACTCTATATCAGATCCGGCTGATATACATTCTTCTTACGTTAATGCAGTTCAGGCGGTAAAGCATAGTTTTTACAGAGGTTTTGGCAAACTTTATACATCACCAGTTCAATATCAAAAATTATATGAAAAGGAACAATATTACAAGGATAAGTTTCTAAATAGTATTCCAGAGGATATTGAAGCGGCAGAGATGATTTTGAAAGAGATGTATGATCATATTACATCCATTTCGAACATCGAGCCCCTGTCCATAAAAAAAATAATGATAGATCTTTTTATTCAATCAACCCATATTGCCAGCAGCCTGGTTCAATCAGAATCCGACATAAGAGATAGAATACCAGATCTGATCAAGCAAATGGAATCTGCAAAAACTTTTAAGTCGCTGAGTACAATCTTTACAGATCATATTCGCCTGATTTTTAAAGAATCCCCGTATACAGGAGTTTCCAATAAAAAATCTCAGCAAGTGATTCAATATATAGTTGATAATTATTCTGACCCTACACTTTCTATAAAAATGATAGCAGATAAGTTGTATATGAACCAAAATTATCTTTGCACGTTATTTAAGAAAAATACAGGTAAAACAATTAATGACTATATCAACGAGTATCGGGTGATAAAAGCTAAATTGCTTTTATCAGACAGCTCTGCAAAGATTTATGAAGTTGCAGAAAAGACTGGTTTTAGTGATCCGAATTATTTCTCAACGATTTTCAAAAAGCATACTGGTTTAAATCCTACCAAATTTGTAAACACATCATACAAACCGTCAAATGAATAGGAAGGTGAATAAATGTTCTCCCGATTTTACAGATCTATAATCCATAATAAACTGTTGTTCAGTCTTCGGAATAAAATATTATTATGATCGGCAGTAATGATTTAGATATTACCGGAATTACAGGTGACGGAAATAAAGTACCCGTATTTGTAAAAGGAAATTGGGTGTAGATTCAATTTAGTTGATTAAAACATGCTGATATCAAAAGGGCTGCAAAAGTTTATTTTACAGCCTTAATCGGCCTGCTCCTTGACTTAACCTAAATTTATGTTAACATTAGAACAGATGTTTAAATAAATAACGTCATCTCCGAATTCCCAAAAGAAACGGGGGACCCATTATCAAGGGGTGAATCCTAATCATCAGGTAGGGCAACTTGGGTGTCCGAATCCGTCAGCTAACCTCGTAGGAGTTGTCCAAGCGTATTGAATAAGTCGCAAGGCTTAACCATGCGCTTTTTGCGATGGTAAAAACTACCAAACGGGTTGTGCAAAACCTTTTTGGTTCATTACTTGACTACTACTACATGATGGGGTGATCTTTTTTGAAAAAATGGTGGCACCGTGTGCGCGGTGATGTGTTGGGTGGAGCTACTGCAGCGATTGTTGCTCTTCCTCTTGCCCTTGCATTTGGAATCGCCAGTGGTGCAGGCGCATTAGCAGGTTTATATGCGTCTATTTTTGGCGGTCTGACCGCAGCTGTTTTTGGAGGCTGTGGTGTTCAGATCAGCGGACCTACCGGTGCTATGACGGTGGTACTGGTGGGTGTGGCCAGTCAATATGGAATTGGTGGTATGCTTCTGGCGGGTGTACTGGCAGGTGTTATGCAGGTTATTTTTGGATTGCTTCGCTTGGGCAGATTTGTTAAATACCTGCCTCAACCAGTAATCGCGGGATTTACGAATGGGATTTCGATTTTATTTTTTTTAGCAGCCATTGGGGATGCACGGGAAACGGTTTCTATTACTTTGATTACTACTTTGGTGATTATTATTGCAATACGCTTCTTTGAGAAGGTACCAGAATCACTGTTTGGCCTTGCTGCAGGACTTATTGCCAATGAATTGTTCATTCATAGCCCGAAAGTTGTGGGTGATCTCGTCTTTCACATGCCTAAACTGACACTGAATACAATGCCTTTTAATGAAATCGGACATCTGTTGGTGCCAGCGTTTACAATTTGTCTTTTAGGAAGCATTTCAGCGTTGCTTTCAGCAGAGGTTACCGATGGACTTATTGGTGCTCGCCATAACAGCAACCAAGAGCTCATAGGCCAGGGATTAGGGAATATTGTATCATCAGTGATAGGCGGTATACCTATATCCGGAGCAGTTGCACGATCAGGAATTAATGTGCATAGCGGAGGGCGTACAAAGCTTTCCAGTATTCTTCATTCTATCTTCCTAATGCTTATGATTTTGCTTCTTGGCCCTGTTGTTAGGCGTATACCTTTAGCTTCATTGGCAGCCATCCTCATAGTCGCTTCAGTTCGCACAGCCGATTGGAAAAGCTTAAAGCAAATTCCCGGTGCCAGATGGAGCTATGGCGCGATTATGATAATTACTACCATATTGACAGTGGCGAAGGATCTGACAGTTGCTGTGGCAGTAGGTGTTGTTCTGTCGGGCATTGTTGTGTTAGTCGAACTGACATCTTCACCACACGGAAAAATAGTCGGTGAACATAATGTTAAGGCTTCAGTATTATCCGTTCATCCTGATGTTGAAATTATCGCTTTCCATGGGCCTTTGTTTTTTGTAGGGGCAGAGAATGTGAGGCGTTGTATAGGAGAGATATCTGAAAAGCCCATCCTTGTTTTGGATTTATCTGAAGTATCGGTTATGGATGAGACCGGAGCACTGGCTTTCCGGAATCTTGTTCAGCGATTGCAGAAGGAAGGCAAAAGCGCGTACATTGGCGGACTTAACAAAAAAACCTTGCGAATGTTGATGAGAATGGGCGTAATAAAAGGTTTGGGTAGAAATCGAGTTTGCAAGGGCTTGGGAAGCGCTGTAAGAAGGGCGTTTGAGGAGGCAGCCCGAGCTGACCGGGATGAGTGCAAAGTCGAATCTCTGGGGAGCGCATAAGACCTTAATATTAGGTGAAGCAGGATAAAATTATAGGCTTACAGCCAGGGTTTCATAGAGGTGCGTAAGTCTTTCATATTGTGTTTTTCAGGAAAAGGAGTTTTTATATGCGTAAACGCTCATTGGTTCTTTTTATTTTACTGTTGGTATTTTGGCTGGTGATTTCAGAAAAGGCGGATTCGCAGCATATACTGGCCGGGGTAATTGTTACATTAATTACTGTTTGGTTTTGGCAGGATCTTGGCCCAAGACTGCCTGGGGTACCCTCTGCCATGGAACTGCTGGGCTTGGGCCATTGCTTCATATTGCTAGTTGGATACGTGTTTCAGGCGAACATTGCTGTTGCCAAGACATTACTGTTTTCACGCCCGGCGGCGAACCCGATATTTGTGGTACTCGAACCTAATCTAACCAGCAACTGGGGAAGAGTACTCCTTGCAACCTGTATCACAATTACCCCGGGAACGGTGACTGTTGATGTTGATCCGGAAACTGGCCGGTTCATAGTGCATGCACTTACCGAGGAAACCGGGCTTGATCTTTTATATTGGCGGCTTATTGACAAGATAAGAAATTTGGAAATTAAGATAGAAGGGAGAGAAAAGCATGTTGTGGTTACTGGCGGGGCTAATGGCCTTGATTCTCGTGGTACTGCTGCGGGCGATTATCGGCCCGACAATCATTGATCGTTTTATCTCCATTAATGCCATCACGAGTAAGGTAAGTGTGATAATTTTGTTGATGGCTTTTATTAAAGAAGAATTTGATTTTATAGATATAGCCTTTGTTTTTATGCTTTGTGGATTTGTGGGAACTTTATGGATACTTAAGGTGCTGGCACCTGGTGATTGGCAGCTCAAGGTGCCAGGACTGAAAGGCTTTGATGATAACAAGGAGGGGGAGCTCAAATAATGAATTGGATAGTGTATATATGTTTCTTTGGATCTTTTTTGGCTTTCGGGTTAGGGACCTTGGGGTTGTTCAAATTTCCCGATCCATATACGCGTATGCATGCGGTGGGGATGAGTGATACCCTAGGTGTGGGGCTGATTGGACTAGGGCTTATTTTACTCAGTCCCAGCTGGATTCTTCGCATCAAGCTGGTGGCTATTCTATTGTTATTTTGGACGATTAACCCCACCATGACACATTTGGTAGCCAAAGCCGGCCTGATTCACGGGGTGCAACCTGTGAAAGATACAAAATTGAGAAAGAGGTAAGCATATGGATTTTTTAGCTGTTGACTATCAGATCATGGTTCTATTGCTCATTCTGGTGGCAGCATCCTTAGCAATGTATTTTATTAAGGATATACTGCATGCGATTATTGTTTTTGGCGCTTACAGTTTGACAATGGCCCTTATATGGTTGCTAATGAATACTCCTGACCTGGCTATTACCGAAGCGGCTGCAGGAATCTGCATGACTGTCTTAATGATGGTGGTGGTATTCCGTACAAACCGAAAGGAGGAATAGCAGTGAAAATAAAAAATATTTTGATTCTGCTAGTGGTCCTGCTGGCGACGTATGGGATACTGATGGCGGTGGCGGAGCTGCCCCCTTACGGAATGCCCGACAATCCAGTCCATAACCAGGTCTCGGAACGTTACATTAACGAAGCTTTGGAGGACACTGGCGTTTTGAATATGGTGACTGCGATTGTGCTTGATTATAGAGCATACGATACTATGTTTGAGACAATTGTACTATTTACAGCAACACTTGCTGTGGTCATTACTCTTAAATCATGGAAAAAGGAAGGTGAGCGGTAAGTGAAGGACTTCATTTTAAAACGAATAGCTGCCATCATTCTGCCTTTTGTCTGCATATATGGATTTTATGTGATTCTTCATGGCCATGTTTCACCAGGGGGTTCTTTTGCTGGTGGCATTATACTGGGGCTTAGTTTTATTGCATACTCCACGATTTACGGTACAGAAAAGGGCCGTGCCAAGCTGCCCGAAAGAGTCCTTACTTGGACTGAAAGCTATGGTACCTTATGGTATGTAATGATGGGTATGGTAGGTATTGTCAGGGGAGTTCCCTTTTTGGCAAATAAGCTTGCTGGTGTTGATCTTGGAGTGCCTGGGGCGCTTTCCTCGGGGGGGCTTATTTCACTCATCGGTCTTGGCGTGGGTATCAGGGTAGCTAGCACTATAGTTACTTTATTCTTTACAATGATGGAGGAAGAATCATGAAAATATTAATTGATAAACTGATCATAAACTATCCATATTTTATCTCTGTTGTTCTGTTCATGATTGGAGCGCTCACCGTGTTGACCCGCTCTAACCTGTTTAAAAAACTGCTCGGGATTAACATAATGGAAAGTGCAATCTTTCTTTTATTTGTTGCCGGGGGTAATATTCGGGGTGGCGCTTCACCTATCATCGGGAAAGCCACTACTGAATCTGTTTATATTAATCCACTACCATCTGCATTAATGTTGACAGGTATTGTTGTTAGTGTGAGTGTAACGGCTTTCGCGTTAGCGTTGATTGTTCGATTATACAAATCATACAATACTACCGATGCACGTCGAATTGCGACGATGAGGGATGAGGTGACAGAAAGGTGACAACCTCGTTGACAATGAATTTGCCGGTATTTGTCGTCATTGCTCCTCTGTTTGTTGCTATTATGCTTCCAACCTTCGCCCGACGAATGCGGTTGGTGGAGGGCTTGGTGATCTTTGTTGAAGCATTGGGGCTTGTGGGTGCGGGATATTTGGCATATACTGTTTTGTCTCAAAGAGGCGCTCCTTTAATCTACCAAATGGGCGGGTGGCAGGCTCCATGGGGCATTGAGCTTATGGTGGGTAATTTGGGAGCCTTTTTCTTGCTTGTTATATCAGGGGTTAGCCTTCCTGTTGCTTTATTTGCCAGGGGAAATCTCACTGAAGAGGTTGGCGGTAAAGAGCGGATAACCCGGTTTTATGTACTCTATTTGCTGCTGGTTGGTGCTCTATCCGGCATGGCGTTAACAAATGATCTCTTTAATGTTTTTGTTTTGGTAGAAGTAGCTACGTTAAGCTGCTGCGGCATGGTAAGTACCCGTAAGCATCCCCGTGCAGCTGAAGCAGCATTTACTTACTTAATACTGGCAACGCTGGGATCTGCCCTTGTGCTGGGCGGGATTGGTTTCATATACATGATCACAGGGCATTTGAATATGGGGTTTGCTTCCCAGGAGATAAATAGAATCTGGCAGACTAACCCCCATGTGGTATGGTTAGCGTTTAGCTTTATGTTGGTTGGGTTTGGAGTCAAATCTGCTCTTTTTCCATTGCATGTTTGGCTTCCTGATGCCCATTCTACTGCTCCATCTCCTGCCAGTGCGATTTTATCCGGGCTGGCCATCAAGGGCTATTTGATCTGCCTTTTGAAAGTCTTGTACAATATATTTGGACATACTTTGATGCAGGAATTTGCTGTACACAGGATACTGGTGTTAGCAGGTACGATCGCTATTATTGCCGGTTCAATATCGGCCTTTGCACAAGATGATTTAAAACGTAGACTTGCATATTCAACGGTCGCTCAGGTAGGGTATATTGTCCTGGGTTTTGGTCTTGTGAATACGAAGGGGCTAACCGGCGCATTATTCTATATGGCAAGTCATGCAGTGATAAAATCAACCCTGTTTTTAGCGGCAGGTGCCATTATCGCCGTTACGGGTAGAAAAAAGGTCAGCGAATTGGCTGGCATTGGTCGGAAAATGCCAATAACAATGGGAGCTTTTACCCTTGCCAGTTTAAGTCTGATCGGTATACCGCTGCTTTCGGGTTTCGTTGGAAAATGGAATTTGCTACTTGGTAGTATGGAATCGGGAAACATCATTCCTACGGCTGTCATTATTATAGGTAGTGTGCTTTGCGCAGCTTACCTCCTTCCTGTTATTCGAGTTGCCTGGTTTGAGCCGGCACCGGATGAGGATTGGAAGGATCCTGGTATATCGCAGAAGCTTGCCCTTATCATACTGGCAGCAGTAGTAGTGATTTTAGGAGTTATACCCGGCCCTTTGCTGGAACTGGCCGGCAGGGCGGCGGCTGACTTATTGGTACTGCGATAGGTGTAGGGAGGAGATTTGATAGATGCTTTATCTTATTCTGGCTTTATTAAGTGGGGTGATTGGCGGCCTGATTGTTGCTGTGATGCCTCGAACCAGAGACAGACTTCGCAATTTGGTTGTTTTGCTTTTTTCTGGACTAGGCATGGTTTTCAGCTGGTGTGTCGCTTTTTTGGTATTTGCCGGCAGGCCTGTTAGAATAGTTGGCGCGTTCGGGGGACTGACCTGGAGCCTTGAACCAGACCCTTTAGGGGTGATTTTTGGATTGATCGCCTCTACATTATGGTTTTTTACCGCGGTATATTCTTTTGGATATATGGCAAGAAAGCATAAACAATATACCTATTATACTTTTTTTCTGATATCTTTGAGTATGACCCTTGGAGTGGCCTTTTCTGGCAATCTTGTGGCTTTGTATTTGTTTTATGAACTTCTTACCTTTGCTACTTATCCATTGGTGATACATGAACGTAGTTCTGAGGCTGTGAAGGCCGGAGCGAAGTATATTTTATACAGTCTTTCTGGTGCGGGAGCAATTTTGATTGCAATTGTGTTAACTTATGCATTTGCGGGGACTCTTGATTTTGCAAACGGACCCATTCTAGCAGGTTCCACGATACCTGGTATTGGCTGGCTCCTGGTACTATTTTTTGCTGGATTTGGCGTTAAAGCTGCGATAATGCCATTGCATCGATGGCTGCCTGCGGCTATGGTTGCTCCAACTCCGGTGAGTGCTCTGTTGCATGCCGTGGCAGTCGTATATTCTGGCGTCTATGGAATTTTACGTGTTGTATACTCTGTTTTCGGGCATGAACTTACCGAGCAGATGGGCTTTGCTTCCATACTTTTATGGGTTGTAGCTTTTACAATCTTGGCGGGGATCATTATTGCTGCCCGGCAGGATGTTTTGAAACGCCGATTGGCTTATCAAACAATTAGCCATCTTTCCTATATTTTGCTTGGTGCCCTCACACTGCAACCATGGGGATTAGCTGGAGCCATAATGCATATGATCAGTTACTCTGTGCTAAAAATGACACTTTTCTTTTCTGCAGGAATTATTGCCGAGCAGACAGGCGAGACCAGGATCAGCAAGCTGGTCGGGGTGGGTTGGTCATTACCCAAAACTTTGGCCGCCTTTAGTATCGCAACTCTGGGGATGATTGGAATTATGCCGTTGAATACTTTTTGGGGTAAATATTACCTGATGAAGGGCAGCGTTACGGCTAACATGTGGCCTCTTGCTTTGGTTTTGATTGGTAGCGGTATTCTTAATGCTGTTTGTTTCATTCCTGTTGTTATGAATGCTTTTCAGGGTGAGAAAACAAAGCCAAATGTCGAACAGGGCGGCAGGACTGCACTTATGCTTACACCGACCGTGTTTTTAGTTGTAATTGCACTGATGATCGGACTTTTACCGGGAATCGTTTGGCCCGGTGTTGAGGCTGTTGTCAACAGTTTTTTCTAAAGAAAGGAAGTCAAGCTATGTTACTATTAATTATACTGGCTGTTCCGCTGGTAGGAGCAATTGTCTTGCTCCTTGCACGAGACAGATCAAGCAAGGAGCACTCGCAGGAATTGCGCACTAAAACTAAATTGCTCAATATACCATCGATAGCCAGTGCTATAATTCTTGTCTTGGGGGGTTTTGGGCTAAAGAGTGTTTTTAGCGGGGTGCCATTAAACTACAGGATAGATATTTCAGGTCCTTTTGCACCTACTTTTCATGCTGATTCGCTATCTGCCATCTTTGTGATACTGGTCGCATTTCTTTGGTTTGTTGTTTCGGTGTATGCGCCGGAGTACATGAAATATGAAGGTAAGGCATGGGTCTTTGAACTCTTTATGTTACTGAATTTGACAGCGATTTTAGGGGTCTTTTTGGCAGGTGATCTGTTAACAATGTTGCTTTTCTTTGAGCTGATGACTATCACTTCATTTTTCTGGGTTATTCATCGGTGGAATAAAGAAGCAGTTAAAGCTGGCTATTTTTATCTATTTTTTAGTATAGGTGGCGGTCTTTTACTGGCATTGGGAATTGTATTTATGGGTGCAGCAACGGATGTGGCGCCTGTATTTGGAGCAGGCTTTATCACTCCTTTGGATTCACGCATGTTTGCCTGGAGTATCGGCCTTCTTGTGGTGGGGTTTGGGGTTAAGGCAGGTATGGTGCCAATGCATTTATGGCTTCCCCATGCGCATTCTGTAGCACCTACTCCTGCCAGCGCTTTATTATCCGGAGTGTTGATCAAGGTGGGGGCCTATGGCCTGATCCGGGTGGGTGAGTTCGCTGGTTGGGGGATGGACACAACAAACGGGATAAGCTGGTTAGGACCAGGACTTACGGTTGTTGGAAGCTGTACGATGCTGGTTGGAGTTGTGGCAGCTTTGCTGCAAAGTGATGCGAAGCGGCTTTTGGCTTACCATAGTGTCAGTCAGATGGGTTATATTATTCTGGGGTTGGGGATGGGTCTTTATCTTGGGGCCAATGGAGGTCTTGGGCTGACAGGCGCTATTTATCATATTGTTAATCATGCTCTATTTAAAGCTGTTCTGTTCCTGGGCATCGGTATTATCTATATTCATACAAAAGAGACCAATTTGTATAACCTGGGTGGGCTTTGGCGCCGTTTTCCGGTGACTGCGGTGCTCATGCTTTTTGCTGTTTTGGGTATAACCGGTGCGCCGGGGTTGAATGGTTATGCCAGTAAGACCATGCTACACCATGCACTCAGCTTGGCGGTTGAAACTGATGGGTCATGGTTTGTTTGGGTGGAAAGGCTGTTTCTGTTAGTTGGAGTGGGCACAGCGGCATCCTTTACCAAGCTGTATTATCTTATATTCCTTGGTAAACCTTCTAAAATAAAGGTCTCTGGCAGAGTGTCTGGGAGCCTGCAAGTCGCAATGGGTTTACTCATTATTGTTATGGTGGGCATTGGATTTGCCCCGGGTTTTTTCCCTAATATTGCAGCGGTACCGGCGTCTCAGGCATTAGGTATGCAAAATGCTGCTGCCAGCTTGGTTGGTCTTTCATTTTGGAATGCGGGTGATATCAGAGGTATGCTCATTACGCTAATCGCTGGTATACTCGTCTGCTGGGCAGGTATCAGGTTTGGAATATTTCATTGGAAGCCTCCTGTATGGTTGACAATAGAGGGTCTGGGGGAACTGACAGTCAAAGGTTTTTCATCAGTTTGGCGGATAGTGACGGCGTTTTACAAAACGGTTGTCAGAACTGCCCGAAAATCAGGCAATGCCATCGGATCTCGTCTCTACTCGGATTATTGCAGATTTGATAAGTCAAGAAGTGGCACTATTGGCGGGGTTACATTGATGGGGATTGGTGCCGACTCTGCATTATTAATTGTATCATTAATGTTTCTGATTGTATGGTATACCATTATTAACCCGAGTCTGCCTGGTATAGAGAGGGGCTCCTTCTTGTTTTAATGCCCGGCCCCCAATAATACCGTATAGGTTGCATCAACTTTTTACGAGGGTCTGGCTTCTTGCTATACACTGTAAGTTTTGGATGTACTAAAGCAATATAATGTTAAGGCGGTATTCTTTCTAATTTAAGGCTACAGGACTTGCAAGCCCTGACCATAAAAATCATTTTGGAGGTGTCTTAAGGATGAAAAGCAAATTTAACGAAAAAATCGCCATCGAAATGGCATATTTTAGGTTCTCCCTCATCGCTCCGGTGATTCAAGGCACATTTACCGACCCATCAAAAACTGCCTACTATAGAAGGGTGACTAAAAACGCTTTTTCCCTGCCCAATGGGAAAACCATGATTTACAATCCAAAAACCCTTGAAAAATGGGAGGAGTATTACCGTAAAAAAGGCATGGACGGGTTAATGCCGCATGAGCGTAGCGATTCGGGACAACCTAGGGTTCTTGATAAAAACGTCATTGCTGAGATTCACCAGTTAAAAGAAAAGTTTCCGCGCATCAATGACACACTTATTTATACCAAGCTTGTTGAAGACGGAATCATAAATCAGCAACAGGTTTCTCTGTCAAGCGTCCAACGCTTTATCAAGCAGAATAACTTGAAATGTGCTGTAAACCCGAACCAAAAAGACCGCAAGGCTTTTGAGGAAGAGTATCCCTGCGACATGTTTCAGGCAGACACTTCCTACACCTGTTACATTAAGGAGAACGGCAAATTGAGACGGACATACCTAATTCAGCTTGTTGATGACCATAGCCGTATGATTGTTGGTTCCCGTTTCTTTTATAACGAAAACGCATACAATTTTCAGCAGGTACTTAAGGAAGCCATCTCCCGTCATGGTTTGTGCAAAAACTATATTTGGATAACGGATCCACCTATGTGAATTCACAACTGACATTGATTTGCGGTTCCCTTGGCATTGTCAAACTGCATACACCGGTAAGAGATGGAGCCAGCAAAGATTAGGTTGCATACTATCATCCTTTCAATACATAGAATTTATTTTAATTATTTTTTTCTACATTACCCGGTTCATACATGTAGTCGCGCCCTCTATTATAACAATAGGCTTTTACTTGACCATTATCACGAAGTTTAGCAAGATGCTTTTGACTGATACCTAATTCTATCATTTTTTCTTTCATGGTCAATAGCCCCATTTTCTTAAATCTATCAAATCTGGATTCAAATTTGTATGTAGTAATAATATGAGCTACTATGAGGTTGGTGAATTTTAATCCTGTCCCGGTTTTATACCCATTTTCATTTAAAATTTCAGCGATTTCTTTATTTGTATGATTTGTCATAAGGCAATCAATTTTTTCAAGGACATGTTTGGATGTTTGTATTTTCTGGTGCCGTTTTATAGGCTTTTGAACGTTAAGTATTTTTGTTGTACCAGATTTAAAGCGTATGCCAAGAGTTACATAATTTTCTTTTGGTGTTAATGTGACGTCCTCTATTATACAGCGGAGCATTCGTTTTTTCTCGCGGAATGGGGTTTCTGGATTATTCCATACCTTTGGAAAATCATATGCCAGTTGTTTCAATTTACATTCCAGACTATCATCTATTGATTTTATTTCAGCTTGAGATTTTTCCTTACATTCTTCTTTAACCAATTCCAATTCCTTAAGTTTTTGATTCCACTCTGATTCAAGTTCATTGGCTACCAGTCTGTTATCCGGATCTACATTTAAATATCTTCTTCTGGCAAGCTCTACATTGTATTGGGCACGTTCAATTTGTTGATTGTGGAATTTTATGATTTCATCTTTTCGTTCTATCATCTCATTCTGGACATTAATAATAGCGTCAATAGCAATTGGATTAATTACCTCAATAATCAGTTTGTTTATGGCATTATCAATATTCTCACCATGTAAATTTTGACAAGGGCTTTGACCAAATTCTACTGAATTCTTCTGGC
>JGI24708J26588_10002093_pt1 | contig 15328 bp, 13 predicted proteins | sample BioPla1DNA2_FD_26588 | JGI IMG/M metagenome (IMG submission 26588) | reverse complement strand
TATACCATAGATTCTATGGAAACAATTACAGAGAGCATGGTTACCAAGGATCTTTTTAAGAAAGATGGTTATGAAAAACGGGATTTGCGTACCAGGGATTATATTAGCATCAATACCCCGGTTTATAAACTGGTTACCTCAGACCAATGGTCAATAATAATACCGCTAAATTATGAGCAATATAGGAAATTGTCTAATAAAGAGAGAGTAACTTTTAAGATATTAAAGGATGATCTAGAAACAACCGCGGATTTGACTTTATATGAAAAGCAATCGAATTTATACGCTAAGCTATCAATGGACAAGCATATATCCAATTATATTGCTGACCGTTTTATCGAACTTGAATTATATTTTGATTCTGTAGATGGATTGAAAATTCCAAAATCCTCTATTGTGGAAAAAGAATTTTTTGTGGTACCTTTGGAGTATTTCTCGATGGGAGCCAATAGTGATAAAAGAGGTTTGACAGTTGAGGAGATCTTAGAGGGTAAAGTGGAATATCGATTTATTCCTACGGATATATATTACGAAGATGAAACCAGTGCTTTTATTGATGCAAATCAATTTGAAACAGGAACAAGGATTCGATCTACCAAGACGAATTCCGATTATTTATTATTACAAACGGGTAAGTTAAAGGGCGTTTATAATGTTAATGAAGGATTTGCAGTCTTTAAACGAATTGAGATTATTTCTGAAAATGATGAATATGTGATTGTTAAGAAGAACACGGAAAATGGATTGGCAGAATATGATCATATTGCTTTGGATGGAAAAACTGCCGTGGAAGAAAAGATTATTTATTAGAGACTTTTCATCTTGAATTTATTGTGCGATTTAAAATACTGTTTGATAAATAGGAGTGAGAGATTTGGAACATATACAGGAAAATATACAGAAGATAGAAGAAAGAATTCAGGCTGCTTGTGAACGTTGTGGTAGAAATCCTTCAGAAGTCACTTTAATTGCTGTTAGTAAGACGAAACCCATAGCTATGATACAGGAAGCATATGAATTTGGAATAAGACATTTTGGTGAAAATAGGGTTCAAGAATTGGTGGAAAAATACGATAATCTCAGGGAATTATTTCCCCAAAAGATTTATTGGCATCAGATAGGCCATCTACAAAGGAATAAAGTAAAATACCTTGTCGATAAAGCAACATTAATTCATTCTCTTGATTCCATGCGGCTGGCTTTGCAAATTGAGGAGGAGGCAGCAAAAAGAGATCTTACTATAGATATTCTGATTGAAGTTAATATTGCTGGGGAGGAAACCAAATTTGGAGTGGCACCGGAAGAGTTAATGTCTTTTCTAGAAGAAGTCTGGAAGCTTCCTCATATTCGAGTGAGAGGCTTGATGACAATTGCGCCATATGTGTTAGATCCGGAAGAGAACAGGAAGCATTTTAAGAAAATGCGTGAATTATATGTTGACATCAAAACAAAAAACTATGATAATAAGGATACAGGGAATAATCCCCATCACAATCAGAAATTAGATTATTTTGATACACTTTCCATGGGAATGACTGGTGATTTTGAAGTTGCGATAGAAGAAGGCGCAACCATGGTACGTGTTGGGACAGGTATCTTTGGTGAGCGATAGAAAAGTCTGATATGACCCCTGATGCTATGATAATTAGCATTTGTATGACAGAGATTGGTTATAAGACTGCCTTTATTGGCAAGTAAAAATGACGAATGAACTGGGGTTACGGTAGCTTTAAGCCTACCGAAAGTTGAATATAGGACGATAGGAGAAATGGGTAATGGCAAATATTTTTAAAAATTTTCTAGATTCAATGAGATTAACCGATGATGACGACGATGAGGCATACGAAGATTATGTTAATGAAGAATTAGAAAAGGAAGACAGGAAGGCAAAAAGGTTGGAGAAAAAGGCAGCAAAACAGGAGAAGTACGAGGAAGCTTTAAAAAATCAGACGCAAGCCAACTTTTCCGCTCCGGCTGACTTTAAAAAAGAAAGGATGTCAAGGATGGAAAGAAGTTCTGCTGGTAAGGTTGTTCCCATACGGTCAACATCAAAGGGCCTTGAGGTTTGTATTATGAAGCCCACAACTTTTGAAGATTCCCAAGAAATATGTGACATGCTTTTAACAGGACGAGCTACCGTGATAAACTTAGAAGGTTTTGACGACAAACTAGCTCAAAGAACCATGGACTTTATCTCAGGAGCAGTTTATGCAATCAATGGTAAATTGCATCGAATATCGAGTTGTATCTTTATCGTTTCACCAGATACCGTAGATATCTCTGGAGATTACCTGGATTTGATTCAGGAAAGCGGTTTTGAGCCACCAACCTTCCATTCAAAATTTTAGACTATGAAGATGAAGACAGACAAAGACGAACAGATTTTACGAAAACATTTATTAGATTTGGCAAAAACAGCAGAGAGAAAAGGAATCCCTATATTTTCTGATTTTCTTAATTTAAATGAACAGAATATATTCTTTAGTNTGAAACAAGAGCTACCCCATATCACTTATATTGCTTATGGAGGTTATGAGGATTCAGAAAGAAAGATGCTGTGTTTTTGCGATGATTTTTCAATTACCAGCTATGAGGACGTAGAATTCCCTATCACCTGTATAAAAATCGTGCCGCTGAATCATAAATTTAGTGACCAACTAAACCATCGCGATTTTCTTGGGGCAGTTTTAAATCTTGGTATTGATCGAAGCAAGATTGGAGATATCATTGTAAAAGAGAATGAGGGATATCTCTTTTGTTCTACTGCAATCAGTTATTTTATCATTGATAATTTGTTCAAGATAAAACACACTATGATCCAAGCTTCCGTTCTGGATTATCGAGATTTTGATTACCAACCAAAGTTTAAGGAAATAAAGGGTACCGTTACTTCAATCCGACTGGATAGCATATTGGCAGTAGCCTTGAAAAAATCCAGAAGCAGCCTTAGCGGCTTGATTGCAGGAGGCAAGGTTTATGTTAATAGCAAGGAAGTATACTCCAACAGTTATCAACTAAAAGAAAATGATGTTGTGTCCGTTCGCGGGTATGGTAAATTTATCTTTCAGGGAACATCATCGGTAACCAAAAAAGGACGGTATTCGGTCACAATATTGCTGTATACCTAAGATTAAGGGAAGCTGTATATAAATTTGTATTTGAGATTTTGTATTTGAGATTTTCAAATTGATTGATTCAAAGCGGTTTTACTTGATACGTAATAGACAAATTTAAGGAAAGATAAGGAGGAAAGCATAACCTCGTCTATGCTAATGATGCGGTTATGCAATTTTTATGAATCATATTCTTACCGTTAACTATGAAAACAAACCTGCATATGACATCTTGCTGCAAGCGGATTTTTCTCTTTTACAGGAAGCTTTAGAAACATTAGACATGGCAAATCGAAGATTTATGATTATTACCGATAGCAATGTTGAAAAATTTTATCTAAGGGAGTTAAAAGATATTATCCAAAAGTGCGGAAAAAAAGTGGAAACCTTTGTTTTTCCTGCCGGTGAACATAGCAAAAATTTGAATACCGTAAATGATTGTTATGAAAAGCTGATAGAAGCCGGTTTTGATCGAAATGATGTATTGGTTGCCTTGGGTGGTGGCGTGGTTGGAGATCTCACCGGTTTTGTTGCTGCTACTTATTTACGGGGAATTCGATTTGTTCAAATTCCTACATCACTTTTATCCATGGTAGACTCCAGTATTGGCGGAAAAACGGGTGTTGATTATAAATTATATAAAAATATGATAGGGGCTTTCCATCAGCCTAAATTAGTATATATGAACCTATCTACTTTGAAGACCTTGGATGACAAGGAATTTTACTCAGGAATGGGTGAAATAATAAAGCACGGATTAATCAAAGAGGAAGACTACTATTCTTGGTTAAAGGAGCATATCGAGGATATCAAAGCTAAGGATTATGAGGTTTTAAGAGAAATGATCTTCAGAAGCTGCAAAATCAAAAAAGCAGTGGTAGAAGAGGATCCCAAAGAAAAAGGAGAGCGGGCTCTACTAAACTTCGGACACACCATCGGACATTCCATTGAAAAATTAATGGAATTAAATTTATTACATGGGGAATGTGTCTGTATTGGAATGGCTGCTGCAGCCGCAATTTCTTTGAAACGAGGATACATTCAAAAGATAGAATATGAGGATATTCTAAATACCATAGAATCCTTTCAACAGCCAATTAAGGTGGCTGGGCTTTCGCCAGAGGAAATCTATGAAGTTACAAGATATGATAAAAAGATGGATAATGATCAAATCAAATTTATATTATTACAAAAGATTGGTAACGCAGTAATTGATCCCTCAGTTTCAAAGGATGAAATGATGAAAGCGATCCAATCAGTTATCATTTAAGGAGGCACCATGAAGGAGCGAATAAAGCATCTTATCGCATTTGTTGTTCTGGTGGTTTTAGACCAGGGAACAAAATACTGGGCTAGAACAGATTTACAGGAGAATGGACCTGTTACCCTTATTTCAAAGGTTTTAAAGCTTTTGTATCATGAAAATACAGGAGCAGTATGGGGGATTATGACTGGTAAGGTGCAATTACTTAGCATTGTCACATCCATTATCCTAATAGGAATGGTAATCATATATTTTAAGATGCCGAAAGAAAAGAAATACAAACCATTACAATGGATTTTAGTTGCGATTATAGCTGGAGCAGTAGGAAATTTAATTGACAGAATTGCANTTCAATATGTAGTTGATTTTATATATTTTGAATTAATCAATTTCCCTATTTTTAATATCGCTGATTGCTATGTTACGATTTCTTGTGTACTATTGTTTGTTTTATTCCTCTTCTATTATAAGGAAGAAGAGGTTGATTACTTATATAGCATGTTCTCAAGAAGAAAAAATGGGAAAAGCAATGAAAAAAGCAATGAAACAGAAGAGAATTAGCCAAGGAAATAGACGCTTTAGCTTTGGGTAGAAATATTAATGGGCTGGAAGGAAATGTTAATGGACAAGGATTTGAACTTTCTTAATGAATACGCGGATGGCAATACTGAATTCACGGATGACGATATAGAATTCACAGATAGCGATATTGAAATCAAAGATGGCAATATTGAATTCACGGATGGCGATAGTGTATTCACAGATGGCGATATTGATTTTGAAGATGAAGATTCTGATTGCATCGAGGAAAAATTGAAGCCTGAAATCATCTTAGATGAACAAGGGACAGTGAAGATTTTTGAATATTATGTTGAAGACCAATATGCAGGAATTCGAATTGATAAATATCTCTCCAATTTGCAAAGCGACATTTCCAGAAGTTATATTCAAAAACTGCTGGATGAGGGCAACATATTACTAAATGAATCCTGCGTAAAATCCAATTATAAGGTCAAGACAGGTGATCATATAGTTATAACCCTACCAAAGCCAAAAGAGGCTCAAATCGAGCCACAGAAGCTCCCACTGGATATTATTTATGAGGATCAAGATATCATAGTGATAAACAAACCCAAGGGCATGGTAGTTCATCCTGCTCCAGGGCATTATAGTGGGACTTTGGTGAATGCTCTTTTATATCATTGCCAGGGAGAATTGTCGGGTATCAATGGAGTATTGCGACCGGGTATCGTGCACAGAATTGACCGAGATACCACTGGGGTATTGGTGGCTTGTAAAAACGATAAGGCTCATCAATTTATAGCCGATCAGTTAAAAGAACATTCTATTACCAGGCGTTATCAGGCGATTGTATATCATACTTTCAAAACGGATCATGGAAGAGTAGAAGCTCCTATAGGAAGGCATCCAAAGGAACGAAAGAAGATGGCGGTAAACCATCGAAATGGTAAATTTGCAGCCACGAATTATAAGGTAATTGAAAATATAGCCGATCGTTATGCCTATGTCGAGTGTTCTTTAGAAACTGGACGGACTCACCAAATTAGAGTCCATATGGCCAGCATTCATCATCCGCTATTGGGTGACACAGTGTATGGTCCAAAAAAGGATCCATTTCATCTGGTGGGACAAGCACTACATGCTGGGGTACTGGGATTTATACATCCAAGATCCAAAGAATATATGGAATTTGAGGCACCTTTACCGGATTATTTTACGGATTTGTTAGCAAAATTAAGACATAAGGGGTAAAAATCGATGAAAAGAAAAGTAATCGATTGTTTAATCGAATGGAAAAATTCTTTTAATAGAGAACCAATATTGTTGACTGGAGCTAAGGGCGTGGGCAAAACATATCTCGCTTATGATTTTGCCAAGTCCTTTTTTAAGCAAATTGTCTATGTTAACTTTGAACGAGAGCCGGAATCGGTAAAACTTTTTGCGGCTTCCCTTTCTAAGGGAATGGAAGACTTAACCAATCGATTATTACAGCCTTTCCAAAACCAAGAGGATGATATCAAAGACAATGGTGTGCAAGAGAGAATTTTAATTCTGGACGAGATTAGTTTTTGTCCTGAAGTTCTCTTCCTCATCCAATCCAAGGAAATTTACAAATTCTTTCCTTTTATTATAGCGATTTCCTGTTCCTCTCATTCCAAAGAGGAAACAAAGAATTTTATAGAAATACCGATTTATCCCCTGGAATTTGATGAATTTTTGATAGCAAGCTCCAATGAATGGTACATTGAGGCAATTTGCAATCATTATGAAAAGAATCAAAAAATCCCTGATATAGTACATAATGAACTNTTGGCACTCCATGAATTATATTTAAAACTTGGTGGTATGCCAGGAATTATTAATGAATATTTGAATATGTCTTCTCTGATTAATATACCGGAACAACACAATCAGTTAATTAGTTCTTACCGGGATTATATTAAGCAGGGCTTTTCAGATACCGATGCTTTAAAAATGAATCAGGTTATTGATAGCCTGGTGCTACAATTAGTCAAAGAAAATAGAAAATTTCAATATAAATTAATTCGAAAAGGGACCACCCATACCATGTACAAAGATGCCATTCAGAATTTGGTGGATCGAAATTATATTATTCAATGTAATAAGATAAACAATGAAATGTTACTTAAGAGTCGTAACAAGCTGATTAGATGGGAGGCATTTTATAAGGAGTTTCTATCCGATGGACATTTTAAATTATATTACCCGGATACAGGACTGCTATATACGAAAATGGTAGAAGAGAAGGGGAAATCAGAAATCGTAAACTTATTAAAACCAATTCTAGAAAATTATATAGCACAGACCTTACAAACCAAAGGATATCCCTTCGGATTTTGGGAGTCTGATTCTACGGCTAAGATCGACTTTGTCATTATTAAAGATGGAAACATAGTACCTATGGAAGTTCATAGCAATGAAAATACCAGATCAAAAAGTATTAGTATACTCAAAGAAAACTGTGATTTTCCATATGCAATAAAAGTTTCTCCCAAAAATTTTGAGTATAGAAATCAGGTGAAATACGTTCCGTATTATGCAGCATTCTGTATATAGACAAAAGGGATTACCAAAACTTAACATCTTTCTTACGAAATTATTAAGTAAGAGGTTGACAAATCCATTCTATTCATATAGTATAGTAAATACGGGATTAGTCTACATCTGTAGATGCGAAAAAACGCTTCAAATATATTTGTTCTACAGCTGTAACATGCGGANAATGGGATTTAAGAGAATGATTTTAANAAATCTTGACAGATTATATGAACCTTGGTGTAAATATGTGTTTCGCAGTACATATTTCTTTTTATGTAATTTTATAGCTACAATCCCATAAAGAGCAATTGCAGACGATTCTACCATTGTAGAACGACCCATATTAGATGAAACATGACATTAAATAAGTGAGTAAAACCGGAGGGTTATAAAATAGAATTAAATTAATATGGTGGGAGTGTGGGTTTAATGTCAGAAATACGTCTTCATGAAGGTGAACTTAATATAATGGAATTGTTATGGTCCAATAAAGTATTAGCTGCCAAGGACATTTCTAAGATAATTAAGGAATACATTGGATGGGAGAAAAATACTACCTATACTGTGATTAAACGCTTAATTGATAAGGGGGCAATCAAACGAGAAGATCCTGGATTTTTGTGTCGAGCTGCTATATCAAAGCGGGCGGTACAAGGGATTGAAACAAAAGCATTATTAAACAAATTATACAATGGATCTTTATGTACCTTTTTAACGGATTATCTAAAAAATCAGGAATTATCTCGTGCGGAAATAATGGAGTTGGAACGAATCATTAGTGAACAAAGATTTTAGGAATATTTGAGTTGGTAATATCCGATTTAAGTGATATATGATATATTACTATTGCGATATCTTATATTAGTGATAAAATTGGAATCTAATTTTAATATTATACCTTTTTTGATATACAATCTTTAGTAAATTTTAAAATTCAGATTTCAGAATTACTATATTTTAATAAATCGATTTTACACATGTAAATTCTTAAAAATAGGATGTAATTATTATAGAAGACGATAATAATTACATCCTATTTGTTTTCTTTTTACATGCTTTTCTTGTATGAAACATATGAAATTATAATACAGATAATTATTATAATTAGAAAAATGATCATTGAAAAGATGAGACTAGGAATTCCTGTTAGAAACAAATTAAATATGACTAATACAATACCACCTAAAATCAATGAAATACCACCATATCGCTGACTGAGAGCCCAGGCTTTTTCATTTGCCATACTCCATGTGGTTCTTAATCCAACGATGGAATTGAGTTTACATTTCGGCATTATACTTCCTATAAAACATAAGCTGATTCCAGTAATAATAAACATTAACTGACTGATATCTATATGAATAGGTTCATTAATTCCCTTAGCTGTAAAATATGCTTTATAAAGAAATATGAAACACATTATATCGAATACGAGAACCGAACCGGCTGTAATAAGAATGATTGCCTTTTCATTACCATCCTGGTTTGATTTTTTATTAAAATATCGAACCATAGCAAGCATAAAGTAACCAAAGATTATAGTAAAAAATGGGATAATAAGGAGTTCTAATTTACTTCCCCAACGAGTTATATTTCCTGCCGCATCATAATGTGCTGGAATTTGCTTCGGAAAAAAGGGTAGTAATATTAATGTTATCACTAGGGGTAAATACATTAGACTATATAAGATACGATATTGATTTTTCATTTCCCTTAACCTCCTTAAACTATGAAATACTTTATGATTTGATTTTTCTGATATTACTCTTTATTTTACTCATATAATGATTTCAAGGATGATAGTAGATTATGAAAATCTCACATAAAACTTATATAGTCCATGAAGTCAAATATGAATGGTTAATGATTTTTCCTTCTTCTGGTGCAACCATTGAAAAGTTTTGGATAGAAGTTTTGTAAAGAAATTTTGGATAGAATGGAATTAAATGATAACTACCTATATTATACACCATGGATGGTAAAAAATTTAGTAGATTTTGTAGTAAAAGTAATTATAATATAATTATTTCAATTAATTTATTTCAATTAATGTAAGATTGAGGTATAATTTTATGATAAATCATTATTAGAAGTCGGATTTCTTTCAATGTCAATCAAAAAAGGTGGTGTTAAAAATGCCCCAATTTATAAATAATCGTGATGAAATTAAGCGTAAGCTAAGAGAGTTAAAGAAAATTGAAATAAAGATGCGTTTTCAGGACTATGAATTGTACAATAATAAAACAAAATCTTCTAAAGAAATGAAAAACGTAGAACTTGTTTGGAATCAGTTCTTTACCTTAAAAGAGGAGGCTGTAAAAAATGTTAAGTATTCCCTTGATCAGCTTTCATCTATGACAAAGGAAGAGTTTAAAGAAGTAATCAACGAATACTTTTATCATCTTATCTATCGACACTACTATGAAAGTGGCTTTAGAGATACTTTTATGATTGATCCCAAGGTTCTAACTAGATTCGGACTACCCATCACTACAGATATAACAGAAATAAAAAGAAGATTTCGAGAATTGGCTAAAAGATATCATCCGGATAATGGTGGAGATCGCTCTAAGTTTATGGATTTAATGGAAGAATATAAGAATTTAAAAAATGAATGAATGCTTATAGGTTTTTAATTTTTTAATTATATTTTATAATATAATATAATATGGAGGAATTTTATGAAAAAAATTATAATATCTATACTAGTAATATTGACATTTGCTTTAACTGGGTGCAGCAATTCAAAACAAGCCGATCCCAAACAAGCCGATCCCAATAAGACGGAAACAAATCAAACAGATACTAATAAGGCTGAAACAAATCAAGCAGATACTAATAAGGCTGAAATTAATCAAACAGGGAGCTTAACTGAAATTGATCAAACAGGCACCTCAGAAGGTAAAGAAGAAGAGGATGAGCAAATGCAAATTCAAGATCCGCAAGACCCGGGGGATGGGCAAGATTTTGAGGGGATTCGTTCTAATGATAAAGACATAGATCAAGATTCAGATATAAAAAATCAAATATATATAATTGCAGATCATAGGGAGTTATGGAATAATTTGTTGGATTATGCAAACGAAACATGTCAGTATACTCTGACAGATTTGGATCAAAACGGTAGAATAGAACTGATTGTTTCCCAATGGGGTGGGACAGGATATTATACATATAGCGAGTATTACGAGGTAAATGATACTTATGACGGCCTTATCAAATGTTTCAAAAATTATAAAGAAGGGGATTCTCAGGCGGACATCATGGTGGACACGGTAGATTCTTACTTTGATAAGAGCACAGATACCAATTATTATATTTTTATGGATTATATAAAGATTAGTCCTGCGGAATATTATGAGGGAATTCGTTCATTGTCATTGAAGAATGGAAAAATTACAGAAATCCCTCTGGCTAACAAAACGACAACTTATGAAGATGACGATAAATCAACTACAAGGTATACCGATTCGGAAGGATTAGAGATAACAGAAGATGTATATTTGCAGGTGGTAGAAAAGAGATATGGAGATTTTGAGAAGAAAAAGATTACCTTCTCATGGTATGATTTACGAGAATTAGATTCACTGACAAAGGATGAATTGTCTAAAAAACTTCAAGAAGTCTATGAAGAAATATATGGCGAAAGTGTTAATAGTTTAACAAATTAACAAAGTTAGAAGTCCCTGGAGAAACCGATATAAAATAGCTTAGTCCGTAATGAAAGCATATCAAGCAGTGCTAAAAACGAAAGGGAAATTTTTCGCCTCAGATAGTAAATAGAATACTGGCTTATGATTTCTTTATAAAGGAACAAGTAGAAAAACGAGATATAATTTAGTGTGAAATTACCCAAGAAAATATTGAAAATAAACTTACTTATACATATACATAATGATAAGAAGTAAATGAGTTCTAGGAATAAAAAAGTATAACGATATGATTCATGGATCATATCGTTATATTTTAATCCTTACACTAGATTTAAAACATATAAAGTTAAAGCATTAGTTTATCAGTATAGATATATAGCGCATTAGAATTATAACATTAGATTTACAGTACAGATCTATAGAATTTGATTTATAACATTAGATTTACAGTACAGATCTAAAGCATTAGAATTATAACATTAGATTTACGGTACAGATTTATAGCATTAGATTTAAAATATTAGAATTTACATTAGATATCATTGTTTATCTGTTAGAAATATTATTAAATGTAAACAAAGGAGTAGTCATGGGTAATAAACATTGCATCTTAGAAAAGCTTCAAGTTTTTGATAAAGTGCCTATATTTACTAAATATTCATTTGAGAGAGTGATTACAAATTGACATCAAACTATTCGCAAAACCATAGTTTAACGAATAGTTGGGAAGGAAAATCATACAACTACTCTTAAAAGCTCTGAATTTCCCATTTATATCTCATCCAATTCTATCACCTATTCAATGGTTCTATTGCCAGCTTCATCAACTTTGACATCATAAGTTTAATATGTTTTGTTAATCCTACAAATGAATCCTTATCTCTAATATTTCGTATTACAGGGATCAATGGTCAGCTACTGGCTCTTGTTGGTATTCGTTAAGTCATTTTGAAGTCACATTGTATAATATTTTACAGAATTTTTTAGAATTCTTTAAAAATATACATAAACTTAACTTCTTGTACGCTTGGTTATCCTTATTCATTTTATTAATGCATGAATTTAAATAAATTTTATAATTGAAAGAAGCTTTATTTTAATTCTCGTATTTACTACTAATTCCTGCAACCTAATCATCTGCCTGATTTCCTTATGAAATTCTTGTAAGTTATCCTTATTTTAATTTTATCGATTTTAGTAAATTAGTGTAAAATCAAGTCGAATTTGTATTAAAACAATCCTAAATTTCTATATAATCATATATAGAAAGAATCACCATATTGTTTTATCATGTTAATATGTTTGTTTTCAGATTTTCAAAATCTCTCTATGTGACTATGTCACCGTGGCATACGTAAATATATTTTAGGGCTGCATATGTTAGTAATATAAAAAAATTGGAGGCAACAAGATGAGTGATTTAACAGCTAATTCATACTACAAAGATAATTGCAGCAAGGATAATTGTTTTAACCCCATGTTTTTAATTCTTATTTTACTAATGGCTGGAGGAAATAATGGGTTTTTAGGATGTTCTAGTGATAAGAATGGTTGCGGATGTGGTTGTGATAATGGTTTTGAGGGTATTCTTCCTCTCCTATTAATTCTATGTTTGTGTGGTGGTTCCTTCTAATTAATTAAATGGTAATTTGCTTGCTAAATTCTCAGGTCAGGTACGGTTTTATGGCAAAATAACTCAGGTTAATGAAAAAACCAGGCTGTTGTATGTATTATTACAATAGCCTGGTTTACTTCATTTATATTGGTTTTATTGGGTGCCTGATGACTGTCTTTAGCTTTTTGGGATCAGTTTTTCTGGGATCAGACAAATAGATTTCGTGGTGTTTTCTTAGAACTGAGATATCAGGTTGATAGCCGGAATCTTTGATAAATGCATTTAGGATTTGAATTGTGTCTAATTCATCATCGTAAGGACCGATATGCATGATTTGTGCACATAAACCTTCTTCCCAATCAACTAATCTAGCCAAATCTAGATTAAGGTTCGGTTTTTTCTTATGAAGTACTTCTTTAGCAACTTCAAATACTTCCTGGGTAACGAATTCTGGTTGGCGAATCATAATTGTCCATATAAATTTATCTTTATTTTCAATCTTTTTGACCTCGGAAACTATCATCATCTACGGACCACAAACCTTCTAAGGGGGGTATGACATATTCATAATAACCTTCTGGTTGAGTATTATTCATCTTGCTCATTTTAATGGTGTATGATAATCCATATAAAATCTGGCAGGCATTCCGGTAATCTTCACTGGTATTGGGGTCTCCTATCCCATCCACCATGATGAATCTCATGTTTGGTACCGTAACGATGGATGGTTTTGTTTTGGGTTGATACAAGTCCTTATACTTCTTTTTGAAATCTATTTTTTCCATGTAGTTATTATCTCCTTGTATTTATTTTTCTTAAAAATAATATAGAAAGTTATTGTAAATGTTATGAAAGGGTAACTTTTTGGCCACTTTTCATGGTTACAACTATTATTGAGTCTAATTTACTATTTAAGTTATTATCCCCTTTATTAAAAAAATCCGGATACGCTTCACGCAATTCTTCTTTTACGATTTTTGCATAGAAATATTTTATCTCTATTTCATCTTCTTTGTCCTCTTTTATTAAATGATCGGAGGTAGAATAGCCAAAGGAAGACGTACTGTTATTGTTTGTATTTAAATTCATCATATTTCGGTCATTATTGTTGGTAATATCCTCGTTGTAAACAAGAAACCCTTGATAATATAAGGATAGTTCTACCTTATCTATGGCTAAATCATCTAGACCGAAGGTTTTGTTGATAACACTAAAGCCATAGGCTATATGGGTATTGCTTTCGCTAATCTCGGAACTGTTTATAGTGGTTTTATAGCGGAATAAATCATCATAAATGTATAAATAAATGTCATCATGATTAAGCCTACGAATTCCTCCATCCTTAGCTTTTTCAATGATTTTAAAACTATAATTATTCATATATGATAAAGTAAAATTGCTATGGAACCTTGTTCCATGAAGGATATTTGCAGCTATTTCAGTATCCTTGCTTTCCTCAATTGGCGAATATAATACATAGTATTTTGCTTCGGGATCTACTTCTTTTGTTTCAAAGGATATTTGAACATCCACGGTCTTTGCCCCAGTATCTATATTTTCATAATCAATTTCATGGCTTATTACATCACTCAATGATTGAGATAAATGATCTTCTATCCGGTTGATACTGTAATTTAGATTTTGTTCCAGGGAATAAAACTGTCTATTTATTCCGTTTATTTGTCTTTCTAAATCGACGAATTTTCTTTTGTAAGAATTGACCTGAAATAGTAAAACGATAATTAGCAGGATTGCAACCAAGGTATACTTTTTCCAGTTGTTTTCATTGTCCGTCTTATTTTCCATAAATACGTTATCCATTCCTTTCTAATGGGTTATATTTCCATGTGCTTTTGCAGGGATTTTCTTTCGTGATAGTCTATTTGAATTTTATTAATATCTACTTTATTTATAACTAATCTATGCTAATAAAATGTTTGGATTTATGATTGTTCCCTCTTCTTTTCAATGATTTATTATTTATACAAACTAATGTTTTTATTATCATATCATAAACCTATGTGAATTACTAGAATTTTCTAGTCAAATACTTTAAATTATCCTGTGTTTTTCTTACTGTAATGTATTTTTCTTACTGTAATACATTATTTTTTATCTGACACCTTTACTCATTACACTTCATTTTTAAGAGCTTTGATTAAAATACGGGACTGCTTAAGCAGCAGCCCCGTTAGAAAGATGGAATATCTTAAATTATATTTGTATAAGAGTTGGTCTTTCTTTAATTTGCAGGCTCCAGATACCATAACTGGCAGTTTCCGCCCCAGTATTCCCATTGGGCAATTCTACCACCTGGTTGGGTGCTCCAATCGTACACATCCAGGCAGGAATTATTGGAAGTCACCTTAGTCTTGATGGCATATACACCACTGGAAACCTCTACGATCTGGAATTTCTGGCAATCACCACCCCAATACTCCCATTGAATAATGTTTGCACCATTTTCGGTACTAGAGTTTTCTACATCAATACAACTGGAGTATCCAGAAGCTCCTGTTAAAATGGAATAGTATCCATTCCCGTCACTTACAAGGCGGAATCTTTGTGCTTGACTTCCGTTGTAACTCCATTGCTGAAGGGT
>JGI24708J26588_10002091_pt1 | contig 15337 bp, 18 predicted proteins | sample BioPla1DNA2_FD_26588 | JGI IMG/M metagenome (IMG submission 26588) | reverse complement strand
ACTGTTGAAACCTTCTAAACAAGTTTCTAATACATTAAATATTTCCCTTGTTTTCTCTTCGCTATCAACTTTATACATATTTATATCCCCCTAAAGATTTTTAATCTCACTGCATATCCTCCAGTAAACTCTTGACTATACTGATGACCTCATCCAATTCTTCTAGTGCAGTGACCTTTACTGCAATTTTTTAGATAGTATTCTTTATTTTCCAATAATTAAATACCTTTCATAAGTATTACAGGTCCACAATAATCATCAGTAGCAATACCTATCTTTTTTACATTCCATTCTAATACATCTTCTTTAGTACTTTCTTTATTTACTAATTTTATTGCCTCTTCCTCCGAGTCGGAAATAACTAAATATCTAGATGATGGCTCTGAAGCCTTTTGAGTTACTTCATATATATATAATCTAGGATTTACATACTTTTTAGTACCAATTATTCTCTCTAACTGCTTTTCAAAATTTGTTAGGCTATCATCTAGTAAAATATCACCATAGTAATGATCAATTTCTCTAGAATCACCATCACAATATTTTACTGTGGTGATGCAAGAAGGCTGATCTGTAATAAATCCATTGTCTGGCTTATAAACAAAAGATTTAAATCCGAAGGTTTCAATTAAGTCACTTAACTGTTTTACCTTCTTATTGGAAATTTTCCACTGATGCTTCCCACTTCTGTATACATACATTTCTCCTTCATATTTAACATTACCCTCTTTATCTACGGTTACATTATAAACAGGACAAGTACCATAGCACATTGTTCTTTCTAATCTTATATAATCAAACATTATTCCATCCCCCCAGTTAAAGAAACTATACTTATTTATACAAGGTCCTAAACTCTTGTAATGCCCTATTGAGTGCTATTCCTGTTGACAACCTGTGTTTGCATTCCTTGACTTCCATCTCGTTATTGCTATCAATTTCATAGAATCTATCATTGGCTTCGATTAAATATGATTCGATTAGGCTTTGTTTGTTTTCAACGTAAAATTCAAACGCTGATTTTTCCTCTTCATTTTCATAATATAAAACTACTTCATCAAATCTTGTTTTTGCATACACTTCTTCTCCATTTTCTCTATCAAATAGAAACTGCTGTATCTTATATTCAATACTATCCTTCAAAAAATATTTATATGTATATTTGTGTCTATACTTCCATTCATCATGACCTACAAAACCCCATTTAGGTACAGGTGTTTCATACCTTCCACTATCCAATACAACTAGTTGAAACTCTTTTAATATAGTCCCACTGCATACTATTTTTAGGCTTTTGTACATGAATCGTGAATTGGTTTGGGAGTATACATAAAACTCACCTTTATTTCTATCATCCTCATCATATTCTGTTTCTAACTTAAATTCAGGCTTATAAATATTGTAATAAGTACCTTCATTCTGTATCCACTCTAACTTGTTCCCTAATCTTTTGACTATCTGTACTAATGGAGGTTGAGTTAATCCAAATCTTTTCTTCCAAAGCATCTCTATCTGTTGTATGGTTGTATTTTTATTTATTGGAGTATTTCTATCCCCAACCCTTGTATATATGTAACCTTCTCTTATATTATTATGCTTTTTACACTTGGTCTTTAAGTAGTATGGCACTGTATAAGAGTTGAATATTGTTAATACATCGATTTCTTTTCCCTCAATTTCTATTGTATCTAATCGAATTTCTGGTATATTATCACCTGCAAAAACTGTATTTGATAGCAAATCAAGTATATCGACTTGTCTTCTTCTGTTTTCTCCACTTACTCCAACTATTTCACCAATATCAGAAACTCCAATTATTAAATAACACTCTCTATCATGCACCGTATTTGCAAAACACAGAATGTCATGCAATAATCTTTCATTATCTTTATGCCATACTTGTTTAAAATCCCAATATTCTCCTTCTGATCTCAGTTCTATTAAGTTTTTTATTTCTACCTCTATACTTATTGTCCTCATAATGATTAACCTCTTTTTATTTTATCCATGCATTATTTACTCAATATATCTAGAATCCTCATTGGTTTTCCATTAAATGAATTCTTCGATTGATTCCTCAAACTTAAATATCTCCAATATGTCATAGTTTTTATTAGATATATTGATACCGTATTCTGGTTTGCTAGTTTGCCCCGGCTTGTCGTAATCTCTATCAACAAAGACCTCATTTGGCACTTCCCACGCTGCTGAAGGGATTAGAAAAATATCAGGATTTTTTCCATCCTCAAATAATAGTAATGTTAAATATAAGTTCTTATTACTAATATCAAACTTACTTTTAGACATGAAAACATACCCTTTATTTCTCAATGATTTTACTTGTATTTCACAAAATCGTCCTTTTTTATCCTTTACTATAAAATCTACTCCATGGTCATCTACTTCACATGTGTAAACCTCCAAGCCATAGGATGCAAATTCCATCTTTGCAAAATATTCAGCATATCTCCCTAATTGTAAAGAGTTCAATTTAGACCAATCAGTATTAGGCATACTCTTCCTTTCCCCCTATCTCAATTTTAAATCTATCAAATATTCCTTTGTTTTCTCTTGATTATGACATTCATATTATGTGTAATCTCTAAAGAAAGATTTTTAATCTCACTGTATATCTTCTAGTAAACTCTCGACTCTACTAATAACCTCACCCAATTCTTCTAATGCAGTTATCTTTTTTAAAAAAGGATTTGGATAATTATTCTGGTCCCTTATTTCTAACTTCTTAACATGTTGTAATGTTCTATTAGGTTGTATTGTAAGCAGATTTCTTTTCTTGGGACTTTCTATTGTGAAAGTAACCTGTTCATCATTTCCATTACGAGTACAAATATAATATTTGATTCCTCGTTTCTCCCCTAACTCTTTATTTAAATGCTTAATAACATCTTGGCAAAATGGACTATATCCTATAAAGATACCAGTTTTAATAAAGTCATTAGGCTCATACTTTTTAGATGGATCCTTATTATCTTCCAATGTATTCTCTTTATCTATATTCATCCTCTATTCCCCTCATTTAAATAGTTTTTAGAAATTCTTTATATACCCTCTCAATTGCTTCCTCTATAAACTTACACTTGTTAATTTCTTCTGCTAACCTATTTTCTTCCTTATAATCTGGTCTGAAGTAATTGTCTAGTATCCTATGAACAATTGCTTGTCTTCTATTTTCAGGTCTATAGGTAATATTGTTACTTATGTACTCATCTTCGATTTTTTCATATTCCTTATCAAATAATGATAAAAATGACTCTCTATGCTTTCCTTCTATTTCTATCATGTAATACAAATTTGGTCTTATTAAGATATTTTCACTGGAAACCCAAAATTCATGATGTATAAACAGTCCTTTTATATCCCATGACTTTTTATAGACATTATGCCACTTTCTATCTTTCTTTATATTAAACTGCCATTCCTCTTCCTCAAAAACATTCCTTACTATGCCTTCAAATTCTTCAAATACCATAAGGGAATCTTTTTTAAAGTATTGATTCAATTTTTCTATGGTCTCCTGATATTCCAGATATAATCTCGTTTGATCTGTAATACTCTCAGATTTTTTATTCATCATATATTCCTCCACATGTAGTATAAACTCATCAAAAATTATTTTTCTCCGTATGTCATCTCGATAGTCGAACTTCACTTTTCTTAGTTGATCAATCAACTGCTTGTACGACATGGAAGAAAAGTCATCAGATTCAGGTGGTGTCCCCTTAGGTGTTAAAAACAACAATACATACTCACAGTCAGGAAAACTACTAGAGATACTATCTGCATAGTCTTTAGTTTGATTTTCCAATTCACTAGAGAATATCTTGTTTTCTATTCCAATTATCAATTCATCTTGAATATTTATTAGAACATCAATTCTTCTTCCATTTGAAAAAGTATACTCTCTCATTATGTTAATATTGTTTTTCTCTGCTAAAGTAAGATTATGTAAAATATTTATGCCTCTTTCGCTATATTCTTCTATTACCTTAATCAATGGTTCTATCCCTACACCATTTTGTAATGGATCTAATATATATGCTAAAAAATCGCTTATAAAGTTCTCATCGTATGTTCTATTGAATATCCGTGGTATAGTTTTTATTTTGCTATCCTTCTCTGGAAGGTATTTTAATATCTTCTCCAATGTTTCCATAGAGTTTTTCAGGTTTTTACATTCTATATTTTCATCCATATATCTCACCTATTTCTATTTTATTACTGCAAATTATACTCAATCTTATTTGCAGGAAAATTCTATAAATTTATTATAACATTGTTAATATATATTGACATCTCCATAACTTAAAAAGCCACGTGTATATTCGCACTACTTCTCCTGCAAATACTTACGGGGCTTTCCTTAACCACTATTTATAGTGAGTCAAAACATAATAACTCATTATTTTATTTAATAATAGTCCTTTTTGAAATCGGAATTCTGTGATACCCGTTGAACTACAGAATAGAAATTATCTTTATTCCTATTCCACAATGTTGTTATTATTTCTTGGATTATTTGTGTTCCTTCAAGAATGCTTTTAGATCTTTTAGGTAGTGTATGTTCTAAATATTTTCTTAAATGCTCTGTTCTCATTTTAGAAGAAGGATGCGTTTCACTAAATTTTATATTATGAACTTTTTCTATTATATCAAGGCATGCAAATAAAAACTCTATACCAAGGTAACATCCAAATAATCCATATCCTTTATTTTGATTACTAGCCATTGTTAATTGGAAAGCAAGTTCATCTGCTGAAAACTCTTCACTCCAGTTTCTAACTATTTGATATAGCATAGAGTCATCATCTAAAAACCTTTTTGTAAAACTTTTTTCTTCTGGTAGGTGTCCTAGTACTATATGAGAATATTCGTGTGCTACAATGAATAACTCTGACGTATCCCACAATAATCCCGAAAGATTTATATTAGTATCTTCTTTATAATAAATTTCTAACATAGATAGATTTTCATATACAAAATATGATACAAGTACTTCTAAGAAAGCCTCATGCGCTTTTTTATTTACCTCTAGATTTTCATAGATTGATTCCCTATTTAAGTCAAAGGTATCATAATTTTTATTATTAGTACTGCCTTTTGAAAAAAATGATGAAACAACTCGCCCCATAGAATATAAGAACAAAAAAAGTCCTTCACTCAAGGCTACTAATCTCTTCCCTGCTGGGAATACACATGTAAAAGCATCTAAATAATTTAAAGGTAACGTTCCTAAAACAATTCCTTCTGGTATGTGAATATCATTTTCTTTTGCTACTTTAATAATTTTTTCAGAATGTTTATTTAATATGAAGAATCCTGAACTGTCTTGCTCAGTAATAGGTGTGTCTATATTTTTAGCAAGTTCTTTAAGTTTTTCAAATAATTTTTTATCCTTTTTATAAAATTCTACACTATTATATTTATCTTTAATTGAATCAAATAAAATATCTATATCCAAGTTTTTTAAGTCAGGTTTTTTAACTCTTTGTCTCGAATACTCCCACTTTAAGTAATCATATGGATTTTCAAGATATTGCAGACCATTTTTATTCATTTTCCAACCTCCTATAGGAACGTATTTATATTACTTTGTAAACACACTATAATAGTGGCCCTTTTCCAATAATATATTTTCTACATCTTCTGTAATAGATTCCATATACCTAGGCTTAACCCCTGCTGTCTCAGACAAATTCCAGAAGGTTATTTCTTTATCGTTTTTTTCTAATTCATCTATTGCCCACTTAATTCTTCTGATATGAAAGTCTCCTAAACTTTCTTTTACAGAATCTATATATTCCTTTGTTTGTGGTAATTTATCCTTCCTCTTGGAGAGCCAGCCACTTACTCCTAGTCTACTCCCTATGGTTGTCCATGTTATTCTTTCAGGCTTACCTTCTCTCATCTCTTCGACTACCAAATTAACCTTCTCTACCAGTTCAGCATCTCTTTTTTCCCAGTCCACAATATTTGGTCTACTCTCGCCACTGCGAGCATGAGATCGTAGCCATTCAATATCATATTTTGTAAGCCATCTATATAATGCTTGATTGTTCTGTTTAATTTTATTGCTACTTTTATTTGGATATTTATCTAGCAACTCAAGCCATTGCTCTCTTGAGGTTTTTAGTTTTGTTTTAAACTCATCTGTATCTATGTATCTCTTCTTTAGGTACCTTCCCCCTCCATTATACTTCCAAAAGGGCTTAATATCTAGTTTATCAATACTTTTTCTAATTGTTTTAGGAGTAGAGTTTAAAGTAGCAGCGATTTCTCTAATGGAGAGATTTAACTTTACCAATTCTTTCAACTTTTCTTCCCATAGTTCTTGATACGCATCAATATTATTTTCCTTTAAATCATCGTTCTCTGAATCTAATCCAATTTTCTTATTGAATAATGTATCTATTGGTATTTCTAAAAATCTTGCTAAAAGTAAGTATCGTAGTACATATGTGTTTCTATTATTATTTCTTACCATGGAAGATAACCAATTCTGACTTGTAGTAGATACAGATGCTTGTACAATATCTAAATATTCCTCACTATAAAAATTTATAAAATCTTCCCTTAGTTTTTTCTGATGTATATAGTTATTCAATCTAGCGTAACCTTTTTCAATCAGTCTTGCTCTAAACTGGCTTTTAAACCATTCCTGTAATCTAAAATCATAATTCCCTCTAAGTAAAATTTCTGAATCCTTAGCCATCCAAATCATTTTTTCAGTAAGTTTATGTGGATACTCTATTTTTTCTTCTACAATACAATTCTCAATAGAAGGGATTATAAACCTCTGTCGATTTCCACCTCTAATTAAATCCTTACTATTATATATAGGAATTTTATGCTTTGGGCAAATGAGTACGCCAGTGACCTGATGAACTCTATGCCAATATGGCTCTCCAAATGTATCAATATCCTCTTTAAAGCATTTAGGGCAAAATTTAAAATATTTATTTAGAGGAATAGAATTTGATACCAAACCGATCTTAATGTATGAAACATCACCTTTACCATTTTTCATCAGATCAATAATTTCTTCTGCTCTATCTAGAGAAATAAATGCTGCATAAAATGGAAAGAGAGTATGATAATTGATAAAATATTCTGCTGTATACTCTGAATTTATTGGCATATTCTTTATCAATGCATTAAGCCTTGAAGGCAATTCTACAGTAGCGATACAACTTCTTGTTGAAAATAAATCTTCAAAATTATGTATATCTCCTATGTTACCACTCCTTACAGCATATCTCCCAAGAATACTGTATAGTAGTTCACCGGGATAAGGCGTAGGAAAGAAATTCATAATACCACTCCTAAATATCCTTTTATTTTTAATGCATCACTCAGTAAATTAGTTGATTGTATAACTGATAATCAACAACAAAGTTTGAGAGTAAAATATTATTTTTGTTTCTAACTTGAATTTAAGATATCATTATGTTATACTTTAGTTAGGGATAAATATAATAAATTTTTCTCAAATTTAAGGAGGGACTTTTATGGAGAAGATTACAAGAACTATTTCACTTCCTGAGGATGTTGACCAAATAGTACAGAATGTATCTACAAACTTTTTTAATGGTAATTATTCATTATCATTAGAAACTATAGTTAGGGCAGCAGATAACAATAACATCAACCTGTTTAATGGAGATCAATCAAAGGATTTCCAAACACTTAAGCAAGTTCCTACACTATTGAATACAATTGATTTAAAAAGTGTGCCTTACAACGGTAATGATAGAGCATTTAAAACTAATTGTGCAAATAACTTCTCTGTTCCATTCCAAACTGCTCTATTTAAAATGATTCGTTTAATATCTCGGTATTCTTATGAGAAGTATAAAGTTTACAACATACACAACAAACACTTCATTGGTTTTAAAGAAAATGTTAGCATTTATCAAATCAACAGAGACGGTAAATTGAACCATGGTGTTTATATAAATTCTCTTGAAATATTAGGCCAGGCACAAAAACCTGCCAAAACTTATATTGAAACAAACTATTACCCTGAAAAAGAAGATAGGTCGTTTGTTTTTGTTTCTTTACCAGAGTTAAATAACACCGATGATAATGAAACTATCTTTATTAGTCACTTGGAACGGTTTACAAGGAGCAATAACTACTTCCCAAATAATGACCTATGGAATCACATTAAAATTGCACTAGGCTTATATGCTAGTACCGGAGTAGAGTTCCCTAGTCATGTTGAAAATTATTTAGTGAATAAGTACCCCAACTTCAGTTTTGATTTTAATAATAAAAAAATTGAGGCTTTAGAACTCTCTATTGAAAATATAAATACAGTTATAGATTACTTTGAAAGCCTGCTATAACATCTTTTATACCCCTATATCTAATGATACAGGGGTATTTTTACGAACTTTATAAATATTATATTCATCTTTAGATTAACTCTTTGATACACTAGTATTAGATTTCTTAGGATAATATAATCCTGCCACTCCTTTTGCTTTTAATGCTTCAAATAATTCTTCTCTTAATTGAAAATCTATACTACCTGAATTGCTTACAGTATGATATGTCTTCTTCAAACTTCTCCACACAATAGGATGGTTAGGTACAAACCATAAGGACTTTATAAATTGAATAAACTTTTTTACTTCATTATTATTAGGATTACTTCTTATACTTGATCCATGTGAAAATATCTGTAACATCTTAAATAATTGATACAATACCACTAAGCCTATTAAAACAAAGAAAATAAAGAATAACTTATCCTCAAAAATCATTCAAAAAACCCCCTCATAATTATCATTTGAATTATGCTTAACAGTTAAAACTACAACTGGACCATAGAATATAATTCATCCTTCTGCTCCTGATTTATGCCTATGTACCTTAGACAAATCTGTTCTGAAGAATGGGAAAACATATCCATAATCAAACCTATATTATGCTTTGAAGTTAGGTAACTATGATACCCCCATGTTTTTCTCATGCTGTGAGTTCCAAATTGTTCAATGCCAATTGCCTCTGCTGCTTCTCTAAGAATTTTATATGCTTGTACTCTTGTGATATAACCTCCTTTTTTACTCTCAAATAAATAATCTTCTCCAGATAACTCATGTATTCTTACATAATCTTTTATGGCTTTTTTTACAGTGTCATTTAACCTTATCTTTTTTACTTTTCCAGTTTTCTGTTCCCTAATAACTAAATGCTGCCTAAACGATCCATTGTCAGTGAAAATGTCCTTATATTGCAGTCTCAAAAGATCACTTACTCTTAAACCAACATTTATGCCAACAGTAAATAATAAATAATCTCGGTCTGACCTTCCTAACAGATATGTTTTCATTTTTTGTATTTGTTTTTTGTCACGGATAGGTTCAACAACCACTTTTTCTACCTCCTTTACTAATGCATCTTTTTCATTGAGATACATATAAAAAGTTGCATTAAATCTCTAATTTATAAATTCGAAATAATCCATGTGCCTAAAACCTTTGATTTATCAGGCTTTTAGAGAAAATGCTAATGCAACCTTTTGGGTAAAATGTTTCATTGAATATGGTCTTATCCTAACTCGATCTTACAAATATGTCAGCAATAATTTAAAAATTTTTTTAACCTTTATGAAATGGTCAAAAAAATAAAGCCTATAGTAATGGCTTTTTTGAAATCAGTTTTTCATAAAATACAATAAGTTTATCGAGTTCCTGACTAATGGATTGAACCTCATCTGAGGTTAAACTTTTTTGTGTAACTAAATTTTCAAGTTTCATTCTTACCCTATTGATTTCATTTTTTACAGATTCTATTTTTTGATTATACATCTAATTCCCCCAAATTGTACGATAATGATTAGTATACTATTTTTTTGAAGATTTGTCAGGGCCATTACAGTAAAAATATGCTGTTAAATCTACAAATAAAAAATATTTATTTTCATTATCCGAGGCTATTACTCCAACTCTTACCTTTACCACTAACCCTGACTTGTGAAGGAAAATGTAATAGAAGGATTACTCCTGTGTCCTATATGCATAACTATAATTTATCAGTCTAATGTCTGGCTCTAGTATATCAGCAAGTTTGCTTAATTCTCCTTGGTTACTGATTTGATATCTTTCTATAGGCCACTCATAATTATAAAAATTCCTCTTTTTCTGTCTACATATAAAACCATCTTCTATCCACAATTTGCATAAATCAGTAACAGGTGATAAACGGCCTATATTGTATTCGAAATATTCTTCCTCTTCTTCTTGCCATACACAGTTCATATATTCACTGTAACTATTTATGAAACCTTGAATAAATTCTTCTGTCTTTCGTCTAGTATCTAATCCAAACTTTTCAAATTCCCCTAGATTTAGGTATGGGCAAATATCATAATTAAATTCTCTATTAACTTCATAATCATAAATATTCATACATATAAATCTAAACCCTCGCTCTAAAAGCATTTCATCTGTTTCTTTCATTAAACTATACGCTTCATTTTTATCTGTGTTTTTATTCTTTAATCTTTCTATTCTATTTCTAATAACACCCTCAAGGTCGTAACCTTCTCTTTTAAGTGGATCAATAATTTTTTCTAATTCCTCTATGGCCTCTTTAATTCCAGAGTAGACAGACATTATTTCATTGTATATTTCCTCATAGAACTTTGATGTCTCAATAATATGCTGTATAGTATCATCATCTTCTTCTAGTAATATTTTAGATAATGACATCTTATTTGATCTTTCTATAAAAGGGGTTTCAGCATTTGTAATCATAACTTCTTCTGAACAAATATCTGAAATACAAACATTGTACGAACCACTTCTTGCATATCTTTTAAAATCACTAATAAATTCTATTGCATCATTCATGCTTTCAATTTTAAATTGCTTGTTTTCTTTATGCATTTTTATTCCCCCTATTTAAGTTGTTTTGATCTAAATATAGTTTGGTATTGAAAAAACACATGGTTTTTACTTGTTTCATACATCTGTACATATAAAGATTTAAAAATTGTAATCTTCCCTTTTAAAGTCACTATTAACTTTTAAGGCTTCTTCACGATATTGTAGAATAATACTTAGATAATCTACAATATCTTCTTCTCCACTTATTTTCAGTTCATACTTTATATCCTCTGCTACCAAAATAAAATCATCTAAATTCTTTGCAATCTTAATCTTATCTTTTAGATGATAATTGTCGCGTGACATAATACACTCAAATTCAGATCTATACTCATCTACTATCTCCTCAAAGTAATTTTCCTCTATAAATTTCTTTAGTTTGTTTTCCACAATTATCCTCCTATTTTGTTATTTTTCTTTTACTGGGTTGTTTAATTTAAAGTAAATTTCATCCCAGTAATCTTTATGAAATTCTTCACCATCTCTAAGCCAATCAAATATTTTTTCTATTTCTTTCAGTGAAGCGTAGTTTAGCACTTTGGTCGTTTCATTCCCCGTTCTTTGAGGTGTCTTTAACGTTACTCCTACTTGGTCATTGAGTATTTCATTGATCGAATTTATTAGTTTATAATTCCCATATATTTGTAGCAAAAGTGATTTCCACTTTCTTTTTTTATTCCCAGAATACCTAAGACTATAACTAAGTCCTGAATGTAGTTCAATATAGGCTCTTAAAAAATCTCTATAATCATCTAGGGGTGGAACATCTCTAGTTACTGCATTTCTCTTACTCCAGCCATTATCAATAAAACTATCTATATCAAACATAGAACTTTTTAAAACATACTGAGGTTTTCTTTTTGCTAATATATTTTGATATGGTTTACTATCTGTAATCCTTTCCATAACCTCAATAAAGTGTTTTCTTCTATCTCTAAAAGTCACGATATTATCTTCCTCTAAAAAGGACCCAATTCCCCAAAATATACCCAATTCATAGTTCGTTAAGTCATAAAAAGTAAGTCTATCTTTCTTTTTATAACGCTGCTTCTCCGCTATTTCTCTTAATCTAATATTTATTTCTTCATTATTCTTTTTTAATATTTCCTTTAACCTCCATTGGACTGTAGAAGGTTCACATCCCATTATATCCGCTATTTCATTCACTGATTTGTTCTGTGATCTCAATTCCAGTGTTTCTTCTAATTTCTCATCCTTGTATTTACTTTTAACTTTATATGCAATATCATCTAACTCATCTCTTACCTTTTTTTCACATTGATCATAAGTAACCTTAAGATAATCAGTAATTGTTGTTTCTGAAACATTTAATTCTTCTGCTATATCTTTTATAGTTGCTAATCTTAATCTCATCTCTAGAATTTTATTTATTTTTTCAGCAGTCATAAGCCCTCCTCATATTTTCTAGTCTTTAGCCTACATGCACATGCTTCATTGTAGCCAGCCACTAGTCTATTCTAAATTTATTCAAAGTACCACTTAGTCTCTTTTGGGGACTGTATACAGGATAAAAGCGTGCCGAACATTTCTTTTGTAAACCTATTTAGCATCTCTGTAGCATCAAAGTTGACTATATGCCATCTATCATTGTCTCTAAATCTATACATAACAAGGAAATCCTCATTATCATACCTTATTCCCTCTTTAGGAAACTCTTTAATGAACATTATCATTTCAACTTTTCCCAAACTGTCACGCTCTGAATTATAGATTATATGCCTAAGAACTCTTTTATCCTCAAAATTAGAATTCTTAAATGAGTCATAAATAAAATTCAACATTTTCCCTCTCTTCAATGTTTCTAATTCCTCCATAAGTTGCTTCTGTTCTTTTTCTCTTTTAGTTAATCTTCCCATTTGTATTCATCCTCCCTTAAACTATTGCACTCTTTTAATATCTACTACACTATTTGGAACTACTAATACTTCTTTCTCATAATCTCTATAGTTATCTTCATGCTCTTCATCATAAATGAAAGCAATATTTGAAATATGAACCTTACCCCTGACCAGTCCCTCATCGCTACCAAATCTATAAGTAAACTTCTTAACAGCATCAATGTCAGTTGACCATGATATTGCATTGTAGTTATCATTTTCCGTTTTTCCTAATCCTCTAAAAACATTGATATATCCTTGATCATCAATCAGATTATTATCCCTTCTTGATTCAAATAACTCCTTGGGTCTATAACTTAATATCTCTTTTAATCTAATTAGCGATAATATAAATGACGTATTCTCACAATTTTTATGAACATCTATGAATTCATAAAATCTCTGTTGCTCATTCATCTTTTCGTAAAATACATCATATATCAAAGCCTTAAACTTCCTATCAGTATACATTTCAATATCTGAATATGAGCCATTTTCATAAGCCCTATGATATTTCCTATGAAAATTTAAAAACTGTTTTTTAAATGGCAGCATCTCTTCTACAGATTCTAGGGGATATATGTTGCAAATAAAAATCCCATCAAAATAAACAATTGATATATAATCAAGGAATGATACTATGTGATAAAATAAATTCTTTTCATCCCATTGTAATTCTTTAATGAAATCCTTAGATGCTTGGACCATTTTTGAGTACCAAAGATCCTCTTTCTCTCCTGAGATTTTTTCAACATCAGCAATATTAAGATAACCCATTTGTTCTAACTTTTTTACGCTTTCCATTTCTATCTCCCCCTTAAGTATTTTTATTTTGTGAATTCACTTTTGGTGAATTTATTATAAGTATAACAGCCTTGTTTTTAATCGTCAATAGTTTTTCACTAAAAATGAATTTTATTTTTTTGTTATTGTGAATTTTTTCTTGACTCTTCTTTTTTGCTATATTATGATGATGTCAGGAGGTGATTTCATGTCATTTAAGTTTTCTGAATTCTTAAAGCATGAATTAAGCAAAAAGACACTCAGGGCTAATGAATTGGCAAAATTGATAGATAAAGTCCCTTCATATGTTACAAAACTTCAAAAAGAAGATATTATACCCAACTATAAAGACCTAAAAATTATTGCCAAGGCCTTTGGAGTTAACTATGAATTTCTTCTCTTTCAAATAGGAATTATTGATACCAACACATTGACTCATATCAATGCCTTTGGTTCTCTAAGAGCGTACCTAGCAGAAATTATGAATCTAACAGATATGACTAAAGAAAAGTTTGAAGTTTATTATGATTTTATTCAAAAAAACATGGATAGGCTAAACGATGAACTAACAGATGAGTTAATAGGTGAAACCATGGATTTCTTAGGTAATGATTTTATATTCCCTAATTACAATAACCCATACACAGAAGATGCATATGAAGGATATAAAGACATTCCTAAGGTTAAGTTTTCAACTGTGCAAAATAGTCAATCTAATGTCCAGTCAAAAATGCTCCCTGTATATAGCGACTTCGAAGATAATAACAATAAAGAACCTGTTTCTCAGTTCCCAATAACCTTAAGTGTGCTTACCAGCAAGGCAACAGATATTGCAAATGAATTTTTTTGGTACAGCCCCACAAAAACAGTCTCTAGTGACTTGTATTTGATCGAAAAAGTCTCACTTAATAACGGTGATAAGATCCTCTATAAAAGTAAAGATGGTATATTTACAGGAATATACACATCTGCTGGAGATTCTATTATTATCAGTAATATTTATGATACAAGCAAAGATACTTCTATTGATGGTCCTCCTGTAGTAATAACTGGTGGGGAAAAATCTACAGTATTTATAATAGGTAAAGTTATTTCTGTTTTGAAAGCAGCATAAATGCTACTAAAAAAGGCTATGGAAACCTGTCCATAGCCTTTTTCCAAACATATTAACTTTCTTTCTAATTTTATAGTGCTTTTGATATCAACATCCTACCATAATTTTTTCTTCCACTATTGCTAAAATATTCACCGTCAAGAATATTATTGTTTTCTAATAACCTCAGACATGCAAATCCTATGTGTATATTCATCGTATCAACAGTGTCTGCATTAGGATTATTTTGATATTCATAACTTATTTTTGTACCACATAAATCATTTGCATAAATAGAAGCAGTTTTGCTATATGAACTTGACGTTTCATTTTCAAATCTTATAGATATTCTGGTCCAAGTCTGTTGAATACAAAGTTTTGCATAGTGTTCATCTTTGAAATCATCATAAGATGATCTCAGTGTTACAGTCCAACTCCCATTTAAATCTGGTATCTGCAATCCCAGTAAATCCCTAATAAATTTGATCTTCCAAAGATATAAGTCAAATATCTTATAACAAATTCCATAAAAACCTACTACAGCAGGTGTGGACTTGTGTCAATAATATAGACACAAAAAGTTTAACTTTTTATGCGACCGTACAAGCAGCTTCATGTACTGCTTGCGGTGTCAAATAATTGATAGAANC
>JGI24708J26588_10002089_pt1 | contig 15341 bp, 11 predicted proteins | sample BioPla1DNA2_FD_26588 | JGI IMG/M metagenome (IMG submission 26588) | reverse complement strand
TTACATCTCGAACCCAGCAGTTAAGCCCTCCAGCGGCCATGGTACTGCCGGGGCGACCCGGTGGGAGAGTAGCTAGTTGCCAGATATCTTTTCTCATGGCCCGGTAGGAATGTCTGCCGGGCTTGGCACATTTAGTAGGATCTTGTGTATTGTATACATGATGCTAGATTTTGAGACGGATATCGTTCATATCGCTTTGGCAAATGATTCATTTAGGCAAAAAGTATCACGGGAATGCAGGAAATGAGCAACACAAATAGAATTAGAGGTTAAGTATGCAGGATTGAGATCACCACTGCAAACAAGGTGCCCTCTGGCCCTGTACGAGGAGCAAGACAGGACCCGAGGGTACACAAATATCTAAGGGGGAGGAGATGACAAAGGGCGAGGCGTTTATTGGTATCCAACGGGTCTAGAAGTGACCTGGAATCAAGGAGAATTCTGTGCCTAGCACAGTATATGAGGAGGCTATTTAATGAAGAGGCTTGTATCTGCAGTACTTATTCTTATGATGCTGCTGACAATGGGCAGTATGGCGATGGCTGCCGATTACAAGATCGGTGTAGTTACCGGTACTGTATCTCAAGGTGAAGATGAGTATCGAGGTGCAGAGAATGCTGTAGCCAAATACGGCGACATGATCAAGCACGCCATCTATCCTGATAACTTTATGCAAGAACAGGAGACCACTATTGCGCAGATTGTGCAGTTAGCTTCTGACCGTTCTGTAAAGGCTATTGTCATTTCCCAGGCTGTACCTGGTACCGTTGCTGCTATACGGCAGGTAAAAGACTTACGGCCGGATGTGAAGTTCATTCTCGGCGCTCCCCATGAGGACCCTGCTTTGGTGGAGGCCACTGCCGATCTTGTTTTAGAGACAGACCAGTATGCCCGTGGTAGAACCATCATCCAATTGGCTGCTGATATGGGAGCAAAGAAGTTTCTTCACTACTCCTTCCCCCGCCACATGTCCATGGAGCTCTTGGCTGAGAGACGGGACATCATGAGGGACGAGGCGACTAAGCTGGGACTAGAGTTTGTCGAAGTTACCGCACCGGATCCCATGGGCGATGCAGGTCTTCCAGGCGCCCAGCAGTTTGTTTTGGAGGATGTACCCCGCCAGGTAGCTGAACACGGCCAAGATATCGCATTGTTTAGCACCAACTGTGGTATGCAGGAACCTTTGATTATCAAAGCTCTAGACACAGGAGCTATCTTCCCAGAGCAGTGCTGTCCTAGCCCAACCCATGGTTACCCTGGAGCCCTAGGATTAGTCATTACTGAAGATATCAAAGGTGACATGGACGCTATCCTCAAGACCATCGATGATGCTGTGGTGGCTAAGGGTGGGGCTGGCAGGTTTGCCACCTGGGGTGTATCTTTTAATATGATGACTGTGGAGGCCGGAGTAGAACTAGCTCGGGCCGCCATCGAAGATGGCCTGGATTTTGCCGACTTGGAGGCAGTTGAAGAAGTCTTTGCCAAGACTGCCGGAGTAGATGCAAACGCCAGCCGCCTTAGTGATGAAGGCAATTTCTACCTATTCACCCTAGGTTCTGTGATCTTTGGTAAAACCGAGTTCTAAGAGCTTCGGCGCAGTTAGCTAGATAGCTTATGGACTTTGTGCTGGTTATAGGGGCAGAGCTGATAGGTGGCTTATGCCCCTATAGCCTTGGATGGAAGTCTAGGCATAAAGGCTATTGACCGGTCACAACAGAGCGTAAAGTGATTGGGTCTTTAGTGGGAGGGGTAGTTGTACAGTGGCATATGCTTTGGAGATGCGGGGAATAACCAAGCAGTACTTCGGCAATACCGTTTTAAAAGGGGTAGATATAGCCGTAAAGGCTGGGGAAGTCCACGCTCTAGTTGGTGAGAACGGAGCGGGTAAATCAACTTTAATGAATGTTCTGTTTGGTATGCCTGTGATTCATCAAACGGGAGGCTATGAGGGGACTGTTTTAGTTGACGGAGAAGAGGTCGCCATTCAGTCTCCTACTGATGCAATGAGCCTGGGGATAGGCATGGTGCATCAAGAATTTATGCTGATACCTGGCTTTACCGTTACTGAGAACATCAAGCTCAATCGGGAGATCTCACGGCCGAACGTTGTTAGCAAGGTCTTTGGGTCCAGTCTGGAGCTTTTGGATATGAACCAGATGGGCAAAGAGTCCAGGGCAGCCCTCGACCGATTAGGAGTAGATATTGATCACTATCTACCGGTAGCGGGCCTACCTGTAGGCTATATGCAGTTTGTGGAGATCGCCCGGGAGATCGACAAGAGCAATGTGAAAGTGCTGGTATTCGATGAGCCTACCGCGGTTCTCACCGAAAGCGAAGCAGAGCTGTTCCTGCAGGCTATTAGGAAATTATCTGAAGCTGGACTAGCCATTCTATTTATCTCCCACAGGTTGGATGAAATCGTTGCCGTGGCACATAACATTACGGTTATTCGGGACGGAGAAGTTGTGGGGCGATTGACTCGAGAAGAGGCGCAGGTAGATAAGATAGCNCAGATGATGGTGGGCCGTAAGATCGAAAGACCCAGACTCCCTGCAAGAAAGCAGGAGCCCAGCGATGCAGATATTGTCCTTAGCATGCAGGATCTGGTAGTAGACATGCCCGGTGAGCAGCTAAGGGGACTTGATTTGGCCGTTCGCCGGGGCGAGATCATAGGTCTGGGAGGATTGGCTGGCCACGGCAAAGTTGCAGTTGCCAATGGCATTATGGGCTTGTATCCTGCTAGTGGAACCGTCATCAAAGACGGTAAGGAGTTACCGCTAAGCGATCCCGCCACAGCCCTCAGTAGGAGACTGGCCTTTGTATCCGAAGATCGACGGGGGACGGGCCTACTTTTGGATGAATCAATAGAACACAATATTGTTTTTACCAGTATGCAGATTCAGAATCGGTTCCTCAAACGACGCTTGCCCTGGCCCGCATTGCGTGTTCCCGAGCGTGCTGCAGTGCGTGAACACGCTCTAGAGATGATTGAGGAGCTAGATATTAGATGTCAGGGCCCCGAGCAACAAGTGCGTCGCTTAAGCGGAGGCAACCAGCAGAAGGTGTGCTTAGCGCGAGCCTTGACCTTATCTCCCGATATTTTGTTTGCCTCTGAGCCTACGCGGGGTATTGATGTGGGCGCTAAGAGCTTGGTTCTGGACCTTTTGGTAAAGATCAATCGCCAGTTAGGCATGACGGTGGTAATAACCTCTAGCGAGTTGGCTGAATTGAGAATGATCTGTGATCGGGTTGCCATCATTTACCAGGGGCGCTTAGTGGGGATCTTAGGGCCCGAAGACTCCGATGTAGAGTACGGCCTATTGATGGCTGGTGGGAAAAGGACCGAGGTGAAGGCGGTTTGAATGACAAGCTAAATGACTGGACAGCGAGGTTAGGCATACCTCGTTTGATTATCATCTGTTTCGTCTTGCTTCTGTTTGCTGTTGGATATATGACAGGCTTACCCCTGGGGCCGTTGGCGAGTGCATCCCTTGTACGGGTTGGCATGAACGGGATTCTGGTTTTGGCTATGGTCCCCACCATCAGTGCTGGGGTAGGTCTCAATTTTGGTCTTCCCGTTGGGATACTTTGTGGGCTGGTCGGAGCTTTGCTAAGTATGCAGTTGCAGATCCAAGGTTTTGCGGGCTTCTGGGCCGCTATTGCCTTCAGCCTTCCCTTAGCAATCTTAGCGGGATGGGGCTATGGCCTGCTTCTCAATAAGGTCAAAGGTCAGGAAATGATGGTGGGTACCTACGTAGGTTTTTCCAGTGTGGCCTGTATGTGTATTTTCTGGTTGCTTGCTCCCTTCGACAACCCGGAACTGATCTGGGCGATTGGTGGTCGCGGTCTACGATCTACGTTGACCTTAGATAATCATTTTGGCAAAGTACTGAATCAACTATTCGTGGTAAGTATTGGGAGCCTAGAAATACCCTTAGGGCTTCTGGGGTTTTTTGGTATGCTTTGCCTCGTGGTTCATCTGTTTTTCCGCACCAAAATAGGATTGGCAGTAAAGGCTGCTGGCTCGAATCCTCGTTTTGCCGAGGCTTCTGGTATTACGCCGGATAGCACTCGCGTAGTTGGCGTTGTTATTTCCACAGTTCTAGGCGCTGTCGGAATAGTCGTATATGCCCAGAGCTACGGCTTCATCCAACTTTATATGGCCCCACTGATGATGAGCTTTCCTGCCGTGGCAGCGATCTTGATTGGCGGAGCGAGTTTGCAGAAGGCTACCATGGGCCATGTCTTGCTGGGAACGGTCCTGTTTCAAACCTTGTTGGCTATCGCTTTGCCGGTTACCAGTAGGGTTATTCAAGGCGATATCTCAGAGGTTGCTCGCTTGATTATCAGTAATGGTATGATACTATATGCCCTAACTAGGGGAGAGCGGGGGGAAGCAGCTTGAGAAGCCAAAGTGCCGCATTACCGGTGAAAAAGGATTCAGATGCAATATCACTGATCAAGAGAAACGCTGTACCAATACTCTTTGCTGTCCTATGCGGTCTAGGGATATTGGTCGCTGATATCGATCCGCTTTTTCTCATCAATGAGATTATCACACGGCTTGCCCGTAACTCATTTCTCGTATTGGCTCTTTTGATTCCGGTATCAGCTGGACTAGGACTCAATTTCGCAATAGTCATAGGGGCTATGGCCGGTCAAGCAGCCATCATTTTTGTCACTCATCTAAAGATCAAGGGTCTGTGGGGGTTCACCTTAGCTATGTTGAGCTCGGTACCTTTGGCTGCTCTCATGGGATACCTTGCCGGTCTAGTTATGAACCGGGCTAAGGGCAGAGAGATGATCACCTCTATGATCCTTGGCTTCTTCGCTAACGGTATCTATCAGCTGGTTTTTTTGTTTCTGGTAGGGACTGTGATTCCTATGAAAAACAGAGCCATGATGCTGCCGGGAGGCGTAGGTCTACGGAATACAGTAGATCTGTATCCCATGGCCAAGGCCCTTGATAAGCTGTGGCGTCCAGATATATTGGGTGTTCGCATACCCATGGGTACGTTGCTACTTGTGGCCATTTTGTGTGTTGGCTTGCACTTTCTTATGCGAACTAGATTGGGCCAGCAGATGAGGGCTGTAGGTCAGGACTTGAACATCGCCAGCGTAGCCGGCATAGATGTGGATAAGACAAGGATTATTGCCATGATCATATCCACAGTGCTTGCGGCATGGGGACAGTTGATTTTCTTGCAGAACATTAGCACCCTAAATACCTACAACAGCCATGAGCAAGTGGGGACCTTTGCCATAGCTGCACTGCTGGTTGGGGGTGCCACCGCAAGGCGGGCCTCAATTTGGCAGGCTCTAGTAGGTCTTCTTTTGTTTCATACCCTATTTGTAGTCTCACCCTTGGCTGGGCAAGCCATTGTCGGTATTCCCCAGATTGGTGAGTACTTCCGAGTCTTTGTCGCCTATGGGGTTATCGGTGTAGCTTTAGCCTTGCATGCTTGGCAGGGTAGAGCATAACAAAGAATAAGATCCTTCTTGGAGAGCTATAGAGGGCTCTACAAGATGAAAACCAGACTGATGCGGAGTTTGTGAGAAGGGAATTCAGCGATTATGTGGAAATAAAGACCGAGCATCATGCTGTTGCCAACGCAGAGAGAGTGCGCATTCCGTATTTTGGATTGAGCGATTATAAGTAGTAATATCGGGTAAGAGCTGGAGGATGAGAGAATGGGAGATCAGCTAACCTTGGCTCTGGCTTTTGGGGCAGGTTTCCTCTCCTTCGTGTCTCCTTGTGTGCTACCAATTCTTCCGTCGTTCTTCTCGTATGTCTGCGGTCTTTCGGTTCAGACAGAGACTGCAGACTACGGATGGGCAGAGAGACGTCGAGTATTAACCCATACCGCTGCTTTCGTATTGGGACTTTCCACTGTGTTTCTTGGTTTAGGTTGGTCGGCATCGATATTTGGGAGACTAATGTTCGATTATAGTCATGTGTTGCGATGGGTTGGAGCTCTTTTTATTGGACTCATGGGTTTTAAGCTCTTGGGCGTAGTATCTATACCATTTCTTGATAGAGAATGGCGGTTCCACCCATCTAGTTCCGCTAACTACTTCGGCTCATTGTTTCTTGGTATGGCTTTTGCTGCCGGGTGGACCCCTTGTATTGGGCCGATATTAGCTGCTGTGTTAGTTTTGGCGGGTTCTCAGCCCCAGATGGCCTTGGCGTACCTGCTGGCATACAGCATGGGTCTAGCTGTGCCTTTCTTGCTGTCCGCACTGTTTTTGACTAGCTGGCCCGGCATACGGCGTCATCTAGGTGTTGTGCAGCCCATTGCAGGAGTACTAATGCTTATCTTTGCTGTGCTCTTGGCCACCAATTGGTTGGCCGGGCTTTCGACCTGGCTTATGGCAAAGTTAGGTAGTCTTTAGCCGCAGTCTATCAGGCCATTTTGCCTACTTCAGCTAGCAGGATGTTCTGCCGACGTGTATAATTGTGGAAGTATGGGCCACAAGCGTACCACGGATGCTCGACCAGAGGCGGCCACGCTTTGGTGTACAGGAGGTGTGGTGGTTGCCACCCCTAGATAGACATACTCAACACAAAGCCATCCCCATGCTTAGAATTTGCCTAGGCCTAGTTCTAGCTGCAAGTATTCTACTTTGCTTAGGGGAATATAGGGCCCAAGCATTTGTCAATATACGTGATACGGTGGAGACTGCGATGGGGGACTTGTTTCAGGGTCCGGTGGAGATCAGAGATGCGGAATTGAGCAGTCTCAACAGAGTTTCTGTTAAGGGCATTGTAGTCAAAGACCCTGCAGACCACACTAAGGTAGTGCTGGAAGTTGATGAGTTGGTCCTTCGCTACAGCATTTTGGGCCTAGTGATGCATATTAACAGTGTGGAAAAGGCTATCAACGAGATTGTACTGCGCAATCCTCGGTTATACATAAGAGCCGAAGGTTCTGGGCAATGGAACATAGGAAGGATTTTCAAGCAGCAAGTAAGCAGCGATGGGACTGCTTTAGCTCTAGTACTGCGGGTGGAAAACGGACGTGCAGAGCTGATAGGGACGAATCTTGGCGTAGGTGCTATTTCCATAGGGTTGGATGGCGCCCTGCAGATAGCTGAAGCGCTCAGGTTGGAAAAGACGCTTATTCAAGTTTTCAATTCTAAATTCACAGCCCAGGGTTCACTTGAACAAGGAAATATCGATCTGACTCTCAAGGGTGGCGAGATCGATCTGGGCAGTGTAACAGCTTGTTTTCCTCAGACAAAGGAAACGATCTTACGGGGTAAAGCCAGCATGGAAGTTAGAGCCAGTGGGTCTCTTTCTGAGCCCGTTTTGGACGGCATGATTTCCATGGGCAAAGGGAGCATGGAATTTCCGTCCCATGATAATATGTACCACTCCATAGATGGCTTGGAGACCTTCTTTCGCTACCAAGATCAGATATTGGANATAACCAAGCTGGAGATTGCCCANGGCCNTGCAAGATTTCAGGCCCGTGGCATGATCGACGCCAAAGGCAATATGAGACTAGATATTCTGACACAGGCCATCGATTTGTCTAGGAACCTAGCTTTTCTGGAGACATATGGGATAGCGGGACAGGCAAATCTGGCGGGAGTCCTCTCAGGCACCATCTTGCAGCCTGACTTTAGAGGGGAGCTCCATGTAGCCAAGGGCTCTCTTAGGGGCCAGTCCTTTGATGAACTCAGGGGCCATGTTGCCCTGGATACAAAGGANTTGCGGATAACAGGATGCAATATCCGTAAGGGCCGTTCGATTTATGCCATAGGTGGCAGCATAGGATTCGGGCCGACTCCAGAGTTTGACATCACTATGCAAAGCAGTGGTGGCCGAGCCGAGGACATACTGGCGGTGCTCCGTGTCCCTGGAGAATTATTTGGTCGCTTAGATGGTACGGTTGAATTTAGGGGCCGAAGAGGTTCCATGGTTACCGAGGGAAACATACGGATGAGCGAAGGACGCTTTCAGGACCGTGTCTTTGATACGGCCAGCGCGGACTTCATCATGGATGCCGGGAGACTCGAGATATCCCAAGGTAGCATCGCTTTGGATGGAGGAACTCTGCAATTTGCCGGAGCTACCCAAAGCGATGGAGTTCTATTGCTAGAGGTGAGAGTCGAGAATCTAATGGCCGACCGCTTCCCGATACTAAAAGACCTAGCGCATACCCTCGAAGGAAGAATTGACATGACGGGAACTGCCTCATTGAAAGGCTCATTAGCTAAACCTTGGCTGCGAATGCATCTAGCCCCTGATAAACCATCCGACCGATCGGCAAGTACCGAACTCGACATCTTNTTACAGGGACGACAGCTGCTGGTAAATGGAAGGGATGCGAGTCGTNCAGGAGGAAAGTAAACAAGAGAGCAGAGACATCGGTTCGTTTAGTCTCTGCTCTTTTTGCGATAGAATAGCCCTGCTACTAGGTGTGCATTTCTATAGGAAGAATTGATGATTGCCTATTCTTACCGTAGGCGTCTGATTCCGTACCCAATGTGATGGTGGCACTTTGCTGGGGTTATAGAACCCTGTGGCTCCCTCCGAGGGGTCTTGTCCAGCCAAAGCGCAGTTTATGGCCTCTAAAGACGCAGCATAGGCTTCCGGCTGGCTCTCGGGGTCGAGCTCCCAGATGCGCCCGTCCAGAACGGGGGAGTACTGGTAATACTGGACGCCACCCACCTCTACCGTCTGAAGGATAACCTCTCGCAGAGTGTTTGGATAATCAGAGCTCACCACCCGATTCAGTATGCTGGCGGCAACAGCGATCTGACCTAGCTGCGGTTCCCCAGCGGCTTCCGCATATACTAAGCGGGCGAACAGCTCAAGATCCTCTTTGGCATACTTAACTTGGAGGGTTACCTCAAGCATTGACGGTTCCGATGTAATGGTAACTTGTCCTTCGTAAGTTTGGTAATGATCAGCAGAAATGGCTATTTCGTATTTTCCGTGCTCTAGCCCTTCTATGGTAAAGTGGCCGTCATACGTGGTGACAACTCGATCCCCAATATGTATGGTAATTGGGCGAAGGACGTCGTCGGCACCTGCAAGTTTGATACGCCCTCCAAGATTCGAGAGAACCGGGGTAGTGGGAGGCTCACCTGGAGAATCATCCGGGACTCCCGGCTGGATGGGTGGTTTTTCTATATCCGGGGGTAGAACCGTCCCAAGGGAAGCACATCCACTGATGAAGATCATTAGTATTACAGTTGCTGTAATTAGTACCAAACGCTGTTTTGCCAAAGTACGAAGACTCCTTTCCCAGAGGTTGTGGATACTGGTAGCTATATGACAGCTAGCCATTGATTTCCTGGTGGTAACTTCTGGGCGGGAAAGGGTGGGCAATTTGATTATTGTCGGGACAGCTGGGTATGCTTACGATGATTGGGTGGGACCATTCTATCCTGTTGGGCTAGACAAGAAGGAATGGTTGGCATTCTACGCGGAGAGATTTCGGTTCACGGAAATAAACTCATCTTTTTACCGCATGCCGAATCTCTTTATGTTGGCTAATATGGCTGAGAAGACTCCACCGGGTTTTCAGTTTGCCATCAAGGCATACAGAGGGATTACCCATGATAGAACCGACGGAGCTCACTACGCTAGGAAGCTAGTCCAGGCTGTACAGCCCCTGGTAGATGATGGGAAACTAGCTTGTATCATGCTGCAGTTTCCCAACAGCTATCGCAATACCTTGGAGAACCGTCGCTATTTGGTAGACATAAGTGGGTATTTGGCGATGCATCCTACTACTGTTGAGTTTCGCCACCGCAGTTGGGCGGAACCGGCAGTTTTCCCTTTTCTAAAGGAGCTGGGTCTCGGCTATGTATGTGTAGATGAGCCCAGTTATGCAAGCTTGATGCCGCCTATCGTCAAGACTACAGCTTGGCCGGCATACGTCAGATTCCACGGACGTAACTATGAAAAGTGGTGGAATCATAAGGAAGCGTACGAGCGATATGATTATCTTTATAGTCCCAACGAATTGATGGAATGGCTACCTCGACTAGAAGAGCTCGAGAAAGATGCAGGCGATGTATACGTAGCTATGAATAATCATTACCAGGGAAAAGCTGTCCTGAATGCTGCCATGTTGCAGGAACTCTTGGGCCTAGAGCAAGGAGAATCTCCCTAGACTCTTTTTGTTAACTCGCCTGTCATTGACTGGATATACCTTTTCTGGTATTATAGCGGCAAGTTTCGGCTTAGAGCGGGGGGGATCAACGGTGGAATTTTCAGAGAAATTTGGACAGGAAGGTCTTACCTTCGACGATGTGCTTCTAGTTCCCGGCGAATCTGATGTCTTGCCCAGAGACGTCTTCATAAACACTAGGCTTACAGCGAGAATTGCTCTCAATATTCCGTTGATGAGTGCTGGGATGGACACTGTAACGGAGGCTCGCCTTGCCATAGCTATGGCTCGGGAGGGTGGGATTGGAGTCATTCACAAGAACCTCCCGGTGGAGGTGCAGGCAGGAGAAGTAGATAAGGTCAAGCGGTCTGAAAGTGGCATTATCGTAGATCCAGTATACCTATCGCCTCACCATTTGGTGAAGGATGCTTTGGCTATCATGGCGCGGTATCATATTTCGGGGGTTCCTATTACTGAGAATGGGCGTCTGGTAGGGATATTGACAAATCGCGACCTGGTTTTCGAAGATAACCACGAGCAACCCATAGAAAATGTGATGACAAAGGAGAATCTGATCACGGCTCCTGTGGGGACTACCTTGGAAGAAGCTCAGGCTATTTTGCACAAGCACAAGGTAGAGAAGCTGCCTTTGGTCGATGACAAATTCCTACTTAAGGGCTTGATTACTACTAAGGATATTAAGAAAGCTAGAAAATACCCTGATGCTGCTAAGGATAGCCAGGGTCGCCTTAGGGTAGCGGCTGCCGTAGGAGTGGGAGCCGATCTGCCAGAAAGGGCTGATGCCTTGGTTGAGGCCGGGGTCGATGCGCTGGTAGTGGATACAGCCCATGGCCATTCGCGCCGGGTGCTTGATTCAGTTGCTTGGCTGAAGGATAAGTATGGTAGCAAGGTCGATATCATTGCCGGTAATGTAGCCACGGCCGAGGCTACTTTAGCTCTTATCGATGCCGGCGCCGATGCCGTCAAGGTCGGGATCGGGCCTGGGAGCATTTGTACTACTCGAGTAGTGGCGGGGATCGGTGTTCCCCAGATTACTGCCATATGGGACTGCTCCCGAGCAGCTGCTGGCAGAGGCATTCCCATAATCGCCGATGGAGGCATCAAGTACTCCGGTGATATCGTCAAGGCATTGGCCGCCGGGGCAGATGTTGTGATGCTAGGCAGCCTATTGGCTGGTACCGAGGAAAGCCCTGGAGATACAGAAACCTACCAAGGAAGACGCTACAAGGTCTATCGCGGTATGGGGTCTATTGCGGCGATGAAGCAAGGGAGTACAGATCGGTATTTCCAGGATGAACAGACTAAATTGGTACCGGAGGGTATCGAAGGCCGTGTGCCTTTCAAAGGCCCGCTATCTGAGACAGTATTTCAGCTGGTTGGCGGCCTAAGGGCGGGGATGGGGTATTGTGGCACCAAGGATTTGAGGGAGCTGAAGGAGAAGGCTGTATTCATGCGGATTACATCTGCAGGTCTTCGAGAGAGCCATCCCCATGACATACAGATAACGAAAGAAGCGCCTAACTATCACCTCTAGAAACTCACTTTTGAAGGAGCATTCCAGGACCTGGTCTGATCTAGGTCCTGGAATTTGTTACATCCTTGAAATAAGTAGGAGCAGGAGAGCAGAGCTCCTGCGCGGAATAGTCTCTAGCAGGGGGTTGGCGCAATTGAAACCCGCAGGAAAAACCAATAGTTCCGTGTGGGATGTCTTTTTCGTTTTGTTCTTAAGCATGGCTGTAGTGCCGACCTTAGGGATTATGTGCATCGATTGGTTTGCAGCTATGGGCATCATAAGCGATTCACTAGATACCCTAAAGCAAATCAGAATGGTGACAGCAGTGTCTGCCCAAGAAGCGGCACTTTTCTTTTTGACATGGGGAGTCGTCAAAAGCGAAGGGGGTAGCCTCGCATCTTTGGGATTTCGATGGCAGCGGCCGGGAGCCGACGTTGCCCTTGGTATAGGAATAGGCGGCTTGCTTGTCGGCATCAACCTAGTTGGCGAGCATGTCAGCCGATTCCTCTTCTCTTTGTTTATGACTGACAGCCGGGTAATGGAGCTACTGTTGCAAGAAAATGCAGTTACCGGAAAGATCATTGCCCAGGGGCAAGAGGATTGGGCACGGATCTCCATGGCGGTATTGATCATTTGCGTAGCTCCCATAGTGGAAGAGGCGTTTTTTCGCGGATACGCCTACAATGTTTGTAAAGCCAGATGGGGCACAACGCGGGCCGTACTTCTCAGTAGTCTTCTCTTTGCCGGGGTGCATATGTACATCATCCATTTCCTGCCGGTGTTTTTGCTCGGTGTCATATTAGCACTAGTTTACCAGTGGAGAAATACGTTGGTTACGCCCATAGTTGCCCACGCAATGACTAATCTAATCGTTGCTGTTGCTTTGTACTACTTCTGATAGGGCATTTTGCNCTGTATGAATTGCTACCCATTAGCGATTGGCTAGGGTTGCTAATTCATATACTTCAAGAATATGGACCTAGATAGTAGGTGAGGATCATAGCAGCAATTCAAAGGGGATTGCCATCTCAGAGCAAGGGCGAACTTCGTCGAGAAATAATGGAGCTTGCCTGGCCGGCAATCATTGAGAATCTGTTGGTAATGAGCGTAGGAATAGCGGATACGGCCATGGTGGGCCGCCTAGGTCCTGCATCCCTTGCGGGAGTAGATCTTGCAAATCGGTTTGTCATGTTTGCTTTGGCTATCTTTTCTGCTATCTTGATTGGAACCACTGCTGTGGTGGCCAGGAGTATAGGGGCTGGAGATCAAAAAACGGCCAATCAGGCTTTGAGACAGGCTCTTATCATGGTCATGGGCTTAGCTGTGCCTCTGGTTATTCCCGGTACCATTTTCGCCCGTAAAGCCATTGGGTTTATGATGGTGCTTCAGGAGTCCCCCGATCTAAGTGTGATTAGTGCCGGAACAGACTACCTGCAGATCACGGTGCCTTTCATGCTCTTTGCACTACTGATGATGACAATCAACTCGTGCTTACGAGGTGCAGGGGATACCCGCACACCGATGGTAGTTACTGGAATTTCAAACGTGGTCAATATAATCGGCAATTTCCTCCTCATCTTCGGAATAGGGCCATTCCCGGCCATGGGAGTAGCCGGAGCAGCGTGGGCCACCAATTTGGCTCGGATCGTTGGTGCAGTTTTGGTTGTCAGAGCAGTCTACGGAGGCCGTGGCCGGCTGTCATTAAGCATCCATGAGCGCTTCCGCATCGATTTTGGGCTCATGCGCCGGATTTTGCGCATCGGCTTTCCTGCTGCTATAGAGCAGGGGTTGATGCGCAGTGCTCAGTTAGTCTATAGCATAATCGTGGCAGGAATGGACACCGTTAGCATAGCAGCCCATGCAGTAGCGCTTACGGCCGAGTCTATTTCCTTCATGCCTGGAGCGGGATTCTCTCTTGCTGCCACTACCTTGGTGGGACAGAATATGGGAGCCGGAGATCCTGATCGGGCAGAGCTCAGCGGATATGAATCGGGCAACATGGCGACCTTGATCATGTCAGCAATGGGTATCTTGTTTTTCTCCTTTCCAAAGTTCTTTGTCGGGCTTTTCAGCAAGGATCCAGAGGTTGTTGAGCTCGCCTCCCAGTGTCTGCGCTTAGTTGCTATCTCCCAGCCTGCTTTGGCCTGGGTTATGACAATAGCAGGAGGCTTGCGGGGTGTAGGAGATACCCGTTGGGTCATGGTAATAACTGTACTAGGCTTCTGGGGTGTGCGGGTTACATTGGCCTACGCCTTGGCAGTATCTGCAGGTCTCGGTCTTATCGGAGCCTGGATAGCTATGGTTGTAGATCTCTTTACAAGGGCGATACTACTCGCCTTACGTTTTCGCCAAGGGGGATGGAAGGAACTAGAGGTGTAGGCCGCAGAAGGTGTGGGCCTTTAGAGAGCGAAAATCGGGGATCTATCTTGACAGAATGCCTTAGTGAATGGTACCATATAACCTGTCAGATGATGATTCCCGAGTTTTCGCCAGCCGGGTAATCTAAACACGCCGAAGTGGCGGAATCGGCAGACGCGCTACGTTCAGGGCGTAGTGATCAGTAGATCGTGTGGGTTCAAATCCCACCTTCGGCACCAAGCAAAAACCCCTACCAGGAACATATTTCCAGGTGGGGGTTGTTTTTTTGCCAGTCGGGGCGATGTTTCCACGAGAACCCCACAGCCTCCCTAGACCGCGATGAGAAAGAGCGTGTCCATCTTTGAGTTTCAACCTAGGATCTTGATCCACATTGTGACATAAAGGGCTAGTATGGTGATTCTGCCTTTGGCCGCCTTCGGCGGCCAATTGTTGTTTCTGCCACAGTTTCTGACGTCTATGGACAATGGCACTATTAAACGCAGCACCTGTTTTCGTCCAGAAGTAGGGGGTATCCTAGGTAATTGCATCTGCTTGATAAAAAGTGTCGAAAGATAAATCTGTCTGGCTGTGAATTTCTGGCAAGCTTGTGCATACAATGACAGCATCTGTAGCAAATTACCAATGAGGGGAATCATGGTCCCTCGGTACGACGCTTCCGCGATCTGGGTGCCGGTGGCCCAAAAGCATGCGGCCTTTAGTGCTCCCCTGGAGGGTGGTTTTCGGTGAGACATAGACCCAAATCAAGCATCGTGGTGATGCTTCTGGTGATCTCGGTTCTGGCAGGTACCAGGTCATTGGAAGCCAACTATGCTGAAGTCTATCAAAATACAGAGGCTATGGGCTGGACCCTGTTATCTCCCAGTGGCCCCGAAAACCAAGCAGCCTATTGTAGTGTTCTCGATGCGGTGCATGGAGAGGACGGTATCTCGGATTGCCTGATTGAGGTTGCGGCCCATGTTGGNACAAATGACAGCAAAAACCCAGGGAGGTTCACAATCCTTGTGACCCCCCTTAGCGACAATATAGAGGTTATCCAAAAGACAGAGGGGCTCTACTCCTTCCGCTTGGATGGAATGCACCAGATTGCCTCCTGGTGTTTTACCTACAGAGTTGAGAATATCTCTCCTGAGGAATCCATGGGAATTGCCTGGGTCCGAGATAGTTTCGGTGCTGAGTTGAAGGTAAAGGACTGGGCAGTGACCTGCCCATCGGGTGTGGATCCGGGCGTGGTAGAGTTTCATACCAACAAGGGGAAAATGGAGAAATGGTTTTTCAACTGGGATGGCTTCAAGCTGGGGCCC
>JGI24708J26588_10002087_pt1 | contig 15345 bp, 13 predicted proteins | sample BioPla1DNA2_FD_26588 | JGI IMG/M metagenome (IMG submission 26588) | reverse complement strand
TTGTAGAAAAACCAGTTACTGATGATAACTCCTACATGGCTACAGTAGAGGTTGTTGAGCCTATGGGTTCAGAAATTTATCTCTACCTGACCGTAAACGAGCACTCCATGATTGCCCGTGTAGATNCTCATAGTACAGCCAAAGTTGGCGACAATGTTAAACTGTATGTAAATACAAGCAATCTCCATGTCTTTGATGCAGAAACAGAATTAGCAATTCTGTAATCAATGAATAAAGTTTTAAAAAAAAAGGCCGGGAACTGAAATCAGTTCCCGGCTTTTTTTATTTGAATAATTTTTGCAGGATTCCCTTATCCATGCTTTTGTCTGTGTAGTTTAATGAAGTGATGAGCCCTTCTATTTTTATGCTTTCATTATCCAGGTTTAAATTATGTATATTGAGCCCGCGTCCTTTTATGTCCAGGAGTCCCTGTGTTGTCTGTAAGAGGATCCTTTCTTCATTGAAAGAGATTACTTCTCTGGCACCACTGAGTTCCAGGAGCTTACGGTCCTTAAGGATCAGGCTCTGTCCTCCAGTACTGGAAGGTATCTTTTCCGTCTCTTTACTCATTTTTTTCCTCCTTTCTTTTTATATTCCTATAATCATAAATTAGCCTGCCCTCTTGCAGGCAGAATCCAGGACTAAAATCTAATAAAATGCTCAAACAGGCTGTCTATATTAATAGTTATTATAAAAAAGATAGGAATATGATTGCAGGAAATCCTGATTTAGTGAAGAAATATAATAAAAGGCAAGACATCCCGGGTTTTTGCATATAATATAGAAGCAGGCTTTAAAGGGGTGTTCTAATTTGCTCTTTTTAATGGATCAAGTCAGGACCTTTTTTTTCATGTTATTATTTGGCTTTACGGCCGGCCTGGCCTTCAGGCTTTACCAGGCTGTCTTACATAAGTGGAAGATAAAGAGATTCATCATTCATATACTGGATATTTTCTTCAGTATATTACTGGGTATTAGCGGTTTTCTCTTCTTGATTTTTATTAACCATGGGGATTTGCGTTTTTATGTTATTCTGGCCATTATTGTGGGTTTTGGTATCAGTTTTCTTCTTCTCAGGTCCAGCAGCAAGGACTGATTGCTTTAAATTGGATTGATTCCACAGGAACAATTCCCCGGGGGAGGTGTCTTTTCTTGTCCACCATTATACGTTCCCGTTTATTTAAACTTATCTTGCTTCTGGTAGTTGTGGTCATCGGTTGTAAATTTTATCAAAATTATAGGAATATCAGGAAACTGGAACAGGCTATAATGAAGTTGGAGAATAGTATCGGCATAGCCAGGGGTGAGAAGGCCCGTCTAGAGGAAGAATTAAAAAATATCAATAACCCGGAATTTATCGAGAGGGTTGCCCGGGAAGAATTGGGCCTGGTTAAACCTGGGGAATTATTGCTGATACCTGTGGAGGAATAGAATAGATGTATATTATGGATTATAAAGTATGAAGGGCAGAATGAAATTTCGAATCTAGAGCAGGAAAGATGTGGTGATTAATTTGGAAAAGCTTATCTTAAGGATCGCAGAAGAATTAAATATTAAACCTGGACAGGTGGCGGGAACAGTGAAGCTCCTTGATGAAGGCAATACTGTTCCTTTTATTGCCCGTTACAGAAAAGAAGTGACAGGCAATCTGGATGAGATGCAGATCAGACAGCTAGAGGAAAGGTTAAATTATTTAAGGAATCTGGAGAAGAGGAAGGATGAGGTCATCCGCCTGATCGATGAACAGGATAAGCTGACAGAGGAGCTGGAGGAGAAGATCAGGAATGCTGTTATCCTGCAGGAGGTGGAGGATCTATATCTTCCCTACAGGCAGAAGCGGCGGACCAGGGCGACAAAGGCCAGGGAGAAGGGTCTGGAACCCCTGGCCCGATTAATATGGGAACAGGAAGTCTTCAGTGGTACCCTGGAGGAATATGGACAGCCATACCTTGATCCGGAAAAAGAACTCAATAGTATTGAAGAGGTTTACCAGGGAGCCAGGGATATTATAGCTGAATGGATTTCCGAGGAAGCAGAGATCAGGAAGGATATCAGGAAATACAGCCATGAAAAAGGCGTACTGGAAAGCAGTGTGAAAAATAAAGAACTGGATGAAGAGGGCAAATACGAGATCTATTATGAATACAGTGAGGCGGTCAGAAAATTGCCGCCCCACAGGATACTGGCTATAAACCGGGGTGAGAAGGAAGAGGTTTTATCTGTCAAACTGGTAGTGGATGAAGAAAGGATTTATGAGCTTATCAAGGGCAGGATTCAAAAAAATACTGAGAATATCTTTATTGGAGAAATCATAACAGCCCTGGAAGATGCCTATAAGAGATTGATTGCCCCTTCCATAGAGAGGGAGATCCGCAACAGCCTTACAGAAAAAGCAGAAGAACATGCCATAGAGGTTTTCTCCAATAACCTGAAAGCCCTCCTGCTGCAGCCCCCCTTCCGGGACCATGTTGTCATGGGTATAGACCCGGGTTTCAGGACCGGTTCCAAGGTAGCAGTTGTGGATAGGACAGGCAAATTGCTGGCTACTGCCAGTATCTTTCCCCACCCACCCCAGAATGAGAAGGACCAGGCAGCAAGGATCGTCCTGGAACTGATCGAGGGATATCAGGTAGAGGCTATTGCCATAGGAAACGGGACAGCCTCCAGGGAGACAGAATTATTCATCGCTGAAATCATCAAGGGATATAGGCAGGATAAGGGGAAAGATTTGAATTATATCATAGTAAATGAGGCCGGTGCTTCCGTATATTCAGCTTCTGTACTGGCCCGGGAAGAGCTGCCTGAACTGGATGTGGCCATGAGAGGGGCAGTTTCAATTGCCCGGAGGTTGCAGGATCCCCTGGCCGAATTGGTGAAAATAGAGCCCCGTTCTATAGGGGTCGGCCTGTATCAACATGATATTGATCCAGTCAGATTGGCAGAATCCCTGGGTAAGGTTGTGGAATCAACGGTCAACTTTGTCGGTGTTGATCTAAATACTGCTTCTGTTTCCCTTTTACAGTATGTTGCTGGTATTAATATTGGGGTGGCCAGAAATATTGTCAAATACCGGGAAGAGAATGGTGTTTTCCGCAACAGGGAAGAATTGAAAAAGGTCCCCAGGCTGGGAGAGAAGACCTTTATCCAGGCAGCAGGATTTTTACGGATTCCTGATGGAGATAATCCCCTGGATAATACCCCCATTCATCCCGAATCCTATGCCGGGACAGAAAGGCTTCTACAGGATCTGGGCCATACAGCAGCATCCCTGGGGGACAGGGAGAAGCTGGCTGAATTGAGGATCAGCCTTGCCGGTCTAGATCTTGAGGCAAAAGCAGGTGAACTGGAAATAGGCCTCCTTACCTTACAGGATATCGTCTCTGCCCTCAGGCAGCCGGGACGGGATCCCAGGGATGAGCTGCCGGCACCGATCTTCCGGACCGATGTACTGAAATTGGAAGACCTGCGGCCGGAGATGCTCCTGCAGGGTACTGTCCGCAATGTTGTTGACTTTGGTGCCTTTGTCGATATAGGAGTTGAGGTGGACGGGCTGGTGCATATCTCCGAAATGAGTGACCAGTATGTAGAAAATCCTCTGGATTTTGTCCAGGTGGGCAATATAGTGACTGTAAAAATCTTATCCATTGATGAGAGGAGAAAGCGTATTGCCCTGAGTATGAGGATATAATTAATGATTGACAAAGGAAATGGTCTGAGATATAATATCAGTAATATATTTATTAGGGAGGATTTTCTTGCATGTCAATCGAGATTGGAAGCACTGTGGAAGGTAAGGTTACCGGTATCACAAAATTTGGGGCTTTCGTGGAATTGCCCTCAGGGGATACAGGACTGGTTCATATCTCCGAAGTAGCCAATACCTATGTAAAGGATATCAGTAATTTCCTGAAACCAGACGATACCGTAAAAGTGAAGGTTATCAAAATAGGTGATGATGGGAAAATAGGTCTTTCCATCAGACGACTTGAGGAAACAGCTGAACCAGTAAAGCAGGTCTCAAAAGCATCCTTTGAAGACCAACTGAACAGGTTTTTGAGGGAAAGTAATGAGAGATTACAGGACCTGAGGAATCGCGAAGCAAAACGCGGTGGTGGTTCTCATAAATAGATAGATAAATTCTAACGGGAGAAACATCTTCTTAAAAACATAAGAAGATGTTTTTTATGTTCAGGGAAAAGCCATAATATGGTCAGAAAAAACCTATAAGGGAGTGAAGGAAAATTAGGCCCTCAGTTAAGGAAATGGCTACAATAGAATATCAACTGGGCAGGCCGGCTGATAACTTGCTGGCTGTTGCAGTATATTGTCCCTTCCAGAAACCGGCTGTGCTTTTGACAGAACCCTATAGTGAAGAAAAAGGGGTATTCCCTACCATATACTGGTTGAGCTGCCCCTACCTGGTCAAGGAGATAGCCAGGTTAGAGGCCCGGGGTTATGTGAAAAGCTACTCCCTGCTGGTAAAAGAAGATAGGGATTTCAGGGAACGCCTGCGCACAGCACACAAAAAATATGCGGAAAAAAGGATGNCTTTATTATCTGGGGAAAAGGTAGAAAAACTAAAAGCCGGTTCCCCGGCAATTTACCGGGTCTTGAAAGATAGCGGTGTAGGAGGGATAAATAACCTGGAGGGCATTAAGTGCCTCCATGTCCATGTGGCTGACTATCTGGTAAATAAGGAAAACCCTATAGGGGAAAAGGTGTGGGACCTGCTTGACTGGCCAGAGGACTGCCATATTTGCGATGGGGACAGGGTAAGGGAGTGGCAGGAATGCTTATTGGAGCAATAGATATTGGTACAAATTCCTGCCGGATGCTGCTGGGAAATTATTACCGGGGAAAGTTGGAGGAAGTGAAAAAAGATCTGAGGATAGTCCGCCTGGGTGAAGGGGTTGACCGGAACCGGCTTTTATCAGAAGAGGCCATGGACAGGGCCCTGAAGGCCATCCTGGAATTCGTGGAAGAGATGAGGGCTATCGGGGTAGAGGCGATTACTGTAATCGGCACCAGTGCCCTGCGGGATGTGAATAATGCTTCCCTTTTGGTGGAAAAACTCAGGGAGGAAACCGGCCTGGAGTTAAATATCATCTCCGGTGATGAAGAGGCCAGACTGAATTATATCGGGGCAGGAGTAGAGGGGGATGATTATCTTGTCCTGGATATAGGTGGCGGTAGTACCGAGTTTATCTGGCAGGATAAGGGGACTGGAATAAATTACAGGAGCCTGGATATAGGTGCAGTGCGGATGACTGAACGACATATCGGGGATATAGAAAAAGTGCCCAGGGCAGAGGAATTGCTGTTAATCGAGAAAGATGTAAGGAAGACCATGGAAGAGGAACTGGAAGATATACCGGAGAATATACATAGGGCTATCGGCCTNGGCGGTACCATCACCACCCTTGCTGCCATAGACCAGCAACTGGAGGAGTATGATCCGGCCAGAATCCAGGGTTANCAGCTGCATAGGGAGCGGATAGAGGAGCTCCTGCAAAGACTGGCCAGGCTGGACCTGGAGGAACGGAGGAAAGTGAAAGGCCTGGAGCCTGGCAGGGCAGATATTATAACAGCCGGTACCCGGATACTGGCTGTCATCATGGATGTATTGGCCCTGGAGTCCATAATAGTCAGTGAACAGGATCTNTTATATGGTGCCATTAGGGTATTGGCGGAGAATTCAGTGTAACAGGGGATTGTTGCTATAAATTTTTTGTTTTTGCGGCATCATGACTGCTTTTAGCATAAATTTTGGAAGCCTTCCCACTATTAATCGACAGATATAATCCAGCTTTTAAGTTATAATGTTTTTATGTCAAGTTCTGGAATTTCAGGATAGTGGGAGGGAGAATTTTATGTTACTGGATCTACACCCGGTAATGAATCAGGAGTACATCATCAGGGAGGAAAAAGGGACCTCTTTATTGGGTAAAATATTAATTGTCATTCCCGGATTATTTCTGGGACAGGCTGAGATTGCTGGTTTATACCCCCTGGCCCTGGTTTATCTGACAATGATAGTGTTTGTTAAACCAGGGATTTTTTTAATTACCCTGATTTCAGTTGCTGCTGCTTTAATCAGGGGAGGGAATTCCCTGAATCTTATCTATATTATTTCAGCCCTGCCCGGTTTCATCATCTACAGGAGAAAGAGGGATAAAAAAGCTGGACAGGATATTGTCCTGCTCAACACCCTCTTTTATTTTTTACTGGCCCTGGGTAAAAATATTTACCTGGGTTCCCTGCCGGTCTATTATTTTTTTACCCTTCTAGAGACAAGTCTTGTCTTTATCCTGGCCTGTCCCGGTTTAGAAGGAATGAAACAGTTATTGGATAAGAAAAGGGATTTAAGCAGGCAGGCCCTCCTGGCACTTTACCTGATCAGTGCCGGTTCCTTAATCGGCCTGGCCAGGATGACCCATTTTCCTGCAGAATCGGTGAATATCATAATCTATTTGCTGGCCATCAGCATGTCCAGTATCCTGGGCCTTAATTATACTATCCTTCCTGTCCTTTTTTATGGTATAGTAATGATTAATACTGGAATAATTCCAGTAGAAAAAATCTTCAGTTATGTCGTCCTATCTTTCTCAGTCTCCCTTTTCAGGAAAAGACAAAAGAAGGGGGTTATTATTGCCATCTTACTGGGTTTTCTTTTATATTCAGGTATTGCCCCCTCCTTTTTTGATTTGCAAAGAACGGCTATAGAACTGCTTATTGCGGGAGGGATTTTCCTTCTTGTGCCGTTAAAGTACTGGCATTTATTTTATGATAGTTTTATCAATAAGAATGAAGGGGAACAAAAACAGTACTGCCCTGAGTTGGATAAAGGGTTAAGACAACATTTAAGTGAACTGGCCAGGGTATTCAATGAGCTAAGTGCTACCTTTCAGGAAACAGCAGGCCTGGTAGACCTGAGCAGGGAATTTGCTGATTTTACCTTTGTATTTAATAATAAGGTCTGTGGAAAATGTAAAAGCAAAAGGAAGTGCTGGCAGGAGGATAAGGATGATACCTATAAGCGTTTATTTTTACTTTTTAGAGAGGGGGAAGGCAAGGGACACCTGGAAGACGGGTCTATAGAGAAATATTTTGCCGGCAAATGCCCCTATATCAGGAAAATGATCCGTACGGTCAAGGACAGTTATGAGATTTACCAGATCAACCGCTTCTGGAGGGACAGGCTGATAGACAGGCAGAAGATTGTTTCTGAACAACTCCTGGGCATAGGAGAGATCCTGGAACAATTTTCAGCAGAATCCTTTATGGGTATTGCTGAAGATGGAAGAGTAGAGGAAATCAGGAAAAAGGCCAGGGAAAACAACCTGGACATATTGAGTATAGATATTCATGGTAATATCAATACTAATAAAAATTATTATACTGTCAGATTTGAACAATGCAGCGGCCATTGTCCCTGCCAGCAGCAGTTTCTGGCTCTTTTAAATTCCTATTATGAGTATAATTACCGGGTAATCGAGAAGAACTGCGGGAACAAGCTAAAGNATATATCCTGTGAGGTAATCTATGCCCCCCTGGGAAACTACCGGTTTTCCATTGCTTCATTCATGAAAGCTTCTTCAGGGGAGATCTCAGGAGACAGTTTTTTATATAAAGGCCTGAAGGATGGCAAGGAATTGGTGGTCCTATCAGATGGAATGGGGGTAGGTGAAAAGGCTGCCTCGGAGAGCCAGGCAGCAATAAACCTGCTGGAGAGTATTATCGATGCCGGTTTTGTGCCTGACCTGGCCATCAGGACAGTTAATTCAGCCCTATACCTGAGGAACCGGGAAGAGAGTTTTACAACACTGGATATTTGTCTATTTGACACCTTTAGCGGAAAGGCTGTTTTCAGCAAGATAGGTGCTGTGGATACCTACATAAAGAGGGGCTGGGAGCTGATCAGGATTGAATCTGCTTCCTTACCTGCAGGGATACTGGAGAGGATTGAGGTGTCCCATCAGGAACTGGAACTACAGGCCGGTGATTTTGTAATCATGTTTACAGACGGAATGCTGGATATCAGGGATGATATAGAGGATAAGAAAGAATGGTTACGTCAGCTCCTGCAGAACTCTTCCTTTGACAAGGCAGAGGAACTGCTGGATTACCTGCAGGGAGAAGTCCTGAATTATGATGGGGAAATCAGTGATGACCTGACAATAGTTGTCATAAAAGTAGAAGAAGTTGCGAAAAAAAGAAGGAAATTTAATGCCCTGCCGAGAATAAATCTAGGTATATGAAATGTGTAAAAGGAGATTGGGATTTGGCTTTACTGGAACGCTTTAAAGACTATATAAGAAGGGAAAATTTAATAGAAAAAGGTGAATCGATTTTACTGGGTGTTTCCGGAGGCCCGGATTCATTGACTATGCTGGATCTTTTTTGCCGGATAAGGGATGAATATGAGCTGGATCTATTGGTCTTTCATTTAAATCATATGTTCCGGCAGGAGGCTTTTGCTGAAGCAGAATATGTGAAAAAGGTGGCTGCAGGCTATGGCCTGGAGATAATAGTAGAGGAATTTAATGTACCGGAATATATTATTGAACACGGTTATTCACCGGAAGAAGGAGCCCGGAAAGCCAGGTTTCATTTTCTGGAAAAGTGGGCAGGGGAATATGAGATAAAAAAGATTGCCCTGGCTCATAATAAGGATGACCTGNTCGAGACTGTTTTTTTGAATATTTTCCGCGGCACAGGATTGAAAGGCCTGGCCGGTATTCTTCCCCTTNCAGAAAGGAAGAATTTCCTCATCATTCATCCCCTGCTGGATATCTACCGGCAGGAGATTGAAGAATATTGCAGGAACAGGGATTTGAACCCCTGTTATGACAGGACCAATGAGGAGTCCATCTATACCAGGAATAAGCTCAGGAATGAGATAATACCGGAGCTGGAGAAAGAGATTAATCCCGGCCTGAAAGGGGTAGTCTATAGAATGGCCCTGAATATCAGGGAAGAGGAGGCCTTTCTGAACAGGCTGGGCCTGGTGAAATTTAAGGAATGCCTGTTAAAAAGGGAGGATGAGAGACTGGTTCTCTCCCTGGAGATGCTGAAGAGGGAAGATAAAGTAATCAGGAGAAGGATAGTCCAGAATGCGGTCAGGGAGTTGAAGGGGAATGACCTGGATCTTTATACCGTCCATTACCAGGCCATTGATGATTTAATTCTTTCAGGCCAGACCGGTAGATTCATCACTTTGCCGGATAAAATACAGGTAAGGAGATCCTATGAAAATTTATTTTTTGAAATCAGGCAGCAGGAGGTGCAGGAGGAGGGGATAGGGCTATTGGAGATACCAGGAGAAGCGGAATGGGGAGATTTTCATTTTAAGACAGGAATTTTGCCGGTGACGGATAAGTGGAAAGAAATGATTGGAGATAAAAATGTCTGTTTCTGTGACCTGAAGAAGATCAGGGGGCCGCTGGCCATCAGAAAGAGGAAGGAGGGAGATTTTTTTTATCCCTTCGGCCTGAAGGGTTCCAAGAAGTTAAAAGATTATTTAATTGATGAAAAGATTCCCGTAGAAGAGCGGGATAAGATACCTATAATTGTAGATAATGAAGACAAGATTGTCTGGGTAGCAGGTTACCGGGTTGATGGGAGATTTAAAATAGAGGAAGATACAGAGGAAATACTTAAGATTGAAATCCATAATACGGGAGGGGATTAAAGATGAAGGAAAATAAATTTTATTCTGGAGACCTGGCTGAGATTATTATTACTGAAGAACAGATTAAGAAAAGGATAAAGGAACTGGCAGAGGAAATTTCCGCCTGTTATGAGCCTGGTGAGGAGTTAGTCATGATTTGTATCCTGCGGGGAGCAGTTATGTTCATGGCTGACCTGTCCAGGGAGATTAACCTGCCTGTTATTTTTGATTTTATGGATGTATCCAGTTATGGGACGGGAACCAGTAGTTCCGGTACAGTAAGGATAATCAAGGATTTGCAGGAGAACATAGAGGGGCGCCATGTCCTGATTGTTGAAGATATCCTGGATACAGGTAAAACATTGAAACATGTGATTGCCATGCTGGAGACCCGGCGTCCGGCCAGTATTAAGGTGGTTACTCTCCTGGATAAACCAGAGAGGAGAGTTGTGAAACATATAGTGGCAGATTTCAACGGTTTTGAAATACCGGATAAGTTTGTTGTCGGATATGGCCTTGATTATGCAGAGAAATACAGGAACTTGCCTTTTATTGCCGTTTTAAAGGAAGAATTATATTCTTAAATTTACAAAAAAAGCTTACTATAATTTGTTCATATTATTGCCAAAGAAATTCCCATGTGTTATAATTATAAATTGTATGAGCATAATTCCGTCTTATATTTCGTCGGAAGGGAGGTCAAGTTTTATTGAATAGTTTTGTGAAGAATCTGGGATTTTATTTTGTGTTAATAGTACTATCCATTGTGGTTGCACATTTTTTTATGCAGCAAACCCCTAATGTATTGAGGGATTTTTCATATAGTGATCTCATAGCAGGAGTTGAAGAAGGAAGAATACGGGAAGTTACCATCGTTGGAAATAAGCAGATACAGGGAACGATAAATAATTTTGAGTTTAAAGTACCCTTACCGGCAGAGATTATTCCGGATTTAATGAAAGTCCTTCATGATAATGATGTAGAGATTAATACNAAGCCTGAACCGACTCCACCCTGGTGGATGAGTATTCTGGGCTATATCTTTCCCTTTGCTCTTTTAGTTATTGCCTGGCTTTTTATCATGCAGCGGATGCAGGGCGGGGGAAACCAGATGTTATCCTTCGGTAAGAGCCGGGCCAGATTGAGCGATAGCAATAAGAAAGTCACCTTTGCCGATGTGGCCAATTATGAAGAAGTAAAGGAAGAATTGATTGAGGTTGTTGAATTTCTCAGAGATCCCGGTAAATTTACCCGGATGGGAGCAAAGATACCTAAAGGTGTTCTCCTGGTAGGACCTCCTGGAACCGGTAAAACCCTACTGGCCAGAGCTGTTGCAGGTGAGGCAGGAGTGCCCTTTTTTATCATTAGCGGTTCTGACTTTGTGGAGATGTTTGTAGGTGTCGGTGCGTCCCGGGTAAGGGATTTGTTTGAGCAGGGTAAAAAGAATTCACCCTGTATAATTTTTATAGACGAACTTGATGCAGTAGGCAGGCAGAGAGGTGCCGGCCTGGGCGGCGGCCATGACGAGAGGGAACAGACCCTGAACCAGTTGTTGGTGGAGATGGATGGTTTTGAAACAAATGAAGGAATCATTGTGATGGCTGCAACCAACAGGCCTGATGTCCTTGACCCGGCCTTACTCCGGCCTGGCAGGTTTGACCGCCAGGTAGTAGTGGATTACCCGGACTTAAAGGGCAGGGAAGGTATTTTAAATATCTATTTACGCAATAAACCTGTAGCAGATGATGTTGACGTAGAGGTACTGGCCAGAAGAACCCCGGGTTTTACGGGAGCAGATATGGAGAACCTGGCCAATGAAGCAGCTATACTGGCTGTCAGGAGAAACAAAAGGGCCATTACCATGGAAGAATTTGATGATGCTATTGACCGGGTTATTGCCGGTCCAGCCAAGAAGAGCAAGGTGGTATCAGAAACAGAACTGAAACTGGTGGCCTATCATGAGACCGGCCACGCCATCCTGGGAGAACTCCTGGAACATGGCCACCGTACCCATAAAGTGACCATAGTGCCCCGCGGCAGGGCGGGAGGGTATACTATCCCCTTGCCGGAGGAAGAGAGGAGCTTCCACACCAAAAAGGAACTGCTGGATAGGGTGGTTAGCCTATTGGGTGGCAGGGCCGCAGAAGAGGTTTTCCTCGATGATATCAGTACCGGTGCCCAGAATGATATGGAAAGGGCTACCCGGCTGGTGCGGGCTATGGTAACTGAATATGGAATGAGTGAAAAAATCGGGCCTTTGACCCTGGGCCAGAAACACGATGAACAGATTTTCCTGGGTAGGGATATCTCCAGGCAGAGAAACTACAGTGAAGAGGTTGCCGCGGCAGTAGACAAAGAGATAAGCACTATAATAAATCAGTGTTATCAGAAAGCTGTTGATCTGCTGAAGGAAAATGCTGATAAGGTAGAAAAAATAGTTGAAGCCTTGATTGAGCGGGAAACCCTTGATTCTGAAGATATCAGAAAACTGATGAAGGGTGAACCCCTTGCACCGGTAGAGAAGACTGAGAGGGTTCTCCAATTGAATACCGGGCTCCAGGAAGAAAAAATAGAGAATGAAACTGAGGAAGAAATTAAAGATGGTGAAAACGGGAAAGAGGAAAAAGAGGAGTAATCTAATCGTCCCGTAAAGTAAAGTCAGTCCTAAAAAATAACACAGGGGACGGTTCTCCTGTGTTATTCCAGGCTGGCTTTTTTTATATAAGACAATGACACAGAGTAACACAGGGAGGCAGTTCTCCTGTGCTGTTTTCTTTCCTGCCGGACAGGCCCTTTGTATAAAGGGGGCAAAAAGAAGTCTGCAGAGATAATGACACAGGAGAACCGTTCCTCTGTGTCGTGTGTCGCGTATTCCTGAGGAGGTGTACTGATGAAATCAGACATTGAGATTGCTCAATCAGCCCGGCTGCAGCCTATCNAGGAAGTAGCAGCCAGAATAGGTTTATCAGAGACTGNTCTCGAATTGTATGGAGGGCATAAGGCCAAGGTCAGCCTCGATGTTTTAAAGAAAAGAGAAACTGAAGAGGGGAAACTGGTACTGGTGACAGCCATAACTCCCACACCTGCTGGTGAGGGCAAGACTACGGTTACCGTCGGCCTGGGCCAGGCCCTGAACAGGCTGGGCAAAAAGGCCGTTGTTGCAATACGGGAGCCTTCCCTGGGTCCTGTAATGGGCCTGAAGGGAGGAGCTGCCGGTGGCGGTTATGCCCAGGTAGTCCCCATGGAGGATATCAATCTGCATTTTACCGGGGATCTACACGCCATCGGGGCAGCCCATAACTTACTATCAGCAGTTATCGATAACCATCTCAAACAGGGAAATGAACTGGGGATAAATCCGGCCAATATTAACTGGCCCCGGGCCCTGGATATCAATGACCGGGCCTTGAGGGATATCGTAATTGGCCTTGGCGGTAATGTTAATGGGATACCGCGCCAGGACAGGTTTATAATCACTGTTGCCTCTGAGATCATGGCTATCCTGTGTCTGGCCAATGACCTTACTGAATTAAAGGAGAAGATTAATAATATCCTTCCAGCCTATACATATGAGGGTAAGCCGGTGAAGGTCAGGGATTTAAAGGTGGCCGGAGCCATGGCTGCCCTACTGAAGGATGCCCTGAAACCCAATCTTGTCCAGACCCTGGAGAATACTCCGGCCTTTGTCCATGGCGGCCCCTTTGCCAATATAGCCCATGGTTGTAATAGTATCATTGCCACCAGGATGGCCCTGAAAACTGGCGAGATTGTGGTAACTGAAGCCGGATTTGGTGCCGACCTGGGTGCGGAGAAATTTTTCAACATCAAGTGCCGCTATGCTGGAATTACTCCGGCTGCAACAGTACTGGTGGCAACTATACGCGCCCTGAAGATGCATGGCGGGGTGGCGAAAGAGGACCTGGCCAGGGAAGACCTGCCGNCTCTGGAAAAGGGATTTGCCAACCTGGAAAAACATGTGGAGAATATAAGGAAATTTGGCCTCCCTGTAATAGTAGCCATCAATAGATTCCCTGCTGACACTGAAGGAGAGTTAAAGCTCCTGGAAGAAAAATGCCGGCAGATAGGTGTCCCTGTTGCCCTGACAGAAGTCTGGGCCAGGGGAGGTGAAGGCGGGCTGGCCCTGGCCGAGGGAGTCTTGAAGCTTCTGGAAGAAGAAAAGAGTAATTTTAATTTCCTCTATGAACTTGATCTGCCCCTCAGGGATAAGATTGAGAAAATTGCCCGGGAAATCTATGGAGCCGAGGGTGTTGATTTCAGCAGTACAGCGGAAAGGCAGCTGGACAGGTATGAGGAGCTGGGCTATGGAAACTTACCTGTCTGTATGGCCAAGACCCAGAACTCCCTGTCTGACAACCCGGCCCTGAAGGGAAGGCCGGAAGGTTTCAGGATTACGGTGAGGGAGGTTAACCTGTCAGCTGGAGCGGGTTTTGTCGTACCACTGACCGGACCTATTCTGACCATGCCAGGCCTGCCTGCTAAACCGGCAGCAGAATCCATTGATATAGATGAGGAAGGCAATATTACTGGAATATTTTAGTAATATATTAGCAAATCTGTTTAATAAGTACTTGTCCCGGGAAGAGATATATGCTAAAATAGCTTTAAAAAAAGTGGCTGAGTAGGGGCCATGCGTAATTAGTGCTTAAGGATGGGACGTTGCCTTAAGACGAAATGCCTTACAAAGGCTGCGGTATGGCTTCCGCGTCCGCTGCCACCAGAGAGTTATACAGACAGAAACCTTCTCTTTGGTGTGCAGAAAACTGCCACATTTCAAAGAGAAGGAGGTGCTTGACTTGAAAATACCTACCCGCAGGCTGGTTTTTTTATCTTTTCTGACAGCCATGAGTATTATTTTGACCCGGCTGCTCAGTATCAGGATTCCTATTGGCGGGGTGGAGGGAATAAGGATTGGATTTGGAGCCTTGCCGATCATCTTTGCAGGAATTCTCTTCGGGCCGCTGGCCGGTGGTATTGTCGGTGGTTTAAGTGACTTATTAGGGTATATGATAAATCCTATGGGTGCCTATATGCCCCACTTTACCCTGACATCGTTTCTGACAGGTTTTATTCCTGCTTTCTTTTTCCACTATGTCTTCAGAAAAAGGGCAGACTTTATTTATCTACTGATTGCTATAGCAATTGGCCAGGTGCTGACTTCCATAATCCTCATACCCTATTTTATCTCTAGCTTATTCGGCCTGTCCATGGAAGTCCTTCTGATTCCACGCCTGATCAGCCAGGCCTTTAATATTCCCATCTATGCAATCCTGTTAAAAACCCTCCTGCATTTTGATGTGCTGAAGGTAGAGACCAGTAAAATCAACTAAATAAATATCAATTAAGTAAAAAAGGAGTATCTCTCGCAGATACTCCTTCTCTTATTATAGGTCTGTGTATTACAGCTGGTTTGGCCGCTTGCCAATCTCGGCAAAAATCATCTGGCTGTAACCGTTTCTGATTATATCAATCCTGATTTTATCACCAATCTTTTTAGAACTGATAATCCTCTTGACATCATCAAGCTTGTTTATCTCTTCACCATCGATCCTGGTGATAATATCATTTGCCCTTAAGCCAGCCTTATCTGCCGGGCTATCCTTAATTACCCTACCGATCACTACTCCATTGATCTCGCTCAGATTAAAGTAGGCCTT
>JGI24708J26588_10002086_pt1 | contig 15346 bp, 17 predicted proteins | sample BioPla1DNA2_FD_26588 | JGI IMG/M metagenome (IMG submission 26588) | reverse complement strand
AGAGAGCCGATTATTGCCATAGCGCCAACACAATATAATAAGGTACTGTTAACAAAACCTTCTACAAAGCCTTGTCCCTTTTCTCCCTTTACCTTTAATACCTTCTTAATCCAGCTACCTACATTATCAAGGCGGGTCTCAATATCTAGAGCCTCTCCTATAAAGGCACCTAAAGCTAGGGATACAATCATTAGCATAGTATTAGTTGTACTTAAACCAGAACCTTCCACCACAAACATACCTTGCAAAGTACCACTAATTCCAATAAACATTACTGCCAGTCCCAAGGCATTCATTATGTTATCTTGAAATCTCTGCTTAAGTCCACCTTTTAATATCATGCCTATGGTTGCCCCTATGATTATTAAAACCATATTTACCAATGTTCCTAAACCTATCATAAGCCCATTTCCTTTGTTGCTAATGCCTTATAGCAATCCTTTCCTTCCATTCCTTTGCATGTTTTTACTTCTTAAAGTCAATTAATATTAGCTTTAATCTATATTACTACACTAAGCCGGTTTCTTTCTCTACTTCCCTCATAGCTAATATAGTTTTTTCTATAAGTTCGTCTAGCTCCCAGCCAAGCATTTCTGCTCCCTTTATTATAACTTCTCTAGAACATCCAGCAGCAAACTTAGGTGTCTTAAACTTTTTCTTAACAGATTTAAGCTCAAGATCCATAGTGCTCTTAGATGGTCTCATAATAGCCACAGCTCCGATTAATCCTGTTAATTCGTCTACCGCATATAAGACTTTCTCCATCTGATGTTCTGGCTTTATATCTACACAGATACCATATCCATGACTGGCTACGGCACGAATCAGCTTTTCATCTAAATCGTGATCCTTCATAATCTCTTGAACCTTTACACAATGCAGCTCAGGATATAGTCCAAAATCCAAATCATGTAATAGTCCAACAATTCCCCAGAATTCTGCTTCATCTTGGTATCCCAGTTCCCTGGCAAAATACTTCATAACGCCCTCAACAATCTGAGCATGTTTTAGATGAAATTCATCCTTATTATATTCTGTCAGCAAGTCCCATGCTTCCGTTCTTGTTGGTATCTTTCCCATTCTCATCTTCCTTTCTATAAATATGATATTTATGTAGCATTGCTTATGCCTTTTCATCAAATGTCAAGTATTATATACTTACGCTATCCATCCCATATATCAAGATAAGGGCTTTTAGCTTTGTTCAATCTAAATATAGTTATCTAACACCTGTTAAATCTTTGATTACTTCCCCTGCGATAATTAGTCCTGCCACAGGTGGTACAAAGGCAGTACTTCCTGGGATTGCTCTTCTATCAGTACATTTTCTTTCAGTTCCCGGTGGGCATATACAATGCTTTTTACAGCTGATTGACATATCTTCAAGGGGTTTTCTTGCTGGTTCCTTAGAATAAACAACCTTTAAATTCTTAACTCCCCTGGTCCTTAATTCCTTACGCATGACTTTTGCCAAAGGACATATAGATGTTTTATATATATCAGTAACTTCTAACATAGTTGGATCTAATTTATTACCTGCACCCATGCAGCTGATTATAGGCACACTAGCCTCTTGAGCTCTTATAACTAAATCTATCTTAGCAGATACTGTATCAATTGCATCCACAACATATGAATATTGGGAGAAGTCAAATTCCTCTGCTGTATCTGGGAGATAAAAACATTGGTGGGTATGCACAACAGCTCTAGGATTAATCTCCAGGATTCTCTCCTTCATCACATCCACCTTATATTTTCCTACAGTTTTTATTGTTGCAATAATCTGGCGATTTATATTAGTCAGGCACACCTTATCATCATCTATAAGATCAAAGGTTCCTACACCACTACGGGCCAAGGCTTCTACCGTATAGCCACCAACCCCGCCAATTCCAAATACTGCAACTCTAGCATTTTTTAGTTTATCCATGGCTTCATTTCCCAGTAGAAGTGAAGTTCTAGAGAATTGATTTAACATTTTTGTCCTCCCTTGCTATCGTAGTCATCAAGAAAATTATATTTCATATTTTTATTATGATATCCTATGATGGTATCTAGATTTACATCATGGACACTGCGAAATATATTTTTCTCAATAACAGGACTAGTCTGTCTAAATTTCTTAATTAGCGCCTTCATTTCCTGACGTTTGGAACCGCCACCACCATTATCACAAATGGTACAATTCTCTGTCAGCCTACAAGCACACTGTATAAACTGCAAATCATTATATCTGCTCCAGGCAATGATATCTGCTTCCTTAACCAAATATAGAGGGCGAATTAATTCCATACCAGGATGATTAGTGCTATGAAGCTTAGGCATCATAGTCTGAATCTGGCCACCATAGAGCATACCCATTAAAATAGTTTCGATAACATCATCAAAGTGATGTCCCAAGGCAATTTTATTGCATCCTAGGGCTTGGGCATTCTTATAGAGAAAACCTCTTCTCATTCTGGCACATAGGTAACAGGGAGAGGAATCCACTTCCGCTACCACGTCAAATATATCTGATTCAAATATTTGAATTGGTATATTTAATATTTTCGCATTATTAATAACGGTCTGTCTATTAATCTCATTATAGCCAGGATCCATAACAAGAAAAACTAATTCAAAGGGTATTTTACCGTGTCTTTGTATCTCCTGCATACATTTAGCCAGTAGCATTGAGTCTTTACCACCAGAGATACATACTGCAATCTTATCTCCCTCTTTTATCAATTGATATTCATTGATACCTTCAATAAATTTTCTCCATATTTCTTTTCTAAACCTTGTAATAATACTTCTTTCTATTGCTTGATATCTTTCCATATATATACCACTTTCTTTTTAAATATCTTATCTAGTTAATAAACTACTATTTTATAAACTCTATAATTTAAATTTAGAACAAAACTTTTAATATCTTTATTTTAATATCTTTATATAATACAATAGCTTATATCTAATGCACTACTTTAAATTATACTTATTTAAATTTATCATAACATATAGAGAATGCTTTAAGAAACTGCTCAATCTCTTCTTCTTTTGTCATATGGCTTAAACTAATTCTCCATGATGCCAAGGCATTCTTACGGTCTTTAGTAACTGCAAATACTGGCCTAGAAGGTGTGTTTACAACTGAGCAAGCAGATTTTATGGATACACATACCCCTTCTTGTTCCAGTGCCTTTGTAAACTCCGTGGCTTTCACTCCCCTGACACTAAGATTTAGAATATGAGGAATTGAATATTTTGTACTATTAATACGAACCTTCTCATAAGATAGTAGTTCTTTCTTTAATTTATCATTTAACTTTCTAACATAATCATAACGATCATCTAGGTTAGTTATGGCCAGCTCTAATGCCTTTTCAATTGAAGCCGCCTGTCCCAGCACCGGAGTACCGCTTCTGTACAAGGTAGTACTGCTTCCCCCATGAATCAATGGTTCCAGTATCACATGATCTTTTTTCACCAATACACCGCAACCATTTAAACCAAAAAATTTATGGGGAGTAAAGGTGATACAGTCAATATTATCTATTGATATAGGTATTTTCCCAACAGCCTGAGTTGCATCTGAATGGAAAAAGCAGTTTGGATAATCTTTTAAAATGCCCGCAATCTCTTCTATCGGTTGTACCACACCCAGTTCACTGTCAACATAACATATAGAAACTAAAATAGTATCCTTCCTTAAAAGCTCCTTAAGATGGCTTATATCAATATGGCCATCTGGTGTCACATTAACTAAATCTATCTCATAGCCTTGTTCCTGTAGATAAGATAAGGTCCCGCTGACAGATGAATGCTCTAGAAATGTAGAAATTATATGTTTTCCATTATGCCTATTGACTCTAGCCAAACCTTTCAAGGCTAGGTTATTAGCTTCACTGGCACCAGAAGTATAAATTATCTCTGAAGATTTGACTGATAGCATCTGTGCAATATTTTCAGTAATCTCATCCATTCTATCCTTAGCTTCTCTGCCCAACTGGTGGGAAGAGTTGGGATTGGCTATATATTTCATACTTTCCTTAGTAAAATACTCAATAACTTCCTTATCTATGGGAGTATTAGCTGCGTAATCTAAATATATCATTATATCACCCCAAAATCTATACAGTAAATTTGTATTACATATGGTTACATATTTGCCTAAAAATTTGCCACTAAAATTCCAGTATGGCACAAATAAATGGGCAAATAATTAATAAAAAACATTGCATATTTAAAATAATCAGGTATTAGCTTACCACTGAAATGCTGATTCTGTCAATGGAAGAAGTGGAAACAAAAAAAGCCGTTTCATATGCCCTGAAGAGCTATATGAAACGGCTTTTTAAACTAGTTTACTTCCTCAAAATCATCTTTACCTACACCACATAGTGGACATACCCAATCATCAGGTAAGTCTTCCCATTTTGTTCCTGGAGCGATACCACTATCTGGATCACCTAATTCTTCGTCGTAGATGTAACCACAAACAGTACATTCATATTTTTTCATGTTGCAAACCTCCTATAATTTGGTGTACCAAAAATATACCATATATTATTATAAACCACAATAGTTAGTTTACTACAGATTATCTAGTTTCAATAATATATTGGTTTAAAATATTTTCCAGCATTTCTTGTCTACCTGATCTATTGTGAGATATTCCATTTTTGATGGCATATTCTTCCAATTCCTTAAACCCAACTTTGCCATCGATTATATCTTTACCAATACCTTCTTTATAGCTGGCATATCTTTGCTCCTTAAAATCTTCAAACACCCTATCTTCTATCAGTTTTGCTGCAACTTTCAATCCTCTGGCAAATGCATCCATCCCAGCAATATATCCATAGAATAAATCCTCATCTTCAAAGGATGCTCTGCGGACCTTTGCATCAAAGTTTAAGCCACCTTTTTTAAAACCTCCATCCAATAGAATTTCATACATGGCCAAGGTTGTATCATAAAGGTTGGTTGGAAATTGATCCGTATCCCAGCCTAACACTGGATCACCCATATTAGCATCAACACTGCCCAGTACTCCATTTATTCTACATTGGTTAAGCTCATGTTGGAAGGTATGAGCAGCCAAGGTTGCATGGTTAGCCTCTACATTGATTTTAAAATAATCTTGCAAATTATACTTTCTTAGAAAAGCTAAAACTGAAGCTGTATCAAAATCATATTGATGTTTAGTAGGTTCCTTAGGCTTAGGTTCGATTAATAATTGACCTGTAAATCCTATTTCCTTGGCATAATCCACAGCCATCTGAAGAAGTCTTGCCAGATTATCCATCTCTAGCTCAGTGTCAGTATTAAGTAATGTTTCATAACCTTCACGTCCACCCCAGAACACATAGTTTTGGCCCCCCAGCTCCTTGGTAATCTCCATGGCTTTCTTAATCTGAGCAGCAGTATAGGCAAACACCGTAGCATTGCATGAGGTTCCAGCTCCATGAACAAATTTTTCATCGCCAAAGGCATTAGTTGTACCCCATAGGCATTTTATCCCTGTACGGTTCATCTCTTCCTTAATAACTGCAACTATCTCATCCAGTCTGCGATTAGTTTCAGCTAAAGAATCTGCCCTAGGAGCTATATCAGCATCATGAAAACAGAAAAAAGGTATCTGCATCTTCTCCATGAACTCAAAAGCTGCATAAACTCTTTCCTTGGCTCTTTCCATGGCATCACTTGTCTGATCCCAACTTCTAGCCATGGTATTACCTCCAAAGGGATCTGTCCCCATATAAGTAAATGTGTGCCAATAGGACATTGCAAAGCGTAGCTGTTCCTTCATAGTCTTACCCATTACAATTTCATCGGGATTATAATATTTAAATGCAAGCGGGTTCTTACTTTTGGGTCCTTCAAACTGAATTTTTTCAACTTTAAAATAGGCCATAGTTTTTCCTCCCTAATGTGTTTTTTTGTGGCTTTTGCCCCTTTATATATATTATAACTGGAAGGAAAAAGAAATACAAGCACTTTTGTAAATTCACTAAACTAATTTATTTTCGAGTAATTTTTTCACATTAAGTAAGCCCCACCCTTGTTTCTCCCAAGGCTGTCCTAAATCCACTGCACTATCTCTTAATTTAAGCTTAACCTCCAGATTAGTTAAATGGGGATAAGCAGATAGTAACAAGGCTATAGCTCCAGATACCACTGGAGTAGCCATAGATGTTCCACTTTTAATGGTGTACATCATAGGAGCATAGTTTGAACTAGGCTGTAATCCATTTCTTTTCTTTCTAGATAAATAACGATTTATATTGCATGATATAATGTTAGACCCAGGGGCTACTATATCTGGTTTTTTAATGCAATAGGGAGTAGGCCCCCTACCAGAATAGTTTTTAGTCTTATTTCCAAATACCTCCACTGCTATATTGTCATCAGAAGAACCTACTGTTATAACCTTACGGCTGATACCTGGAGTGGAGATAGACATTGGACCTGGACCATTATTCCCAGCTGCCACTACTACCACAATGCCACTGTCCCAAACTGCATTAACCCCCTGTACCAAAAGGGAATCCTCATCCCCATTATCTCTTGAAGTGGTTCCCACTGATATATTAACAACTCTTATATTATATTTATCTTTATTATCTATAATCCATTGTAATCCAGCCAATACATCAGAGATATTACCATCACCTTTATGGTCTAAAACCTTTACCCCAATTAGATTACAGGCTGGTGCTATACCCCTATATTTTCTTTTAGAAGAATATCCATTTCCTCCCACGATACCTGCCACATGGGTTCCATGCCCATTGTCGTCATAAGGCTCTTTACGCCGATTTATTAAATCCACAAATCCTATTACCCGATTTCCCCCCTCCACAAAATCTTTATGAAGGCATATCCCTGTATCAACAATGGCTACTCCAACTCCCATTCCATCATATCCATTGTCATAGGCCCAGTCACTCTCGATTATATTATTTACTCTATTCATCTGCGCTGCAATATGGGCATCAGCTTCTATGCTTAAGATACCGTCAAAGGATTTAACTTCTTCCAAATACCTTTTATTAATCTCTACCACATATGAATTAATCATTGGTAGTTTATATTTAATATGTCCCAGACTCTCTAATATGCTTAAATTCTTTTCATATTCATCACACCTGACAATGATTTGGACAGTATTATCATGTTTCATACAAAAAACCCCATTAGCTTTTATAATATCTTATTCTGATAGCTTTACCAATATACACTTCCATTTTTATAATATGATGGTTAATTTATATTGTGAACTTATTAGCAAAATACCCATAATAAATCTATTAAATTAGGAAATCAGTCAAGCCAATCTTCATATGATACAGTGTAATCATTTTTAGGAGGAACAATCAATGAGTGATTTAGCAGCAACACATTGCGACAGAGGTTTCAATAATGGTATAAGTGGATGTTTACTACTTATCCTTATATTATGCTGCTGTGGCAACAATAACGGTTTCTTTGGTGGTAGTGGCTGTGGAAATGATGATAATGGCTGCAATAGCATAATCTTTATCATTCTAATCCTCTGCTTATGTGGCGGCAATGATTTCTTCTAAAATCATTGCAAAACTTTTCCATAGGAGAATTTCTAGGATAACATCTTAATAAATAAGATAATATTATTCTAGGAATAATTTAAAAAGCTGCGTTCTACGCAGCTTTTTTCCTATAGATAATAGTAAGCTAATAATATTACCTTTTTATATTCCATTTTCCCTTGTCATTTCTTCTTGATTTAGCATATTTTTGCTTCATTAACCGCTCATAACATTCTCTGTCAATTTCATACACAGTATTATCTTCAATTATTAAATCCTCATCATTCTTACGGTTATTTTTCCAATTCAAATCATTGGTGGTAACTTTACTAATATTATTATGGGACATAGAATTAATCCCTAAACCAGACTTATCATCTTGATGATTAAATTTATTATTCATACATGCCTCATTTCTTGATATTTGCCAAATTTATATTGTCATTTCAATATATGAAATTTTTCTACAAATGCTATAAAATGATTGAAACTAATATATCTTTCTTATATACTATGGATAAGCTATATCATAATACTTTCTATATCATTTATTGATATAATCTTATATACATTGACAAATACTTAAATAAGTTTTGTTAAGTAATGCAAGTATTAAATAACAATAGAAGAGGTGACAACTATGTCAGGATCAATTTATGGTAAATTGTTTTCTATATCCACTTGGGGAGAATCCCATGGCCCTGGTATTGGTGTGGTGGTAGATGGGTGCCCCGCTGGTCTTAGCATGAACGAAGATATTATACAAGCTTATTTGAATAGGAGAAAACCTGGACAAACCCCATATTCTACCCCAAGAAAAGAGGGAGATCGTGTAAGCATTCTTTCTGGTGTTTTTGAAGGTTTCACAACAGGTACACCTATCTCTTTAATTGTATATAATGAAAATCAACGTTCCTCAGATTATTCAGAAATAGCAGGATATTACAGGCCAGGACAGGCTGATTTTACCTATGATGCAAAATATGGTTTTAGGGATTACCGTGGCAGTGGCAGAGCTTCTGGTCGTGAAACCATTGGCAGAGTCGCAGCTGGTGCTATTGCCAAATCTATATTAAAGGAACTGGGTGTTGAAGTTTGTGCTTATACCAAAGCTATCGGCCCCATAAGTATTAATTATAATAATTGCAGTAAGGATAATATCTTGAAGAATCCTTTCTCAATGCCCGATATGAACGCAGCTCAAGAGGCTGAGGCCTATCTAATTAAAAAGATGGAAGAAGAAGACTCCGTTGGCGGTTTAATTGAATGTCTAATCACAGGTCTGCCTGCTGGGATAGGTGAACCAGTATTTGAGAAGTTAGATGCCGTTTTGGCAAGGGGACTTATGTCCATCGGGGCAATTAAAGGGGTAGAGATAGGCGATGGTTTTAAAGTTGCTACTTATAGTGGTTCAGAGAATAATGATTCCCTATTCTATGATGAAAAACTTGGTATCGTAAAATCCAGTAATCATGCAGGGGGAATCTTAGGAGGAATCAGTGATGGTTCTGAAATAGTACTTAGAGCGGCAGTCAAACCAACCCCTTCTATAGCAAAAACCCAAAAAACTATTAATAAAAACAATGAAAATATAGAGATTAATATTAAAGGCCGACATGATCCTATCATAGTCCCTCGAGCAGTTGTTGTTGTTGAAGCTATGGCAGCTATTACACTAGTTGATTATCTATTCCAGAATATGACTTCTAGAATGGATCGTGTAAAGGAATTTTATAAGAAATAGAAATAAAGAAACGCAATTTATTAACCCGACAAAAGTCATAAATATGAGTGGCTTTTTTCGGGTTATTTATTGCGTAAAATTGCAGATATTAAATTATATAATAGCCATAAAATTATTTTAAAAAATTATATAAAATTATATTGACATATGGGTTTTTATATGTATAATCTTATATGTTGCGTGTTTACTATAACTAAACTTTAAGTTTATTAACAATAAGATTTCCTTTATGGGTAATTTTAGAAGGAGGCTGTCAAATGAATATCGGATCTAAGATAAAGGAATTGAGAATTCAAAAGAGTCTCACCCAGGAGGAGCTGGCAGATAGAGCTGAGTTATCTAAGGGTTTTATATCACAGCTGGAAAGAGATATAACATCTCCCTCCATTGCTACATTAGTTGATATACTTCAGTGTTTAGGTACTAATCTGGAAGAATTTTTCAGCGGTACCGCATCAGAGCAAGTGGTTTTTAAAAAATCAGATTATTTTGAAAAATATGATAGTGAATTGAAAAACAAAGTTCAATGGATCATCCCCAATGCACAGAAAAATATGATGGAGCCAATCCTACTTACATTGGATGCTGGAGGATCTACCTATCCTGATAATCCCCACGAAGGTGAAGAATTTGGCTATGTATTAAACGGAAATATCACACTTCACATTGGGAACCGATCACATAAAGTAAAGAAAGGCGAGTCCTTTTATTTTACAGCCAATAAGCAGCACTATATAACTGCTTCAGAAAAAACAGGAGCAACCCTCCTATGGGTATCAACTCCACCCAGTTTTTAAATTTATTACATGAGGAGGTACCGCGATGACGGATAATAAATTGATTGACCTAGTAAATGTATCTAAATCATATGGAGATACCTTAGTATTAGATGAATTAAACCTATACATTAGAGAAAATGAGTTTTTAACCTTACTGGGTCCATCTGGTTGTGGCAAAACCACTACCCTACGTATTATTGCTGGATTTGAGACCCCTGATAAGGGCCAGGTTATTTTCCAAGGAAAGGACATTACAAAGATGTTACCCAATGAAAGGCAGGTCAATACCGTCTTTCAAAAATATGCCCTGTTTAGTCATATGACCATTGCAGAGAATATCGCCTTTGGATTAAAAATAAAAAAGAAAAGTAAATCCTATATTCAAGATAAAATAAAATATGCACTTAAATTGGTAAATCTTGAGGGATATGAAAATCGCATGCCCAATTCCCTAAGTGGTGGTCAACAGCAGCGAATTGCCATAGCCCGTGCTATTGTAAATGAACCCAAGGTTTTGCTACTAGATGAACCTCTGGGGGCTCTAGACCTGAAGTTACGTCAAGATATGCAATATGAATTAATACGATTAAAGAATGAGCTGGGTATAACTTTCATATATGTAACCCATGATCAGGAAGAAGCCCTTACAATGTCTGATACCATAGTGGTTATGAACCAAGGCTACATCCAACAAATAGGTACCCCTGAAAATATTTACAACGAACCAAAGAATGCTTTCGTAGCAGATTTTATCGGTGACAGTAATATTATCCCTTCCATTATGGTAGAGGATAAGGTTGTAGAAATTTTAGGCGCTAAATTCCAATGCGTAGACGTTGGTTTTGGTAGAAATCGCCCAGTAGACGTAGTTATCCGTCCAGAAGATATAGATTTAGTAAAACCAGAAGAAGGAATTATTAAAGGAACCGTTATCTCCCTCATATTTAAAGGAGTCCACTATGAGATGGGGGTAATGGCCAATGGCCATGAATGGTTGGTACATTCTACAGATTTATTTCCTGTAGGAACAGAAGTTGGTATTAAGGTAGATCCTTTCGATATTCAGATTATGCATAAGCCAACATCTGAGGATGAGCAAGCAGTTGAAATTGAAGAATAAAACTGCCTATTCCAATTTTTCAGGTTTTTGATGAAAGGCGTGGTATTATTATGAAATTGTCAAATAATTTATTAACCCATGGACAAAATGGTAAAACTAAAGATAAACGCCCCGTAATCTTAGCTAAAAATACAAAGCTCTTATCTTATCCTTATATAATATGGATGATTGGTTTTATCATTGCTCCACTGCTTTTAATAGTGTTTTATGGCCTGACAGGAAAAAATGGCAGTTTCACCATGGAAAATGTCATATCAATTGCTAATCCAGTTAATAGAAAGGCCCTACTACTCTCTCTGGAGTTATCCTTTATAAGTACTATTATATGTTTAATATTAGCATATCCCTTGGCTCTAATATTGAGTAAAATTAAAACAAAGAGCAATAGCTTTATTATATTTATAATGATTCTACCTATGTGGATGAATTTTCTTCTTAGAACTATAGCGTGGCAAAATATTTTGGAAAAAACAGGCGTTATTAATAATATACTGAACTTTTTAAAGCTTCCAACCCTTAATCTTATTAATACGCCAGGAGCAATTGTCTTGGGCATGGTTTATAATTTCCTACCCTTTATGATACTCCCTATATATAATTCATTGATTAAAATTGATAAAGATATCATTAATGCTGCAAGAGATTTAGGGGCCAATGGTATACAGACATTTATTAAAATAATATTTCCCTTAAGTTTGCCAGGAGTTATCAGCGGTGTAACCATGGTTTTTGTACCTTCACTAACAACATTTGTTATTTCAAAAATCCTTGGTGGAAGCAAAATAGTTCTAATAGGTAATATTATAGAACAACAATTTGGCATTGGCAACTGGCATGCAGGATCAGGACTTTCCCTAGTTCTTATGATTTTTATCTTTTTATGTATGACCATACTAACTAAATATGATAAGGGGGAAGGTAATATAATATGATTAAGAAATTTTTTGAACGGTTTTATATGGGTATAATCCTATTATTCCTATACGCTCCCATATTTATATTGATTATTCTTTCCTTTAACAAATCAAAATCAAGAGCTAAATGGGGCGGATTTACCTTCCACTGGTATAGGGAACTATTTAAAAATGAACAGATGATGAGTGCATTAACCACTACCTTAATTATTGCATTTTTATCAGCATTGATAGCAACTATAATTGGAACTACAGCATCACTTGCAATCAATAATATGAAGAGAGTTCCAAGGGCCATAATGATGACAATTACAGATATTCCAATGCTTAATGCTGATATCGTAACAGGTATTTCCTTAATGTTAATTTTCATTGCACTTAAATATAGATTGGGTTTTACTAGCGTATTATTATCCCATATAACTTTTAATATACCTTATGTTATCCTAAGTGTCATGCCTAAATTAAAGCAATTAAATCCTAATACCTTTGAGGCTGCCTTAGACCTAGGAGCAACTCCTTTTTATGCCTTTAGGAAAGTAATATTACCTGATATTGCTCCAGGAATTATGTCTGGTTTCTTCCTGTCCTTTACTATGTCCTTGGATGATTTTGTTATAACCCATTTTACTAAAGGACCTGAAACAAATACTCTTTCGACTTTAATTTACACTGAAGTACGTAAAGGAATTAAACCAGAGATTTATGCCCTGTCCACTATTATGTTTGTGACAGTGCTAATACTGCTAATAATAGTTAATCGCAAGGGAGCAGAGAAAAAATCCCCTACAGTAGTAAGATAAAATCTTTTCTTGCGATGTAAAATGATTAAATTGGAGGGATATAATTTTGAAAAGACTGGTATTAATAACATTATTGATTATTACTACTTTTTCCTTATCAGCATGTGGTAAGAGTGAAGATGCAGGTAAAAGAGTATATGTTTATAACTGGGGAGAATATATTGATCCTGATGTTGTAAAGATGTTTGAAGAAGAAACAGGAATAAAAGTCTACATGGATTATTTTGTTACCAACGAAGAGATGTTTCCTAAGATAAAGACAGGGGCAGTTAACTTTGATGTTGTATGTCCATCCGACTATATGATACAGAAAATGATTGCTGAGGATCTTTTAGCAGAAATAAATTACGATAATGTCCCAAATATTAAAAATATTGATCCTCTGTACCTAAGTAGCGCTGAAGAGTTTGACCCAGGTAACAAGTATGCAGTGCCTTACTGCTGGGGAACTGTTGGTATCCTATATAACAAAACTATGGTAGATGGACCCATCGATAGTTGGGGTGCAATCTTTGATGAAAAATACAAAGGTGAAATCCTAATGATGGATAGTGTTAGAGATGCCTTTGGTATCGCCTTAACATATCTAGGTTATTCATTAAACTCCACTAACGAAGCAGAAATAAATGAAGCTAAGGCCTTGCTTAAGCAACAATACCCATTGGTTCAGGCTTATGTGGTAGATGAAGTCCGTGACAAGATGATTGGCGATGAAGCTGCCCTAGGAGTTATCTACTCTGGCGAAGCTATTTATACTCAAAGGGAAAATCCTAATTTAGAATATGTGGTACCCAAAGAAGGTTCCAATGTATGGATTGATGCATGGGTAATTCCAAAAACAGCTCAAAACAAGGAAAATGCAGAAGCCTTCATCAATTATATGTGTGATCCCGAAATTGCATTGAAAAACTTTGAATATATTACTTATTCTACACCCAATAAAGCTGCTAGGGAATTAATTGAAGATGAGGCCCTAAAAAATAGTGTTATCGCTTTCCCCGATGAAACCATTCTAGATAGATGTATCACATATAACTATCTAGGTGAAGAGATTGAAAGTCTATACAATGAGAAATGGAATGAAGTTAAGTCTGAGTAAGTAGCAGACATAAAGTCTAGTTACTTCAATATAAAAAGGGCTGTCGTAATAGTTTAGGTACACAGGAATATTCCTAATACCCCTGTGTGCCTCTAAATAACTACCACGACAGCCTCTTTATATAAGCTGCCCTATCCCTATCTCGGTAGAAAAAGGGAAAAGGTACTGCCAGTTCTTCCATCTGAACTTACTTTTATATATCCATTTTGCTGTGTAATCACTTTTCTTGCTAGGTATAAGCCTATTCCGACCCCTTCCTTATCTTCGCTTCCCCTTCCCCTATAGAAACGCTGGAATATTTTGCTCTGTTCCTTTTCCTCTATTCCCAGTCCATTATCGGTGATATCAATTCGAGTATAGATGTCATATTCCGTTACTTTAATTGTCAATGTTCCATCCGGTCTAGAGTATTTTATCCCGTTATCAAGAATATTAATTATAGCTTCCCGGGTCCAATTGACATCCAGGTTGATCCAAACTTCCTCTTGAGGGTCAAAAATAATGGAAACTTTTTTATAGACTGCTTTAAAATAAATCTGTTTAATTGCTTCAAGAAGCAATTCATTTAAATCTGTTTTTAAGGGTTTTAGTTGAATGATACCACTTTCAAGCCTTGATATCCTAATCATACTTTCTGTAAGAAAAGTAAGCTTATCAAGACTCTGATTTAGAATATCACAATACTCTTTTCGCTCTCCTTCTGTTAAATCAGGCTCTGCCAGAAGCTCTCCAAACATTTTCATAGAAGCCAATGGTGTCTTAAGTTGATGGGATATATCTGAAATCAATGTTTGTATTAGGTGCACCTACCACATGGGGATAATATAAGGCTTCTTTAAAATTATTACGGCCAATTAAGCCCCCTATTGTAATGTCATAGGATATGTTGGAGTTACTATTGATGACTGTCAGGGTCTTACCAATCATACTCTGTAGATATTCATTACTATCTCCTGACATCAAAACCAATTTGCCCTCATGGAAATCCTTAAGATCAATCTTATTTTCGTTAATTTTATTATACTCTTCCACATATATATCGTCAACGGCCAGCAACCAGGTACCGTAGGAGATATCCAAATCCTCATAAAAGTCTTCCTGCTTACTTAATTGATATATCCATTGTAAGAACATTTCATAACTGTTATCCTTCGCGGCGTGTATACTGTACTCATTCCTTAATACCCCTTCCAAAGCTTCTGCATCAAATTCGATAAGCCCAAAGGCAGAATGTATAGTTTCAACTTTTTCTATTCCGTCCATAGCCTTTATTGTATCTAAAAAATGCTTGTCAAACTTATCTACTGAGTAAGGGGTAAATAACAGTTGTTAAA
>JGI24708J26588_10002085_pt1 | contig 15349 bp, 8 predicted proteins | sample BioPla1DNA2_FD_26588 | JGI IMG/M metagenome (IMG submission 26588) | reverse complement strand
ATGATGACTGCCGGATAAAATCCTTTTTTGACAAGCTTTTCTGCCTTGTCTAGAAGAGATGCCGTAAATACAACGGAACTCGTTGTTCCATCGCCTGCCGTGCTTTCAAGAGAAGTTGCAACACCTACAACCGCTTTTGCAGAAGGGTGTTCGATTCCGATATCTTTTAAAATAGTTGCACCGTCATTCGTAGTCGATACGACTCCAATTTGGTTAATCAACATTTTATCCATACCTTTCGGACCAAGAGTTGACTCAACTAAACTTGAAACTGCCTTTGCCGCCGAAATATTCATAAAAAGAGCCTCGTGTCCTCTTGTTTGCTCTTTTCCGGGATCTAATACAAAAATGGGTCCGGTTCCTGACATGTTAATATAAATCTCCTAAAATTAAATTCAAAATTCAAAAATAAACTGAATTCATGTTATTTTCAAATATCCAAAAATATTCGAAAATATACGTAAATATCCAAAAATATTCATCTTTACTTAAGTATTCACAATTGTTTATTTTTGTAAGAAAAACATTCTTTAATTGTCTGATATTCTATAAAAAGGTTTCCACCAAAAGGAGAATAAAAAAGCAACTGAAAAAGCTTAAAAATTGTCGTGACGCAAAAAGAAACGAAAACCGGTTTTTTCAAATAGAAAAAACGGAGCATCCGTTTTTTCTTATTTGAAAAAAACGAGGCTGCTTTTAAAATCTTAAAATGAATAAACGTGGCTGCCGTTAAAATCTTAAAAAGGATAAAACGGATGTGCCGTTTCTCTTAAAAATGAATAAACTAGGCAGCTGTTTAAATCTTAAAATGAATAAAACGGCCAAACGTTAAAATTCAAAAAAGCGCCGTGCCGCAAAAAAAAGGATGCGCATTTTTTTCCAAAAAATGAAAAACCGGTGTGGCCGGTTTTTCATAAAAAAGAATAAAACGAAAAAACAGAAATGGGCCAAAAACGCTGAAACCTTAAAGGAAAAAAATAAAACGAAAAAACAAAACTAGGCCACTGACACTGAAACCTTAAAGGAAAAGAATAAAACGAAAAAACAAAACTGGGCCACCGATACTGAAACCTTAAAGGAAAAGAATAAAACGAAAAGCAGGTTAAAAACCTAAAAAGAATAAAACGGCGCCCCGTTTTTTTCTTGAAAATTAAAAAAAACGAATAACAAAAATTCCGAAAAAGCGCCGCACGCAAATAAGAAAAACGAAACGCAGGCTATTTTATAATAAATGAAAAACGATATCGGGTTTTTAAAAAAAAAAAGTGTAAAAAAAAGTGTAAAAAAAAGTGTAAAAAAAGTACGATTATTTATAATCGTACTTTTTTTGAATTTATTATTTCATTATTTATTATTTTTTCTAAAATATTTATGCTTCATCTTTAGAGCTGTCAATTACTTGAACGACCGGATTGTTGAAATCTTCTTTTCCGGTAATGAATATTGTTTTCCAGTAATTGAACGGTTTTGGTGCAAACTGCAATATAAGTGCGTGACAAATCAATTCAAATATGAAGAAATATGTCAATGCCAAGTGGACCCATCTTATGAATGACAATGAAGACAAATTCAGGAACGGGGCAAACCATCCGAATATAGTTGTAATCCATTGAGCAATCGGAAGTCCGAAGATTGACCAGTTTACATCATACAAAACAATTCCTGTTAAGAATATAAGGAAAATCGAAATTCCTTCAAGTACGATAAATATTTTGAATAACGGGTGAAGTCTTGTGATATAATGACCTTTCCCTTTATCGTATATCGTAAATTTGGGGTATTCGCCTTTTCCGAAGAAATTCTTTATTGCTTGTGAAAGGTGTTTTGCATCTCTTGAATTGAATATGTAGTTGTTGTAAAAGTGTGTGATAATACCTTTTACACCGCCTTCCGCATAACCTTGGACTATAATTCCGTAAGGCACAAGGAACCAGTTAGTTAAAATTAAAACCGGTACCGAAACCATATGCAAAGTCCTTGCGTTGTGCATGGACATTATATCCCAGCGGAAATATATTACAAGACCAGTAAAAATTAAAACAAGCATTGCAATTGCGTGGAAGGTGTGCGTCCACCTTCCAATCCAATCGTAACGCATTACATTTTCTGTCAATTGCATTCCTCCTTTAAATATTAAGGATTTCAAATTTAAAGTAATCTGTATTCACGCGGTGCATTTTTACCGGTTATGTCAACAGTGTGAATAGCACAGGCAACACACGGATCGTAAGATCTTCCGACGTGCATAATTGAAATCGGGTTTGTATTGTCGGCACCCAAAACGTTGTCAATTCCGGAAATTGCATTTCCTACAAGACCTTGTTCTGCAGGACCCGGAATTCCGTTTTCATCTCTCGGACTCAAGTTCCAGGTAGTTGGAACAATTGCCTGATAGTTGGAAACTTTACCTTTGGAGTCTGTAGTAATCCAGTGTCCCAAAGCACCTCTCGGAGCTTCCCAAAGACCGATTGCTTGTGCGTCTTTAGCCGCATTGAAATCAATGCTTGTTGCAAACGGTTTTTCAGGATCGATATCAAAGAGCCATTCCGGAAGCATATAAGCAAGTCTTGCCACTTCTTGCATTCTTCCAAGAACACGCATGTATACACTTGCGGGAGACATGCCATAAGTTTGGAATGTTTTAGCCAATCCCATGATAAGCGGATCTTGTGCTGCAAGCATTCTTGCAAGCGGTCCTACTTCTGCAGGAATTCCGTTATATCTCGGAGCTTTCATCCAGCTGTATTTTGATGTAACGTCACCTTCGAAATTAATAAGGTTGTGGTCCGCAACCGGAACTGTTGTTCCGTTGTACGGGTGGCGTGATTGGACATCGTCGGTATAGAATGCACATGCAATACTTTCCGTGATTTTTGAAGAGTCGAAAGGCTCTCTTGAGAGATCTCCTTTTGTAATTGCCGATGTAACAAATCTTTCCCAGTCGGCACTCTCAGGCGTGTAACCGTCTTGACCTCTCTTGTAGTAAGCACCGTAAGACAAGAATTGAATCTTTGACGGATCATTATAATTTCCTAATTTGTCGAGTCTTAAGCTGACAGGAAGACCGAGTAATCTTTCACCTACAAGTTCGGAACCAAATGTTGCAAAGAATTCTACATCTTTGAATCCGTTTTCTTTTGTAAATTTACCGTCTGCTTTACTGATAAGACCGGACAAGTGTTCAACTACGAAATTGACTGCCGCATCGGGCGATTTTGCTTTCATTGTGTTTTCAATCCAGACATCGAGATCGACACCGAGTACGTGGTCTTTAACGAAGTCCAAGATTTTCAAATATGTTGCTGCAGCTTTTGTAATTTCTCCGAGTCCGGGGTTACATGTAACTCCTCCTGGGTACAAAATTGCAACGTGAGGCATTTTTCCTGCAAACGGTGCAAGTGCTTCTTGGCATCTTCTTTTAGCCGTAAGCGCATTCATGTAACTTACACCGGGCGGAATTGCTTTTCCGTCCATTTTGTAAGAAAGCGGTGTGAAACGACCGACCATTTCTGACCAGACGTTTTTGCCTACTTCGCCTAATCCCATTTCGGGGGCTGTTAAAACATCTCTGTAACGCGGGTTGGATAAATCCGGACCCCATAAGACATAAATGTGTGTCGCGTGACTTGCAACCATGTTGGCGGCCTGAATAAAGTTTCTGACTGCCAATGCGTTTTGCGGTACACTTTCCGCAACTCCGTAGAGATGGTCGAGTGCATTTACTGATGTAAGACCGTGAGAAATAGGACAAACACCGCAAATTCTTTGTACAAATAATGCGGAGTCACGAGGATCTTTTCCTTGAAGCATACGTTCAAATCCTCTGAACAATAATCCTCCGCTTTGTGCGTATTGAATAGTTCCATTAGAGTCAACTTCCGCTGTAATACGGGTATGACCTTCAATTCTTGTTAACGGATCAACTGTAACTTTAACCATTTAAATCACTCCTTTTTCATTCTTCGAACTGCATGCACACCAGCTGCAACAACTGCAACACCGATTGCAAATAATGCAACATGACCGATGTTTGCACCGAAAAGAATTTCCGTTTTTTCCGATTCTTCAAAGAACGGCATAGATGCGTTCGGGAAAGTCGGTTCTACACATGCAAGACACGGACCGCCTGCTTGCATACAAAGGCTTAATCCGTTATTCCATTTTCTCAATGCACAATCCGAGTGAGCGTACGGTGCTTTACAACCGAGTTTCCAGAGACATCCGCCTTGTGCGATTTCTTTGTCCAAGATACCTCTGTCATAATATCCGCGGCGCGGACAGTTGTCGTGAATTGTGGATTCCGGCGGATAGAACGGTTTCGGTCTTCCGTATTGATCCAATGCGGCACCTATGTTATTCAAGTCGAGCTTTCCGAGAATTAATGCGGCAACTGTTAAGAAGAACCAGTCCGGGTGTGCGGGACAGCCGGGTATGTTAATACACGGTTTGTCGATTCCGAGAATCTTGAGAATTCCTCCCGGTGTTGTTTCAGTAAAGCTCATTCCTTGGAAATCACAATATTCTTTTGTGTCACAGTTGGTTGTAGTAATTCCGCCGTATGACGCACATGTTCCGATTGCAACAATTGCATCTGCTTTTCTGGCTGTTTTTTCAACTATGTCTTTAAACGGATGGCCACCGAGTATACAGGCTTTTCCGGTATTGTCGGGACCGTTTGGAATTGAACCTTCGACTACGAGGATGTATCCGCCTTCGTTTGCGAGTTCATCCAATAATATTTCACCGTTCAATTCTGAAGTGTTTACGAGTTTACCGTCAACGAAAAGTCCTTGCTGTGCAAGAATTGTTTCGTGATATTCAAGCGATATATTAAGCTTTTCGAGAGCGTCTGCAAATTCCGGGTTGTATGCGTTCAATGCAGATATTGAACAACCGGTACATTCCGCTCCGTGAAGCCATACTACTTTTGTTTTGGAAAATTCCATTGCTTTTGCAAGGGAAGTTCCATATCTAGCAACAAATCCGGATGCTCCAAGTGCAGCGACGGCTTTCATAAATGTACGTCGATCCATTTGAAGAACATCAAGATTTTGTAAATTATCAATGACATTCAATTTTTCACTTGCCATTTGAACCCCTCTATAAAAAAAACAGTAACTAACTGTAATTATATCTCTATCTATAAAACTATAAAACGATATTATATACCGTTATAACTTTCTATATTTTAGGAAACGTATATAAACATTTTGGTTACATTGTCATTAACAATTATTACCTATTATGACATTTCATGACAAAATTACAGAAACAACGAACATTTCTGCTCCTTTGTCTCGTATATTTATTAACCCCAAGTGTCATAAACTGCTACATATAACGTTTTTTTTGCATTTCATATTTTTATCCGATTTAAACCTGCTTTCGTATAAAATTTGTAAACCAATTAAACGAAAAACAGTATAATAAAAATACGAATGCTACAGGTTAAAAATACTATGTATAATATAAAGGTATTCATTGAAAAAGCAGATTTTTCGAGTTAAAAACCCGATTGTGTTACCACATAAAAAAAAAGTGTTAATATATAATGATGAAACATGATAGATAATAGTATAAAATCATGTAAAATTATACATAAATATATAAAAATTAGGAAATTAGAAATGAAAAGAATATAATAAGACATTTATACCGTAAAACGATAATATTAATAGGTATAATATCTAAAAATAGATATTAATAGATATTAATAGGCAATAAATTGATAAATAGAAACTCTTAAATATAAGGATTGCATTCTACAATTGCTTTTTAATAAAACTGCAAAATAATAAAAGAAAAAGGTTTTACAAAAATATTACATGGGCTCGTGGTCTAGCCGGTTATGACATCGCCTTTACACGGCGGGGATCCTGAGTTCGAATCTCAGCGGGCCCATTTAAAATTTACTTTTTCCATTTTTTCTTTTTTACATTTTATTTTTCCATTTTTTTCCTTTTTTACTTTACTTTTCATTGTAATTTTCTTTTTTCATTCTACTTTTTTATTTGTAAATCTCTTTTTATGAATTGCATTATAAACAAGTATTTAATAGACGTTTGACATTAATTTATTAAGACTTAAGTAATTTTAAATTTGAATGTTTAAATTGAATGTTTAAATTGAATGTTTAAATTGAATGTTTAAATTGAATGTTTAAATTGAATGTTTAAATTGAATGTTTAAATTGAATATTTATTATGTTTTAATTGAATGAGGAAATGTTTTGTCTGAAGAATCTATAAAAATATTGCACACGGCGGATACCCATTTGGGGTATAGACAGTATCAAAGTGAGGTGCGTCGCTCCGATTTTTTTGACGCTTTCAGAAAGGTCGTATGTGATGCAATTGAAATGAAAGTTGATGCCGTGGTCCATGCCGGCGATTTATTCGATTCAAGAAATCCGTCGCTTGAGGATTTATTGGGCACGATAAAAATTCTCTCGGAATTAAAAAAACATAATATTCCGTTTTTAGGAATTGTAGGAAACCACGAAAGCAAGCAAAATACACAATGGCTTGACTTGTTTTCCGGAATGAAACTTGCATTTAGACTCGGAACAAGTCCTTTTGTTTTAAATAAAAAAAATATTGAAGCTGCAATTTACGGAATTGACAATTTATCAAATGCAAGATTTTTTGCTTACGATTCGTTCGATTTGGAAGAATACGAGTCAAAATATGAAACGGTCGATACAAAAAACATATTGGTTTTGCACCAGTTGCTTGAACCGATTGTACCTGGGCAACCGCTTTCAATTAACGATTTTTTAGAAAAAGTATCAATTCCCGTTGACCTTGTTTTGTTGGGAGATTACCACATAAACGAAGTTTTAGAAATAGAAAACGAAAGCGGAAAAGATATTTGGGCAACATACTCAGGGAGTACGGAAAGGTGCAGTGCTTCCGAAGAGGCGCCGCGGTCGTATAACATAGTTGAAATAAATAAAAAAGGTATACAGATTTCAAAGCGCAACATAGAAACGAGACCGTTTATAATTATACCGATAAAATACGATGGAAAAGGAAATGAATCGTCCGATTCCGTATTGACTCATATATACGACGTTATTTCGGAATATTCCGAAAAAATTCCGAATTCGGTAACTTTTGTAGAAATAACGGGTCTTAAAAAAACATTGATTTCGTATACGGAAATTGAAGAACATATATTGAATTTGGGAGCAAATGTTGCAAGAGTAAGCGACAAAAGAGATACCTATATAAGCGATACGGAAACGGAAACAGTCCACGTGTATTTTCAGGACCCTGACGATGTTGTAAAAGAAAATATAAAAGTCATGAGCTTAACGGAAGCCGGATACATAATGGATTCCGTAATAAGAGACAGAGATATTCCGAAATCGTCTGTGGACAATATGTCGGATGAAAAACTGACGACATTTATAAAAACGATGGATTTTACAAAAAAACACAAAAGACCAGAAAAAAAAATCGAAGAACTTTTGATAAAAGACGTCGACGAATATAATGAATATAATATGAATGAAATCGTTGAAATTATGAAAAACGATACGGAAAAAAAGATTTCGGAAATTGAAACGGAAAACGTTGCGGAAACAGAGATGGAAAAGAATATTTCGGAAACGGAAATGGAAAACGTTGCGGAAGCAGAAATGGAAAACGTTGCGGAAGCAGAAATGGAAAAAAATATTACGGAAATTGAAACGAAAAAAGTTACGGAAACTGAAATGAAAAGCGTTGCGGAAATAGAAACGGGAAAAAGTGTTGCGGAAAAGAAACATGATAAGGGACGCGAAAAACCGAAACAATATACGTTAAGCGAATTGCTCGGGAATTGAAAACGGAATTTTTAATTTTGAAAAAAAAAACGAATTCTGTTTTTCGGGGGCTGTTGTTTTATGAGATTTAAACATTTGTATATAGAGAATTTCAGGAGTTATAAGGCTTCAAGTATCGATTTTTGTGACGGAGTGACTGTTATATCGGGTCCGAACGGAAGCGGAAAGTCGAGTATTCTTGAAGCGTGTTTTGTGGGGCTTTTCGGTGCCGCGGCTCTTTCGGGAACTGGACTTCAGATTGCCGATATTGTGTTTAAAGGCGAATCAAAAGCAACTATAATACTTGAATTTGACCATTTGGGAAAAGAATACAAAATTGAACAACAGTTTCGAGTTTCAAGAAGCGGAAGCGGAACTAACAGCGTATCGGTGTTGTATGAAAACGGGGAAATCGTAGCGGAGCAGACCAAAAAAACTTATGCATATATTTGCGACATTTTAAATATGGATGAACAGGCGTACAAAAATTGTGCGTATATTCGCCAGGGAGAAATAGACGATTTAATAAACGCCAAACCGAAAGAAAGACAAAAAATGATAGACGATTTGTTGAGACTCGGAAAGTTGGAAGAATACAGAGAAAGAGCGGCATTTTGCAAAACTGCGGTTTCGAGGCAGATAAGAATCGGAGAAGAGATAAGAAACGATATCGTATATAAAATTGACAGTCTTTCAGATAAAAACATACATCAGAAACTGAACGAATGCAGAGAAACTATTGAAAAAATTGACCAAATTATTTTAAAATACAATAAATTAAAAGAAGGGTTTGCGGCACAGAAAATACAAAATAACGAGAGAATAAAAACATATAGAGAAAAATTAAATGAGCTTACTAAAACACGAAATTCTATAGAGGAATTGGTTAAAAGCAGAAATGAAGAAAACTCAAATGCAATGAAGAATATGGAACTTCTCTTAAATTCCGAAAATATATATAACGAATTGAAAATAAAACAGAGAGACGGAATTGAGGAACTTCTGCAAACTCTGAAAACGAAAGAAAATGAAAAGTTCATAGAGTGGGTTGAAAGCGAAAATAAAGGTGACGAATTAAAGGAAATTCAAAATTTAAACGACTCAAGGCCCGGGCCTGAGCCCGAGACTCTTTTAAAAGCAGCACAGACGAAAGAAAAATTATACAGAGATTGGAAACAATCGGCAACTGATAAAAAAAGAGATGCTGTAAATAAACACGACTCCGTCTTTAAAGAAATCCGAAAAATGAATGAAGAAACTAAAAAGTATATTGAATCTTTGGAAGAGACAAAAAACGGAATTGTTACAATCGATAACGATATAATCGGTTTACAAAAAAAGCTTGAACAAAATATTGAGTTTGTCCAAAACAAAAGAAACGCGTATAAGGAAACTCTTCAAACTTTAATTCCGGACGCATCGTTTTCATTTTTATATGAAAGCAAACTGCCCGAGCAAACCGATGTTTCGGGATGGAGCAAATGGTATACGAGTTTTGAAGAAACGGACAAGTATGTAAACGTTTCGCTTCAGTCGGATCAAAAAGAAATTAACGAGCTTGAAGTAAAACACGCCGCTTTGAAAAGCGAACTTGATGAAAAAACAAAAGGAATTCAAGAAATTGAGAGAACGATAAAAAGTTATAAGGAAAAAGTGGAAAAGGCCTCTTTGGAAAAGCAGGTTCAAAATAACGCTATGGAAAAAATAAAGTTGAAAATTGCGGATGAAGAAATTAAAACGAATATGAAAAAAGAAAGTTTAAAAAAGATTACAAAAGAATTCGGATTTGAAGTAAACGATTCCAATTCAGCCGATTTGTTATTTACCGAGACGTATAACAAATATACGGAAAACGAAAAAGAAATTGCAACGCTTTTAAGCAAAAAAGAAAGAATATTAAAAGCAAATGAAAAATATAAAGAGTTAACAGATGCCGGAAAGTGTCCGACTTGCGGGCAAACCGTTGACAAAACTCATTTAAAGAATTGTTTCGATGAAGAAAAACAAGAGGAGGAAGAACTTGAAAAGCTTATAGAAAGCGCAAATTCCGAAAAAATGAAATTACTTCTGAGTATAGAAAATATAAAAAAAGTTAGAAAAATTTACGATGAAATAACGGAAATGAAATCCAAAATGATTAATATTGAAACTGAAAGGGACGGAATTAAAAAAATAATCGACAAACTTTCAAACGATATTGAAGAAAATACGGAATTGATTAATAAGTTGAATTTGACAAAAACTTCAAATGAAGTTTTAATTAAAACTGTTGTGGATTCGTTAAATAAAAAAGACAAAGAGATTCTGGGATTGAAAGATAATTACAGTAAACGATTCAAGCTTTCAAACGAAATAACAAATATTAAAAAATTAATTATAACAACGGTATCTGAAATTCTTCAATTAATTCCTCATAAAGAGAGTCTTCTTAATTTAAAGACGGAAAAGGAAGACAGAGTAAACGATTTTTTAGAAAAAATAAAAAACGAAAAAGAACTTATAAAAGAGATGGAATCGGAAAGAAATAAACTGGAAGAAGAAATAAAGCATTTTACCGAATATGAAGAAAAAATAAGCGCGTGTTACGAAATGAAAAAAAGCGTTACACGAAATGCGGAAGAAATTCACGGAAATGCTCAGAAGCTTAAGCTTTTGGAAACAGAAATAAAAGGTTTTGAAAAATCGAAAGAATTGTTTTCAAATTCGATTGAGGAAAAAGACAGGGAAATAAAAGAGAAAAGAGAAAAAGAAAAAGAACTGTTAAATACCGTAGAAGATGAAAACAAATTAAACGAATATATTCAATTTGATAAAAAGCTGACCGAAAACATTGACAAAATCGATGTTGAAATAAAAAATTTTAACGAAAAAAGGTCGGAACATCAGAAAAACGAAGGACTGCTCCAAGGAGAATTAAAACAACTTCACGAATATAAAAATGAATTAAACATAATAAACAACAAAAACGAGTACATAAAATACGTTCTCGAAGACGTGGAAGCGCTTGAAACGATGTATTTGAGAATAAGATCGGAAATGAGAGGAAAGAATATAGAAGCACTCGATCAGCTTTTAAATGAAATGTTTACGTTTATATATTCAAACAATGCGTATTCTCATATTGAATTGGACGGAGATTACAATCTTAAAGTATATGAGAAAAACGGAATATACCTTGAACCGAAACTGTTAAGCGGCGGAGAGCGGGCACTTTTCAATCTTTCGTTGAGATGCGCCATATACAGACTTCTTTCACACGGATTTGGCGAGCACACAGGGTCAAGCGGTACAAGCGGTTCATCTGTTTTGCCGCCGATGGTACTTGACGAGCCGACCGTGTTTTTAGACAGCGGCCACATAAGACAATTGATAAAATTGATTGACCTTATGAAAAATCAAGGTGTCGGCCAAATAATCGTAGTATCGCATGATGAATCGTTGATAGATTCCGCCGACAGAGTATACAGCGTATACAAAGACACATTAACAAACACGTCTTCATTTACCGAATTCGGCGAAAAAAGATGCATTGGCATTTGATTTTGCCCGGAATTTATTTGAAATGAATTTCAAATAAATTTAAAATTAATCTCAAATTTAAAATTAATAAAAAATTTAAATAGGATAAAATATTACTTAAGAAATCTGTTAGAAATTTACTTTTTAAATATACTTTTTAAAATTTACGGATTGGGAAAGTTGCATATGAGAAGAGTTGGAACGGTTGCAAGAGGAATCAGAACACCTATAATTAAAGAAGGGGACGATTTGGTAAAAATCGTTGTTGATTCTGTTTTGAAAGCTGCGGAAATTGAAAATTTTGTAATAAAAAACAGAGACATAATAGGAGTTACCGAGGCCGTTTTGGCAATTTCGGAAAAAAATTATGCAACTGTTGACCAAATAGCGTTCGACATTTCAAGAAAATTCCCTAAAGGTGTTACCGGCGTTGTTTTTCCGACTCCGGTCAGCAGAAACCGTTTCGGAAACATTTTAAAAGGAATTGCAAGAGGCTCTAAAAAAATTTATTTGCAGTTCTCTTTTCCACATGACGAAGTGGGCAATTCATTATTTGATGAAAATTTGCTTGAAAAGCACAATATATCCGTAACGGATAAAATCGACGAAAAAAAATACGTTGAGATTTTCGGATCCGAAACTCACATATTTACAGGAATTAACTATTACGAGTATTTTAAAGAGCTTGTAGAAAATGAAGGCTGCGAAATAGAATTTATATTTTCAAACGATCCGTTGGAGATATTAAATTACACGAAATGTGTGTTGGTCGCAAGTGTACATTCAAGATTTAAAATTAAAAAACTTTTTTCAGGAAAAACCGAAATTCTTTTCGGATTGGACGACATTTTAAATGAGTCCGTAAAAAACAGCGGCTATCATGAAAAGTACGGATTGCTCGGCTCAAACAAATCAACGGAAGAAAAAGTTAAGTTGTTTCCGCGCACCGGGGAGACTTTTGTAAACGCCGTTCAAAAAGAAATCTACAACAAAACGAAAAAGGAAGTTGAAGTGTTAATTTACGGCGACGGAGCATTCAGAGACCCTGTAGGACACATTTGGGAATTGGCCGATCCGGTAGTAAGCCCCGCCTATACGGCAGGCCTCATCGGAACTCCAAACGAATTAAAATTGAAATACTTATCCGACAACAAGTTTAATGAACTTAGAGGAGAAGAGTTGACTCAAGCAATTAAAGAAGAAATAAAACATAAAAGTAAAGATTTAAAAGCAAAAGCAGAGTCACAAGGAACGACACCGAGACAATTAACCGACCTTATAGGCTCTCTTTGCGACCTGATAAGCGGAAGCGGTGATAAAGGAACGCCTATTGTATATATACAAGGTTACTTCGACAATTATGCCGATTAATAACCGGCGGAAGAAACAATTGAAAAATAAAATTAAAAATAAAATGAAAAAAATAAATGAAATGACAAATAATCAAAAAACGAAAATGACAAATTATAACAAAAAATGAAAGATAGTTTTATAAGGTATACTTCCTTTGAATGTAGTACAAATTTTTAAGAAAAAACAGATGTTTTTTTTGCAAAAAATAAAATAAATACAAAAACAAATAAAATAAAAAATAAAGCAAAAACAAATAAAAACAAAAACAGAAAAAAATAATTCAGGTCCATACAGCTTTATTTTTTCCGAAATAAATAAGAACCGATGTGCCACCATCAGTTAACTAAATTATACTCGAATATACCGAGATTAGGTGCTCGAATCCTAATATATTTGAGCTATTATAAAAATATAATAATATAGTATTAGATATAATTTGATGAAATGTCAAGACAAATAACAAATAATCAGCGAAGGGCAGATAAAAATATGAAAATTGTAGAATTATTAAAACAGAGAAGAAGCTATTATAAATTGGACGACAATATAAAAGTTTCAAATGAAGAAATCATAAAAATGGTTCAAGACGTAACGCAACTTGTACCGGATGCGTTTGATATGAAATCTCAAAAAGTTGTTGTTGTCTTGGGAAACCGCCATAAAATATTGTGGGATAAGATTTATGATGTATTCGAAGGAAAAGTATCAAGAGAAAAAATCGATACGTTTAAAGCTGCCGCAGGTACATTGTTAATTTATAGAAATGTGGAAAAAGTAGATTCGACCGCTGAGCAGTTTCCAAGATATGCGCATAATTTTACGCCTTGGTCTTACCAATCAAACGGCATGTTGCAAATTAATCTTTGGACGGGTTTAAAAGAATTGGGTTTAGGAGCAAATATACAACACTATAATCCTGTTATTGATGATGCCGTCAAAGAAATGTTTGATGTTGAAAACGGGCTTGAATTAACGGCTCAAATGGTTTTCGGAAATATTTTAGAACAGCCGGAAGAAAAAGAAAAAGAAAATATAAATGAACGTGTAAAAGTTTTCAAATAACAAAAAACGGAAATTAAAAAAATAAAAAATGACAAATTATAGAAAAAAAATGAAAGATAGTTTTATAACGGTACTCTTCCTTTGGAAGTAGTACAAATTTTAACAGGTAAAATCTCGTTTTTTTGACAAAACGGAAAAAGAAAAACACAAATTCGATTCGAGATATCTTTCGTTTTTCCGAAACAAAAAACCGATACGCCACCGTCGGTTATCTAAAAACAAAAGCAATTATGAAACTGTTTGAAATAATCGGAGAAATAACATGACACAAACTCTCAATCACTTATTTCAGGAATTATTGGATGCGGAATCCATTTTCAAAAATAAAGAAGTTTTGCGACATTCTTACACGCCCGATGTGCTTGTTCATCGCGATGAACAAACAAAAGAATTAGCTACGATTCTTGTTTCCGCACTTCGAGGGGAAACGCCGTCAAATATATTAATTTACGGAAAGACGGGAACGGGAAAAACTGCGGTTACCCGCTATGTCGGAAAAGAACTTGAAAATATGAGTGAAAAGCTAAACGTAAAATGTACGGTAATATATGTAAATTGCGAAATTATTGACACGCAATATCGTCTTCTTGCAAATTTGGCAAGGCATTACGGTGAAGAAATCCCGATGACAGGATGGCCGACCGATCAAGTTTTCCAAAAGTTTAAAGAAGCGATTGATGCTGAAGAACAAGTTTTAATCATTATTTTGGATGAAATTGACAAGCTTGTTAAAAAGGGAGACGATGCATTATATAATTTGTCGAGAATAAACACAAGTTTAAAAAATGCAAGGGTAAGCATTATCGGCGTTTCAAACGATTTGAAATTTACCGAATTTTTAGACCCGAGAGTAAAAAGCTCTCTTGGTGAAGAAGAAATAATTTATCCGCCTTATAATGCCGACCAAATTCGTGATATTTTATATCAAAGAGCTGAAATGGCATATAATCCGGGCGTTTTGGACAGTATGGTAATTCCTCTCTGTTCCGCGCTTGCTGCACAAGAACACGGGGACGCGCGCCGCGCACTTGACTTGCTTAGAGTTTCCGGAGAAATTGCGGATCGTCAAAACGAACATAAAGTATACGAAGAACACGTAAGACAAGCGCAAGATAAAATAGAAGTGGACCGCGTAGTAGAAGTCGTAAGAACGCTTCCCACGCAATCAAAACTCGTTTTATTCAGTATCGTTTATTTAACGAAAAATACGGATCGCTCAAAAAAAGCAATAACAACAGGCGAAGTTTATATGCTTTATAAAAAACTTTGTAAAATCGTAGACCTTGACATTCTGACACAAAGGCGTATTACAGATTTATTGAGCGAACTTGACATGCTCGGAATAATTAACTCGGCCGTTGTAAGCAAAGGAAGATACGGACGAACAAAAGAAATCAGTTTGGCAGTTTCAGAAAACAGTACATATGAAGTACTTCTTGAAGATTACAAACTTTCACAGTTAAAAGATTTACAATTGAAAATCGGATATTTTTAAATTAAATTGAAAAAAATAAAATATCACTTTTTAAAATTGAAAAAAAATAAATATTATTATTTTTTAATTAAAAAATAAAAAAAATATTACTTTTGAATTTTTAAACTGTTTAT
>JGI24708J26588_10002083_pt1 | contig 15357 bp, 16 predicted proteins | sample BioPla1DNA2_FD_26588 | JGI IMG/M metagenome (IMG submission 26588) | reverse complement strand
GATCCACTTGGTAAAGTGATCTTCTTTACCAAGTTAGCTGAGGCACGCCCGCGGTAAGCGAAATATTTTCCCGTAGCGGTTGTATTGATCGATCAATATCAATATCCGTTCTCTCAAACCTCAACGATAAGACTTGACATAGGAAAGAAAAGTTTATGCAATGCTACTGACATAGACTATCTTTATTATCAGTTAATCTAGTTTAGGCGATTGCGATTTTCATGAAAAATATTTTTCTATCTTATCGAATCCCCTGGCGATTGTTGTTGATTGGTGGCTGTCTGAGCCGGGTTTTAGTTGGATGTCTAGTGCTAATGCTCTATCGATTATTTGTTGATTTGGATAGATCGATTGACAAAGAGGCTTGTATAAACCCGCTGTATTTAAATCTAACGAATAGTTTTTTGTTTTAGTTAACTGTAAAATCTGCTCAATTAATTCAAAGTTGTCGAATTGACTTGGGTATTTTTTTTGAAATTTCTCGACTAAGCTTAAATGTCCCATTCTAGTTGGCTTATAACTCCCTAAATCTGCTTCAATCGCTAATAAAACAGTTTGGTAATACAATTGATAAACCGCTTCTACTGAGCCGCATTGTTCAATAATTTTCCCGAATTCTTGTTCACTATAATCTAAACAAACATACTCACCGTTTTTAAGTTTTAACATATGGACAGATAAAATCGCATCATCAATCCGCTTACCATAGTAATCAAGCAATTGCCTCGTTTCTTGCTCGTAACCTTCGATAAAATCCACTTCTAAACCAATGTTTATTTTAATTTGCTCTTGATACTTTAGTTTTAATGCTTCACCTTGTTGAAAATACATCTCTAATTGCTCCAAGGCCATTGCGCTGTCCTTTTCTGGTACTGGATCTGTAAATGATCGAGGTAGTGGTGCGTGCTCAGTAAAACTGATTTCCGCTAACCTCATTTCAATCGCTTTAACTATGTAATCTTCCCAAGCATCATTTGTACCATGTGGACAAAATGGTGTGTGGACATGATAATCACCAATAATTTTCATTCAAATTCCCCCTTTATTCATCTATCATATAATTTTTTTCAAGAAAGTGAAAGGAACTGTTGACAAAATTTAAAACAAGCTGTAGAGTATAATAAAAGACTTTATTACTTTATCGTAGTAAAGTGTTAAAGAACGGAGTGAGTCGATGTTTTTACCAGCAGGCAGCCAAGATCAAATCGGGGAAAAATTAAACGATCAAGCTAAAGTGAATCAAATTTTTAGAAATGTTGTCCTTAGAAGAAATTACGTGGCAATCGAGACGCCAGTCGTTGAATATGCACAAACATTTACGAATCCAAGTGTCGGTATGGAAGCTAACAAACTATTAAAATGGTTTGACGGTGAAGGTGAAATTGAAGTTTTACGTGCAGATTGGACGACAGCAATTGCCCGGGCCTTGATGACGAAGGAAACGACACAGTCGAAATGGTTTTACCAAGGGTCAGTTTTTCAAAAAAATGAAAGTGGAATTGAAAGTCAACAAGCCGGGATTGAGATCATTTTGATGGATGTTTTGCTTGGTGAGATGGAGACGCTCTTTACTGCTGTTGATGTGCTAAAAGAATTATCAATTCAGGATTATTTAATTGAATTAGGTCATACTGGTATTTTTGATTATTTAATCGAGCCACTCTTACTCAACCAAGCGGATGAAGAAAAGTTACGTTCAGCAATGGATGAAAAAAATGAAGACCTTGTTTATCGGATTGCGTCGGCAAATGGTAATGATCAGATTGCTAATCAACTAGTTGGGTTGATCCAAGCATATGGCGGACGTGATATTTTGGCAGATTATCGTAACAAGTGGCAAGCGAATCCTGAACTTTTAGCAATCATTGATCATTTAGAAAAATTAATCACATCACTAAAAGAGCTCGGTGTTGATGATGTGATTGTTGACTTAGGTAGTGTTAGACAGCTTCGCTATTATAGTGGCACGATGTTCAGTGGCTATCTAAAACAAACCGGTGATATTTGTTTCTCAGGAGGCAGGTATGATCGCCTTTATAATCAATTTGAGAAAAACATTTCAGCAGTTGGATTAGCTTTTTATGTTGATGTCTTAACTAAAATCATTAAGTCTGATCGAAAGAAACGATTAGTCTGCATTGTTGCATCGCCTGAAACACACGTAAAAGCTGAGCAAATGCGAAGTGAATTTCTAGATGCACAGGTTGATATTGTTTATCAGCGGCCAACTGAAAATCAGTATGATGAGATCATTAATCTAGTAGATGGGGTGCAATTATGAAACCAGTCATCGCTTTAACTAAAGGGAGATTAGAAAATCAATTTTTAACGTTTTTTCAGTCGTTAGATTTTGAGATAAAACCACTAACTGAAAAAGGCCGAAAATTAAGAGTTGAAACAGATCAATTTGAGTTTATTTTTGCTAAAGGTGTTGATGTGACAACCTATGTTCAACATGGGATTGCCGATTTAGGTGTAGTTGGTGGTGATATTTTAGCAGAATTTCAACCAGATGTTTATGATCTATTTCCGTTACCTTTTGGTCAATGTCGCATGGCTGTAGCTAAAGAAAAAGGCAAGCAGTGGCCAGAAGAGAAGAAGACGATTGCGAGTAAGTATACCAATATTACTAAAGCTTTCTTTAAAGAAAAAGGTGAGTCGGTGGACATTATTAAGCTTGAGGGATCCGTAGAGTTAGCACCGATCTTAGATTTAGCAGATGGGATTGTTGATATTGTTGAAACCGGCACAACCCTTAAAGAAAACGGACTTATTGTTGATGAAGAATTCTTGCATTTCAGCGCTCGTTTGATTGCCAATCGATCTGCTTTAAAAATAAAACGAAAAACATTAAGACCAATTATTGATCTGTTAAAACAAAAGGAGGAGCTTTAAGTGGTAACAATTTATCAAGCGAAAGAATTTGAAGCGTTATTGAAAAATCAGAAAAAAACGAGTTTACAGTCTGACCAAGCTTACCAAGTTGCAAAAGAGGTGATTGGAGCAATTCAGGAAGAAGGCGATCTCGCTTTAGACAGGTATGTCGAGAAGTTTGATGGACGCGTTCCTGATAACTATGTCGTTTCAGATGAAGAACGTAAGCAAGCGTGGGAACAAATTAGTCCGAAAACGATTGATGCATTAAAACGAGCGGCTAAAAATATTGAGTCTTTCCACGCGAAGCAAGTCAACCAATCGAAGTTTATGCAAACTGAGCCTGATATTATTTCAGGACAAATCTATACGCCTGTTGATAAAGTCGGCATCTACGTACCTGGTGGAACAGCCTGTTACCCATCATCAGTTTTTATGAATGCGATTCCTGCTGTTTTAGCTGGTGTTAAGGAAGTCGTAATGGTTACACCTGCAAGAAGTGGTGAACAAATTGAACCGATTTTATCTGTCGCTGCCGATATTTGTGGTGTCTCAAAGATTTATAAAATTGGTGGAATTCAAGCTGTTGCTGCTCTTGCATACGGGACTGAAACGGTAGAACCAGTTGACAAAATTGTTGGACCAGGTAATGCATATGTTGCAGCAGCTAAAGCACTTGTTTACGGTGATGTTGGCATTGATATGATTGCTGGTCCATCTGAAGTTGCGATTATTGCAGATGATTCGGCAAATCCCGTCTATGTTGCAGCAGACTTAATCGCACAAGCTGAGCACGACACACTTGCACGTGCATTTTTAATTTCAACTTCGGATCAATTGATTCGTCAAGTTGAGCAAGAGTTGGAAGCACAATTAGCTGTCTTACCACGTGCAGATATTGCGGGTGAGGCAATTAAAAATTATGGCGGTTTAATTAAAGTCGATAATTTAGATGAAGCATTTAGACTCTCTAATCTAATCGCACCTGAACACTTAGAAATCCAGTTGAATGATTCTTTGAGCTACCTAGGCTATGTCAAACACGCAGGATCGATCTTTTTAGGACACTACACGCCTGAATCTCTAGGTGATTATTATGCTGGACCAAACCACGTGTTACCAACATCGGGTACGGCGAAATTTTCATCTGGCTTATCTGTGGCTGACTTTGTCAAAACGTCTACATTCTTGTATTATACAGAAAAGGCACTCAAACAAGCAGCTGATGACGTGATTCAGATTGCTGAAGAAGAACAACTATCAGGGCACGCACGCGCCGTAGCGAAAAGAATTAAGTAATCAATAGTTGAAATGGGGATGAAGATGAGAGAGGCAACGAAGCAACGCAAAACATTTGAAACAGAAATTGAAGTAACGGTCAAACTAGATGAGCCTGAACAAGTTGAGATCGATACAGGAGTTGGTTTTTTTGATCATATGTTAACATTGTTTGCTAGACACGGACGNTTTGGCTTAATTGTAAAAGTGAATGGTGATTTAGAAGTAGATGGTCACCATACTGTCGAAGATACAGGGATTGTGATTGGCCAATTAATAAAAGAAGCCTTAGGAGATAAAAAGCAAATCAATCGCTACGGAACAGCATATGTTCCAATGGATGAAGCATTAGGATTTGTTTCACTTGATATTAGTGGTCGTCCGTACTTAGTTTTTGATGTTGAGCAATTGAATCAAAAGGTTGGAAACTTTGACACTGAACTCGTTCGGGAATTTCTCCAATCTTTCTCAACACATGCGGGAATTACATTACATGCACGTGTGTTGTACGGAATCAATACACATCATAAAATTGAAGCGATTTTTAAAGCACTAGGTCGAGCGNTAGGTGAAGCGATGACGATCAATCCAAATATTAAAGGTGTCAATTCGACTAAAGGGCTCATTGAAGGTTAAATATCTGAAACTACAAATCAAAAGTTAAGAGGTGTTGAAATGATCGTTATTCCAGCGATTGATTTATTAGAAGGTAAGTGTGTTCGACTTTATCAAGGTGATTTTAATCAAACAGAACAAGTGGCAGATGACCCATTTAATCAATTAGACCGGTTTATTGAAGATGGTGCTGAAATTATCCATATTGTTGATTTAGATGGTGCCAGAGATCAAACAAATAGGCAATATCAATTGATTCAACAGCTCTGTGAACGATCGTCTGTACCAATTCAAGTGGGCGGTGGGATCCGCTCACTTGAAACGGTGGAGCAATTAATTGAAGCAGGAGCAAGTCGACTTGTCATCGGTACAGCTGCTTTAGATGACTTAGATTTTTTAATTCAAGCAGTTAAAAAATATCCTGAAGCAATCGTCGTTGGGATTGACGCGAAAAATGAGAAAGTCGCGACACATGGCTGGGAAACGGTATCAGAGATTGACTATCTTGAATTTGCACGAAAAATTGAAGCATTAGGTGTGAAAACAATTGTCTTTACTGATATTTCTAAAGATGGCACGATGTCTGGACCTAACTTAGAACAATTAAATNCAATTAATCAGGCAGTTAGTTGTAAAATCGTTGCTTCTGGTGGCATTAGCCAATACGACGATTTAAAAGCTGTTGCTCAATTAGGGATCAAAGAAGCAATTGTTGGCAAAGCAATCTATCAAGAAAAAATTACTTTAAAAGGCGCGAAGCAATTATGGGATTAAAAAGAATTGTACCTTGCTTAGATATGAAAAATGGTAAAGTTGTCAAGGGTGTACAATTTGTTGGATTAAAAGAATTAGGTGATCCGATTGAACTGGCAAAAAAATATTCTGATGCTGGGGCTGATGAACTTGTTCTGCTTGATATTGCTGCAACAGATGAAGCAAGACAGACAAAGCTTGATCTCGTTGAGAAAATCAAGCGAGTTATTTCAATTCCTTTAATTGTTGGTGGTGGCATTCGTGAGCTATCCGATATCGAGGCTGTTTTAGTTGCTGGTGCTGATAAAGTTAGTATTGGTTCAGCTGCTATTAATCAGCCCGACTTAATTAACGATGCTGTAGCTAAATTTGGTTCAGCTAAACTCGTTATTGCAATTGATGCAAAAAAAACTGATCAAATATGGTCAGTTATGGCTCAAGGTGGAAAAAAAGCTACGAATCGAAATGCTGTTGAATGGGCACAAGAAGTAGAAGCACGAGGTGCAGGTGAAATTTTGCTTACGAGCATGGATCGTGATGGTGTTAAATCAGGTTATGATCTTGAATTAACTAAAGTGATCGTTGACTCAGTCTCGATTCCTGTAATCGCTTCTGGTGGCGTTGGTTCACCTGGTGACTTTGTCGATCTATTTAAACAAACAAATGCATCGGCTGGGCTAGCCGCATCGATATTTCATGAAGATACCTATTCGATTACTGATGTCAAACAAATTTGTAGAGATAATGGGGTGAAAATGCGTGAAACCTGATTTCAGCAAAGGTTTAATACCAGCGATTATAGTTGATGCAACGACAAAAGACGTACTGATGCTAGCTTATGTGAATGAAGAAGCTTATCAAAAAACACTTGAAACAAATCAAACTTGGTTTTACTCGCGATCACGTAAGGGCTTATGGAATAAGGGAGAGACATCGGGGAATACACAAGAAGTTGTGTCAATTCGATTAGACTGTGATCAGGACACATTACTGATCGAAGTCATTCCAAAGGGACCTGCGTGTCATACAGGCGCAGAAACATGTTTCTTTGATTCCATTAAACAAGCTAAAAATCAATCAGATTACAACGTCAACATTATCGCTGAAGTGCTAAAGCAAATAAAGGATCGAAAACAAACGCCTGTTGAAGGTTCCTATACAAATTATTTATTTGATAAAGGTGTCGACAAAATTAGTAAGAAGATTATTGAAGAAGCAGGGGAAGTCGTTATCGCCGCTAAAAACAATGATCGAGACGAACTGATTGGTGAGGTAAGTGATTTACTCTACCATACTTTTGTCTTGATGGAGGAACAACAAGTCTCTATGATCGAGATAAAAGCAGAATTAACTAAACGATTTGGGAAAAAAAGAAATAACAAGGGCGATCGACGAGAAATAGAAAACTGGTAATTTATGAAGTTGACGATAATTATATTATGTAAACCAAATAGAGTGATTTTTAAAAGGCAATAGAAGTTTGAATTTCTATCGCCTTATTTTTTATTTGTTTAGGAAATTATAAAGTGCGTAAGTTAGAAATAAGCTTGTCGAATGACGAACGATTTGTCGTGCTTGATTGGCTATCAAAGCAATTTTATGTGAGACACCTGATGATTAGCTCCTATTCGTTAGAGATCGTATCGATTCAGAGGGTGATCTCTGACGATTAGCCCTTATTCGTTAGAGATCGTATCGACTTAGAGGGTGATCTCTGACGATTAGCCCATATTCGTTAGAGATCGTATCGATATAGAGGGTGATCTCTGATGATTAGCCCTTATTCGTTAGAGATCGCATCGACTTAGAGAGTGATCTCTAACGATTGAATTTTCATTGAATTTATAGTAGTAAAAAATTTTCTGATTTACATTGATCTCCTTTACTCAACCTTATATTTCTCAACATAATAAGAAGACCTAGTTTGTGATACAAAGTCATATTTTTTAATTCCAATTCTGTTCAATAAATAGGTCTCGACCGGAAAGTTGACGATCTTTTTCATATTCATCTTTATTTTTCTGGTAAAAATCTTGATGGTAATCTTCAGCAGGATAGAACTTGGAATACTCGATAATCTCAGTCACAATTGGTTGACTAAACCGACCGCTAGCTTCAAGCGCCTGTTTTGATTTAAGNGCAAGTTGCTTTTGCTCTTCATTATGATAAAAAATTGCTGTCCGATATTGCGCACCGCGATCATGAAATTGACCATCTGGATCAGTTGGATCAATTTGTGGCCAATATAAAGACAATATTTGTTCAAACGAAATTTGATCTGAATCGTATGTAATCTCAACAGCTTCATAATGGCCTGTTTTTCCAGTCTTTACTTGTTCATAAGTTGGGTTCTCCAAATGACCACCAATATAACCAGAGATAACAGAGATGACTCCATCCCATTGATCAAAAGGTTTAACCATGCACCAGAAACATCCTCCAGCAAAAGTTGCTTTTTCTATTTTCGACATAAGTGACACTCCTATTTTAAGCTAAATGGTCATCAATTTCAGGAAACTTAGTTTCAAAATAATTGATGGCAAATTGATAAAATAAATGCTCTGATGGAGCTAGTTTACGATGTTTTGACCGTATCAGTCCAATACTACGCTTTAAATCTGGGAAACTAATTGGAATTTGACTAATATAATTAGAATTTAAATTACCAATTGCACTCTCAGGTAAAATAGATAGACCGATACCAGCAGCTACCATCCCTTTGATAGCGTCCAAATCTAGACCTTCAGCAACAATATTAGGTTCAAAACCAACTGAATGACAAGCATCGACGATCAACTTCTCAAAAATATAGCCTTTAGGAAATAAAACAAAATCTTCTTCCTTCAGCTCATTTAAATAAATACTTTTTCGGTTAGATAATCGATGTTGAGTTGGAAGTAGTAGATACATTTTTTCATAGAATAATGACTGTCCTTTGATTAGTGGATCATCATAAACCACAGGACCTAATATGGCAAGATTCAACTCGCGTTCTTTAATGATATCGATTAATTCATGATAAGTTCCTTGTTGAAGTTGGATTTTTATATTGGGATAAGCAAGTTTAAATTCAGACAGTAGTTCAGGTAAGATGCTACTTGCTAGACTTGTAGGAAAACCAATTTTAATCGTACCTCGCTCAGGATCAATGTACTCATCCATTTGCAATTTAGCATAATCGATTGCTTTAATAGCATCTTTAACATGAGTTAAGAAGACTCTACCAATCGGTAGCAACTTAACATTTCGTCCTTTTCGTTCAAATAATTGCACACCTAATTCTTTTTCTAGATTAGTAATTTGACGACTGATCGCAGATTGGGCAACATTTAAATGTTCGGCAGCTTCTGACATATGCTCGCGTTCGGCGACTTCAATGAAATATTTTAATTGTCTTAATTCCATCAGTATCCCCCTCATAAACAAGATCATTATCTCTTTAATATAGTATTGCGATTGATATTTCATTATATTATAGCGATAATTAATCGATTTAACAATCAATTTTGACTAAATTGTTTATATTTTTAGAATTTTCACTAAAAAGACTTGTATTTTGTCAGACAAAAGTAATAGAATAGTTGTTATAGACAAAATTATTAATAATTTATGAATTGAGGGAAGGACATGAGTCAATATAATTTTACATTTTCAGAAGTGATGACCAAAAAGCCAAAACCGTTGGGGAAACAATTACAGTTTGGTAAGTATTTTACGGATCATATGTTTGTGATGGAGTATCATCATCAAAAAGGGTGGTATGATGGCAAGATCATTCCTTATCAACCACTAACACTCGATCCAGCTTCAATGATTTTTCATTATGGTCAAACTGTTTTTGAGGGATTAAAGGCATATAAGTCAAAAGATGGTGAAACGAGACTCTTTCGCCCGAAAGAAAATATTAACCGTTTAAATCGTTCGAATGCGAGAATGTGTATTCCAGAAATTGATCCTGATCTTGCGTTAGCAGCGATCAAAGAGTTAGTTAGAATTGAAAATGACTGGATTCCAAAACAAGAGGGAACATCACTTTATATACGACCATTCATTATTGCAACTGAGCCTTATTTAGGGGTATCCGCTTCAAAACAATACAAATTCATCATCATTTTATCGCCGGTTGGTGCGTATTATAAAGAAGGGATTAACCCGGTAAGAATTGCGGTTGAAACCGAATATATTCGTGCTGTCAAAGGTGGTACTGGTGAGGTGAAAACGGCAGGAAACTATGCGAGTAGTTTAATTGCGCAAGAAAAAGCTGAGGCTTCTGGATTTGCTCAAGTTCTTTGGTTAGATGGACATGAGAAAAAATATATTGAAGAAGTCGGTAGTATGAACGTATTCTTTAAAATCGATGGTGAAGTCGTTACACCAGAATTAAATGGTAGTATCCTTCCTGGTGTCACAAGAAACTCTGTCATTGAGGTTTTACGTGATTGGGGTGTTCCGGTTGTTGAACGAAAGATTTTACTTGATGAGTTAATCACGGCGCATAAAGAAGGACGTCTAGAAGAGGCTTTTGGTGCTGGAACAGCCGCTGTTATTTCGCCAATTGGTGAATTAAATTGTAACGGTGAAGCGTTAATCATTAATAATCAAGAAACCGGTGAAATCGCAAAAAAATTATACGAGACAATTACTGGTATTCAATACGGGCACTTAGAAGATAAATTTAACTGGATTGATATTATCGAATAGTTAGACTGATTATTCTGACAAAGGGCTTGACAGCCATGGGTAGCTTGTAGATAATAGAGTCAATCTTATATTTATAATAATAATGATGAAGGCTAAGTAAATAATGATGCGAGTTAAGAGAACGGAATGCATGGGCTGAAACATTCTGTATCGCCACTCTTTATTGAAACCTACCTTCTGAATTGTTAGCGATGCTAACCGCTCAATGAATGAGCGTTAACTAAAATTAAGCGGGTAAGTCTTTTACTTATCAATGATGGTGGTACCACGGAACTGTTTTCGTCCATTACAACATAACGATTTGTAATGGAGTAAACAGTTTTTTTGTATAGAAAGAAGGCGTGTGAATTGAAAACCAAACGAGTCGTCGTNAAAATTGGCAGTAGCTCATTAACCCATTCAAGCGGTGTTTTATCAATTGAAAAATTAAAAGATCATAGTGAAGCGATTGCTCATTTAATGGATCAAAATGTTGAAGTTGTGCTGATTTCTTCTGGAGCTGTTTCAGCAGGATTTCGTCAGATTGGTTATGTCAGTCGTCCGGTAACCGTAGCAGGAAAGCAAGCGGCAGCGGCGGTTGGGCAAGGCTTATTGATTGAAGCCTATAACCACGTCTTTAAGCAACATGGCTATACGACAGCACAACTGCTTTTAACACGAGACAATTTTTCAGAAGAAATTCAGTTTTCAAATATATATCAAACTATTACCGAGCTATTGAAAAGAGGCGTCATTCCAATTATCAATGAGAATGATTCAGTTGCAATAGAAGAATTAACATTNGGTGATAATGATATGCTTTCGGCCTTAGTCAGTGGCCTTGTCAATGCAGACGCACTGATCATGTTAACAGANATCAATGGGATATACGACAAAAACCCGAATGATTTCCGAGATGCTAAACGATACAATAAAATTGATTATATTTCTGATCAGATGATCCAAGCAACGAGCCAAAATGCCGGTTCCAAACAAGGTACTGGCGGCATGAAATCAAAATTGATGGCTGCTCAAATGGCGACAACATTAGGTGTGAAATGTTTTATTGGAAAAGATGATGGAGTAGATAAACTTGTACGAATTTTGAATGGAACAGGTGATGGAACTTATGTTGGTGACCAACACTTACCCCACGTCCGAAAGCATAAGCAGTGGTTAGCTTTTCATTCAACACCAAAAGGAAAAATATATATTGATCAAGGGGCAAAAAAAGCGTTACTTAGTCGAGGGAAAAGCTTGCTCGCTGCTGGAATAGTTGCTGTAGAAAATCAATTTATACAAGATGATGTTGTTGAAATTTGCTCAGATGAACAAGTCATTGCAAAGGGGCAGGTCAATTATTCGGCAGAGCAAATTGAACGAGTAAGAGGTTTAAGTAGTGAAGAAGCAATGGAAATCACCGGGTGTAAAAAACCTGAGATTATCCATAGAAATAAATTAATTATATCAATTGAGGAGGAACAGAAATGAGTCTTTTAGAACAATTGGGTCAACAGGTAAAGAGGGCAAGTGTTCATTTATCTAGTGCATCAGCTAAAGATAAAAATGATGCGTTAAAATTGATCGCCGAGCAAATAATTGTTGATCAAGAGTTGATTTTAGAAGCAAATCTTAAGGATTTGAAACAAGCAGAAATCAAGCAAATATCTACTGCAGTAATGGATCGAATTCGCTTAAGCTCTGACCGAATTGAAACGATTAGTAACGGCTTACTCGATCTAGTGGAACTCGATGATCCAATCGGTCAAACATTAGACAGCTGGTCATTAGAAAATGAGATCAAGCTTAGGAAAGTATCCGTTCCAATTGGTGTTGTAGGTATTATTTATGAAGCAAGACCGAATGTCACTGTTGATGCTGCTGCTTTATGTCTGAAAGCTGGAAATGCCGTTTTATTANGAGGGAGCTCATCAGCAATTCATTCGAATACAGCGATTGTACGATCGATTCGAACAGCTTTAGCAAGCTCGAATCTACCTGTCGATAGCGTTCAATTGCTGGAAGATACGAGTCGCGAAACAGCAGAGCAAATGTTCAAAATGAACGAATATATCGATGTGTTAGTACCTCGTGGAAGTCAAAATTTAATTGATGTTGTGATTGCAAAATCGACGATTCCAGTTTTAGAAACCGGTGCAGGTAATTGTCATATGTATGTTGATCAATCAGCTGATCCAGAAATGGCATTCCAACTTGTGATAAATGCAAAAACTCAAAGGCCATCTGTTTGTAATGCGATTGAAACGCTACTCATTCACGAAGAGTGGTTTAATCGTCACGGAAAAGCACTCATTCAAATCTTAAAAGACAAGCAAGTTGATATACGTGGTGATCAAACGGTGCGGTCAATAGACCCAACGATCCAAGAGGCGACTGACGTCGATTGGGAGACAGAGTATTTAGATATGATTCTTGCGGTCAAAGTTGTTCAGACTGTGGATGAAGCAATTAGTCATATTAATCTGTACGGCACAAGTCACTCTGAAGCAATTGTGACGGAATCAAACGAAAATAAGGTTAAGTTTTTAAATCAAGTGGATGCTGCTTGTGTATATCATAATGCATCTACGAGGTTTACTGATGGATTTGAATTTGGATTTGGTGCTGAAATTGGAATTAGTACACAGAAACTTCATGCGAGAGGGCCAATGGGATTAGAGGCTCTTACATCAACCAAATATCAATTATCTGGTACAGGACAATATAAAAAGTAATTTTTTAATGAAACAATTTGTTTTTTGCGTTAGAATATAGAGAGAATAAAAATCTAACGTTATATTTGAAGGAGAGATATTGTGAGCAAGACATTAATCTTCGGGCATAAAAACCCTGACACAGATACGATTGCATCAGCTATTGCTTATAGCTATTTGAAAAATCAACTTGGAAATGATACTGAAGCTGTTGCATTAGGTGAACCAAATAGTGAAACTCAGTATGCACTTGATTATTTTAACTTGAAAGCGCCACGAGTTGTAACGAGTGTGGCAGATGAAACAGATCAAGTGATTCTAGTTGATCATAATGAAATGCAACAAAGTGTGTCTGACATTGATCAAGTGAGAGTGAGTGAGGTCATTGATCACCACCGAATTGCGAACTTTGAAACGGCAGATCCGCTCTACTATCGAGCTGAGCCTGTTGGTTGTACAGCAACAATTTTAAATAAAATTTTTAAAGAAAAAAATGTTGAGATACCTAAGGAAATTGCTGGTTTAATGTTATCGGCAATTATTTCAGATTCACTATTATTCAAATCGCCAACATGTACTGCTGAAGATATTGAAGCAGCTAAAGAGCTAGCAGGTATTGCTGAAGTTGATCCAGAAGTTTATGGACTTGATATGTTAAAAGCAGGTGCGGATTTAAGTGGAAAATCAATTGAAGAATTGCTCGGATTAGATGCGAAGCAGTTTGAAATGGGTTCAAACTTAGTTCAAGTCGCTCAGATTAATACAGTTGATCCTGATGAGTTACTTGCTCAGGAAACAGAGATCAAAAATGCAATTTCAGCAGTAATTATTCAACAAAAGCTAGACTTGTTTGTTTTAATGATTACGAATATTTTAACAAATGATTCGATTATAATTGGCCTCGGTGATAAGGTTGGTGCGATTGATCAAGCATTCAATATTTTATTAGAAGACGATAAAGTGTTATTACCAGGTGTCGTTTCTCGTAAAAAGCAGATTGTCCCTCAATTAACAGATATATTAGCGTAAAATATCAGAGGCAACGATCAGATAAGTTGCCTCTTTGTTTCGATTCGAACTGTTTATCAAATCGAATGATAAATGGGGTATTTATAAGCAGAAGGGATTTTTAACTATGAATGAATCATTACAGTCAGTTGATATAAAAGACATCATGATTGCCTATCAAAGAATTAAAGATGTCGTTAAACGCACCCCCCTACAAAAAGATGTTATTTTGTCAGATCGTTATAATTGTAATGTCTATTTAAAGAGGGAAGATCTACAAGATGTTCGCTCCTTTAAAATTCGTGGAGCATATAATTTCATGCAAAGCTTAACAAAGGAAGAGCTTAAGCGCGGTGTTGTTTGTGCAAGTGCAGGTAATCATGCACAAGGTGTTGCCTATTCATGTCAAGCGATGCAAGTGAAAGGTACGATTTTCATGCCTACAACGACGCCAAGACAAAAAGTTGACCGAGTCGCCTTTTTTGGCGGTAACTATGTTGATATTATTTTAACTGGTGATACTTATGATGATGCATCTGATGAATCGAAAGCATACTGCGAAAAGCATGGCATGACATTTGTGCATCCATTTGATGATTATCGGACGATTGTAGGCCAAGGTACGATCGGCTTGGAGATTTTAGAAGATATGGATGAGCCAATTTCACATGTTTTTATGGCAGTGGGTGGTGGTGGACTAATCTCTGGCGTTGGCTCTTACATAAAGGAAATTAGCCCTGAAACACAGGTAGTTGGGGTTGAGCCTGCTGGTGCTGCTTCAATGCAAGCGGCATTGACAGAAAACCAAGTTGTTAAACTTGATGAAGTAGACAAGTTTGTTGATGGTGCAAGTGTGAAACAAATTGGTGATTTACCTTTTGCCATTGCAAAAAAAGTCGTTGATCAATTTGCCACCATTCCTGAAGGGAAAATTTGCAATACGATTTTAGATCTTTATAATGAAAATGCAATTGTAGCGGAGCCTGCAGGTGCGTTACCTGTAACAGCATTAGATGATTTTAAGGATGAGATTGTCGGAAAAAATGTTGTTGTCATTGTTAGTGGTGGGAATAATGATATTGATCGTATGCAGGATATTAAAGAGCGAGCACTGATATATCAAGGATTAAAGCACTATTTTATCGTTAATTTCCCTCAGCGTGCAGGTGCACTTAGAGAATTTCTCACACTTGTTCTTGGAGAAAATGATGATATTACGCGGTTTGAATATACGAAGAAAAATAATCGCGATCGTGGACCGGTTCTCGTAGGCATCGAGTTGCAAGACAAGAAAGATTATCAACCATTGATTGATCGCATGCATAAACACGAATTTTCATATATTGAATTAAATAAAGATGAAGATTTGTTTCACTTTTTAATCTAATCAGTGATCAGGTGCGGTGTTCTACAACACCCACCTTATTTTTATGTT